>ENA-OVGM01002080-OVGM01002080.1-human-gut-metagenome-genome-assembly--contig:-NODE-2080-length-14135-cov-2.972585_pt1 | contig 14135 bp, 12 predicted proteins | sample MGYA00237773_ERZ505425 | MGnify/ENA primary metagenome ERZ505425 (study PRJEB26158, sample SAMN06016407) | human gut metagenome | biome: human gut; feature: ankylosing spondylitis patient; material... | reverse complement strand
CATGACCGTTGCTTCCATATTTTTTGTTTTTAAAGTTGATAAATTACAATTTGTTCTTATGGCTTGTCTTGCTTGTTTTAGTAAATTCAGATCTGTACTCTTTTGACAGACGGATATAATCCTTTTCGCTATATCCGGCCGGTCCGAACAGTTCATAATATCCGGGGAAGGGCTTTCTTTCCGTTTCCGGTATATGCGTGCTGGTTTCCTTATGGCAACAGATGATGTGCCGGACAAACCTGTAGCACTTGCAAAGATCCGCCAGGATGGTGTACTCGTTGTCCGTATGAGGTTCATAATATCCGCAGGAGAGATTGACGCAGGATACTTCCAGCCCGTTCCTTTTCAATGCCGCCACATCCGTAGCCAGCCCCTGTGCAGGCTTGTAACCGTACCTCCGGGGATCTACCGCTGAAATGAACTCATTGGAGCAGAGCCTCATTCCGTTGATTTGTGTCACCATGTCCCCGTTCCCTTTCCGGTCACACTGGATGACGAAACGGCAATCGGAAAAGAAGGACATATCGGCATGGCCGCTGCCTATGCATCCTACCTCCTCCTGTACGAAGAAGGCGCATTTCACCGCCTTGAAATCCTCCAGGCATTTCAGGCAGATCCAGATGCCGTTCTTGTCATCCGCGCCGATTCCGGTCATCCGTTTACGCTTGTGATCATAGCCGACAATCATCGAGTCCGCCACAAGATGGGCTGCATAAGAGCCTGTCTTGCGCCGGTGTACCTCGTCCATGTGCGCCACGGCACAGGGGTAGCTTTCCCGGTTGCCTTTGACCGCGTAGATGTTTCCGTACCGGTCTTGCCGGAAAGGAATCCCCATCCGCCTGAGTTCCCCGATGATGAACCCGGCTATCTTCCCCTCCTTACCGGAGGGGGAGGAGATGTTGTAAAGAGCCATTAATTTTTCCATGATACTGACTTTTTAGGAGATGAACAACTTTTCGATTTGCAGGTACCGTCTGAACTCCGGTACGGGACGTCCCTTCTTGAAGAGGAAGGACGGATATTTCTTTCCCTTGTATTCCACCGACGTGCCTTTCAATACTTTTCCGAATACGGTGGATATATAGAACATGTCCTGACAATTCTTGCAGAATGCCATATCCGGAAAGGGATGTATCTTTCCGCATTTGGGACATACATATTTTCTCCTGTTTGCGCACCCTTCCGTGCTCCGGCAGGAGGCTATGCTCGTGTCGCCCTCCGTATTTCTCAGTTCCAGATTGCCTTCCGTCAGATGAAGACTGTAGAACGTGTCGAGGTAAGGCACCCCTTTCTTGTGCCACCTGCAGGCGGGCACTTTCACCGTCAATGAAACCTGTATATTGTCTCCGACCGCCCATTCCTGCCCCTCAATGGGATTCAGTACGGTGAAATCCGTTGTATGTGTATAATCGTTGTATCTGCGTCGCAACAGGATGCCCGCCTCCTGCAAATTGCACACGAAGCAGCTGGTCTGCTGTAAAAAGTCCCGGCGCTCCACGGCGATGCTCATGTTGGACACCACGGCGTATACCGCCTTACCGTACTTCCGGGCGTAGGCGAACACCCGCTTGACCAGTTCCTTGTCCATGTCGATCTCCAAAGCGATGCTGTCGGCGTCCCGGAAGATCTCGTCACCCTTCTCGTCCAGCAGTGCCGCCAGCGGCCGCAGATCCGGCCGCTTGGAGATGGAGGCGCACACGTCTCCGTGGTTGTCGAATACCGCCAGCCACGCCCCCATGCCGTCCGGGGTCCGGAGGATGTAGTCGGTGTTCACCTTGTGGTTCCGTAGCTGCCGCACCACATCCTCCCCCATGCCGGTGTCGTCCACCAGACTGACGAAGGTGGGCCGCAGCTCCACATTGGCGATGTCCTCCACCACGTTGCGGGATACGCCGCCGGGAACCTGCTCCACCCGTCCCACGTTGCGCCCGCCGGGGATATAGGTGCTCAGGGGATACCCTTTCACATCCACAAATACGGCACCCAGAACCACAATGCCCATCTCAGCCGCTCCTTTCGCTGCGTTGTGACAAATTTCGACTTCTATTATACGCAAGCCCCGGCCCTTCGTCAACGAAAACGGAGAAAACCGCAGCGGGAGTTACGCTCCCGCTGCGGTTTTCCGTAAATTCTGCCCTACAGCTTGCCCGCCAGACTCTCCAGCGCCTCGCTGAGGGCCTCCTCATAGGTGGGGTGGGGCCGCATGGCGGCCAGCAGCTGCCCCGGTGTCATGCCGTTGGCAATGGCCTGCCCCAGCTGCCCGATGATGTCGCTGGCGTTGGGACACATCAGCTGCGCCCCCAAAATGGCCCCGGTCTCGGCGTGGGCCGTGACCTTCATGAAGCACCGGCCGGGGTCTGCGATCACGGTCCGGGCGTTGCCGCCCATGACGCACTTGCCGGTCTTGACGGGGATGCCCCGCTCCTTGGCCTCCGCCTCTGTCAGTCCCACGGCGGCGATCTCCGGCCGACAGTAGATGCAGCTGGGTACGGCGTCCATGCACACCCCGGCGGACAGCCCCGCCATGTGCTCCACGCAGGCTGCCCCCTGTGCTGCCGCCACATGGGCCAGCTGCACCGGGGAGGACACATCCCCGATGGCGTACACGCCGGGGATGCTGGTCTGGTAGTGTTCATCCACCCACAGACCGTGACCATTGGTCTCCGGCGTCAGCCCCTCGGCAAACAGTCCATCCCGGAAGGCCCTGCGGCCAATGGCGCACAGCACCGCCTCCCCCACGGCGCAGCCGGGGGTCTCCTTGGCGGTGTAGTGGACGGCAATGCCCTCCGGCGTCTGCTCCAGACGATCCACCATGGAGCGGGTACAGACCTGTACCCCTTGCTTTTTCAGGATCAGCGCCAGATTCTGGCCCAGCTCCCGATCCATATTGGGCAGCAGCCGGTCCATGCCCTCCAGCAGGGTGACGCTGCACCCCAGATCGCTGTAAAACGTGGCGAACTCCACGCCGATGACGCCGCCGCCGATGATGACGATGGAGCGGTACAGATGATCCGCCCCCTCCAGCAGTTCATCGGAGGTCATGGCCAGCTCCAGCCCTGGAATGGGGGGCCGCACCGGCACGGAGCCGGTGGCGATGAGGATGCGCCGGGCCTCATAGTCGCCGCCGTCCTCGCCGGTGACACGGATGCTTCCCGGCGCGGTGATGACGGCCCGGCCCCGCAGCAGCGTCACGCCTGCGCCCTTCAGAAGGCTCTCCACCCCGCCGCACAGCTGTCGGGAGATGCGCTCTTTATAGGCAAAGATCTCCGGGATGTCCGCCCGCAGACCCTCTGCGTGGATGCCGATGGCGGCGCCGTCTGCGGCGCTGCGGTAGACCTCCGAAGCATGGAGCAGCGTTTTGGTGGGGACGCACCCCCGGTTCAGGCAGGTGCCGCCCCAGCTGCGCTCCTCCACGATGGCGGTGGAAAGTCCCAGCTTGGCCGCCCGTGCGGCGGCGGTATAGCCACCGGGGCCCGCCCCGATGACCAGCAAATCAAACATAGCCGTTCTCCTTTCAGATATCCTGCCGCCGCAGCAGGGCGCACAGGTCCGCCGCCACCTCCCGGCAGGCGGGGGTCTCCTCCACCCGGAGGCAGAGGTCCTCCACCCGGAAGGGGCAGCCCTCCAACCCTCTGGCAAGGGGCTGGGCGAAGCCCTCGTCCATGGCGTCGGTCCACACGGCGGCGTGGCGGCACACGCCGCCCTCCACCGCCAGCTCCAGCGTCAACTCCCCCCACGGAAACCGCTCCCCGCAGGAGAAGGTGCAGGGCATCGCCTGCCCATAGACCCAGTCATAGCTGTGAAAACGCTGATAGTGCCGCTCCAGAGCGGCCTGATCCAGCCGGGACGGCTCCAGCCGCCGGGTGGGGAGGCCGTATACCTCAGAAAAGGCCGCCCACAGCGCCTCCTCCATGTGGGAGACGGTCAGCCCCGGCTGCACCTGGGAGAGATTCACCACACGGGAGCGCACCGACGCCACGCCCTTGCTCTCCAGCTTTCCCTGAGAGGGGGCCAGATACCGGCCCAGCTTCTCCATGTCTACGTCAATGAGCAGCGTCCCGTTGTGGAACGAGCAGCCGTTGTGGTGATAGAAGGAGTTGCCGGAGAACTTCCGGCCGCCGGTGAGAATGTCGTTGCGGCCGGAGCACTCCGCCGGGATACCCAGACGGCGGCAGGCCGCCACCAGCACCTCCTGCTGACGGCGCAGATCGTAATCCGCCGTAGGCAGGGAGAAGGTGAAGTTCAGATTGCCCATGTCGTGGTACACCGCCCCGCCGCCGGAGAGCCGCCGGGCCAGCACGCCGCCCTCCTGCTCCAGCAGCGTGGTGCGGCACTCCCGCCATGCGTTCTGGTTCCGGCCGATGACCACCGTGTGGCGGTTCTGCCACAGATACAGGATGCAGGTATCCTCCGGCACCGTCTCCGTCAGATACGCCTCCGTGGCCAGATTCCGGTGGGGATCGGTGCAGCCGTCCCGATAGGTCAGCAGCCGTCGGATCATGCCTGCCACCGCAGAATGGGATTGCGGGCCGCCTGCACCTCGTCGGGCCGCCCGATCTGGGCATTGTGGGGGGCGGTACGCATGGTCTCCGGGTCAGTGTGGGCCAGCTGGTACAGCTGGCGGAACACCTCCGCCGCCTGATCCAGCGTCTCCCGGCTCTCCGTCTCCGTGGGCTCCAGCATCAGTGCCTCATGGACGATGAGGGGGAAGTACATGGTGGGGGGATGGATGCCCCGGTCGATGAGGCTCTTGGCCACATCCAGCGCCGAGACGCCAGTCTCCTTCTTGAACTCCTCCAGCCCCAGCACGAACTCGTGCATACAGATGCGGTCAAAGGCGGGCTGGAAGGTGCCCTGAATGCGCCGCATGAGATAGTTGGCGTTGAGGACGGCGTTCTCCGCCGCCTCCGGGATGCCCTCCCGGCCCAGCGTCAGCAGATAGGCCAGCGCCTTCACCACTACCAGGAAGTTGCCGTTGAAGGCCCGCACCTGCAGGTGCTCCCCCTCCGACAGAATGGCGGACTGAGGCAGATACGGCTCCAGAAACGCCTTGCAGCCCACGGCGCCTGCACCGGGCCCGCCGCCGCCGTGGGGGGTGGCGAAGGTCTTGTGCAGGTTCATGTGGATGCAGTCAAAGCCCATATCGCCGGGGCGCACGATGCCCATAACGGCGTTGAGGTTGGCCCCGTCGTAGTAGCACAGGCCACCGGCCTCGTGGACCAGCCGGGTGATCTCCAGAATGTTCTCGTCGAAAATGCCCACGGTGTTGGGATTGGTCAGCATCAGCCCCGCCACATCGTCTCCCAGCACCGCCTTCAGGGCCTCCAGATCCACGCAGCCGTCGGCGGCGGAGGGGATGTTCACCACCTGATAGCCGCACATGGCGGCGGTGGCGGGATTGGTGCCGTGGGCGCTGTCGGGAACGATGATCTTGGTGCGCTGATGATCGCCCCGTGCATCGTGGTACTGCTTGATCAGCAGCACGCCGGTGAACTCGCCGTGAGCGCCGGCGGCGGGCTGGAAGGTCATGCCGTCCATGCCGGTGATCTGGCAGAGATAGCGGCTGGCGGTGTCCAGCACCTCCCGGCATCCGGCCACGGCGTGCTCCGGGGCCAGGGGATGCACCCCGGCAAAGCCCGGCAGGGCCGCCATCTCCTCGTCGATGCGGGGGTTATACTTCATGGTGCAGGAGCCCAGCGGATAAAAGCCGCAGTTGACACCGTGGACGTGCTGGCACAGCTCCGTGTAGTGGCGGCTCAGATCCACCTCGCTGAGCTCCGGCAGGGCCGGGGCCTCCTGCCGCCGCAGCTCCTGCGGCAGCTGCACCTCCTCCACGTCGCACCGGGGCAGGATACTGCACCGGCGGCCGGGAACGCTCTTTTCAAAGATCAGCTTCATTTGCTCAGCACCTCCTTCACCACGGCGGCGGTCTCATCCAGCACGGCACGGGATACCTTCTCCGTGGCGCACCACAGGATGCCGCCCTCTACCGGCAGGCCGCCCAGAATACCGTGCTGCTCCAGCGCCTCCAGCACCTCAGGCACACGGGGAAGCTCCGTGACGAACTCGTGGAAATATTCCCCCGGATACCGCAGGGACACGCCGGGGATGGCGCACAGGGCCTTTGCCAGATAGTGTGCCTTGGACAGGCACTGCCGTGCGGCCTCCGCCATGCCCTCCGGCCCCATGGCTGCCATATAGACGCTGGCCGTCAGGGCGCACAGGGCCTCGTTAGAGCAGATGTTGCTGCTGGCCTTCTCCCGGCGGATGTGCTGCTCACGGGCCTGCAGAGACAGAACGAAGCAGCGCTGGCCACGGCTGTCCACTGTCTGGCCCACGATGCGGCCGGGGAGCTTACGCATATGCTTTTGCACCGTGGCCATAAAGCCCAGATACGGGCCGCCCCAGCCAAGGGGCATCCCCAGAGGCTGCCCCTCACCTACGGCCACATCAGCGCCGCAGTCTCTGGGGGTCTTGAGGATGGCGGCGGCAATGGGGTTTACCCCCAGAATATACAGAGCACCCCCCTGATGGATGATCTCGCCCAGCGCCTCAGCGTCCTCCAGCTGACCGAAGAAGTTGGGCTGCTGGATGTACACGCCGGAGACGTCGCCCCCGGCCAACATCTGACGCAGGGCCTCCGGGTCCGTGCGGCCGTCCTTCACGGGGACGACACGCAGCTCGTCGCCGGTGCCGTAGCAGTAGGTGCGGACGGTGTTGATGGTGTCCGGGTGGGCCGCAGCGGAGATCAGCGTTACCCGGCGCTTGCGGTCCCGGCACATGGCGGCGGCCTCGGCGGCGGCAGTGGCGCCGTCATAGACGGAGGCATTGGACACGTCCATGCCTGTCAGCTGGCAGATCATGGTCTGATACTCAAAGATGGACTGCAAAATGCCCTGACTCATCTCCGCCTGATAGGGGGTGTAGGCGGTGAGGAACTCCTCCTTGGCGGGGACATACTTCACCAGCGAGGGGATGTAGTGGTCATAGGCTCCGGCGCCCCGGAGAACGGCGGAGTAGGCGGTGTTCCGGGCGGCCATAGCGGTCATGGTGCGGCTGACCTCCAGCTCGCTCATGCCCTCCGGCAGGTCCAGCCCGTCCCGCAGCAGCATCTCCTCCGGCACGTCCCGGTACAGCTGGCGGAAGTCGTGAAGGCCGATGGCCTCCAGCATCTCCTGCCGCTGGGCGGGCGTGGAGGGAACATAGCTTCCCATATCAGCCCTCCTGCTGGCAGAAGGCCTCGTAGCCGTCGGCGTCCAGCAGCTCCTCCGTGGCGGTAACGCCCTCCACCTTGATGATCCATGCGTCGTAGCACTGGCTGTTCAGCAGCTCCGGAGCGTCCAGCAGCTCCTCATTGACGGCGCACACCGTGCCGGACACAGGGCTTACCAGATCGCTGACGGCCTTCACGGACTCCACGTCGCCAAAGGCCTCACCGGCGGTGACCTCATCGCCCTCGCCGGGCAGGTTCACAAACACCACGTCGCCCAGAGCGTGCTGGGCAAAGTCAGAGATGCCGATCACAGCCACACCGTCCTCGGTGTGGATCCACTCGTGGGACTTGGAATACTGCAAATGGGTGGGATAGTTCATGATGTGTTCCTCCGTTTTCGTTTCAAATATTCAAATCTGCTGATTTAGGTGTGTTTCATTAGACGTGTTCCGCCGGGATCAGAAGCCGATCTGGCCCATGAACTGCTCCAGCGCCGTCTGGAACTCCGGGCCGTCGAAGCAGTAGTGCATGGTGGTGTAGCGGCTGCGGAGACGGGAAACCTCCTGCCCTACGTCCTTTCCCCGCAGGATGCAGTCCGCCATCAGACCGGCCAGCTCCGTGAACTCCGTCTGGCCGAAGCCAAACCGGGTCATTTCGCTGACGCCCATCCGCAGAGCACCGGAGGCGGTGAAGCCCTCCTCGTCGGGGGTGGCCTGATAGTTGACGATGATGTTGTTCTCCTCCAGCCGCTCGGCTACCTCCGGGCCGGTGCCGTAGCCCACGTCCACCAGCACCTGATGGGTTTCGGTGTAGCCGATGGCGGGATCGCCCAGCACGTGGAGACCCGCCTCATGGAGGGCCTTGGCAAAGTACTTGGCGTTGTCAATGACGGCCTTCTGATAGCTGTCCTTGAAATAGTTCATCTCATAGGCCGCCATCAGCAGGCCCAGCTGGGTCCCCAGATGGTGGTTGGAGACGCTGCCGGGGAAGGCACGGGACTGGATGGTCTCCCACAGCCCCCACTTCAGATCCTCCCGGCGATAGTTGACGCCGATGACGCCCCGCTGGGGGCCGAAGAAGGTCTTGTGGGTGGAGCCGGTGACGATCTCAGCGCCCTCCTCAAAGGGCTTCTGGAAGTGGTCACCCACCAGACCCAGCACATGGGCCATGTCGTACATGATGGTGGTGGGGATATTCTGCTCCGTGACGAAGCGGCGGATCTCCGCCACCGGCTCCCGGCGCAGCACCATGCTCTTGCCGAAGATGATAAGCTCCGGACGGTAGCGGTCGATGACCTTCTTGGTCTCCTCCACGTCGATGCGGAACAGATCGTCCCGGCACACGGGGAAGTTCACCACGGCGGTGCGCTCGGTCACCGGATCCACGGCGATGTAGTCCTTCAGAGCGCCCATGGGCTGGGCCGACAGGTGGCCACCACGGATGATGTGGTTGTTCAGCACATAGCCCAGCCGCTGGGGAGTATGCTTGCGGTCCAGACGGTTCTTCCAGTCCATCAGGGCGGAGAAGGTAGCCATATTGCTCATCTGCCCGCTGATGACACGGGTCTCCACCTGAGTGCAGCCCAGATACTGGCGCATCTGCTCCGCCAGCAGTTGCTCCACGGTGTCGATGAACTTGGTGCCCTGATAGTAGAATACATCCTTATCATAGAAGGAGATGATCTTCTTGTGTTCGGCGTACCGGCAGGAGGGATCGCTGGCCGACAGCAGCTGCACCGCCCGGCTGGGGGTGTTCTCCGAGGGGATGAGGTTGATGCACTGGCGCTGGCGCCACTGGTGGTTATCCTGCGCCAGATGCAGCAGCTCCAGCGCCTTGGCGGCCCGGTCGGCGGGCTGAGACACCTCGTCCTCCGGCCGCCGGTACAACAAAGGGCGGGCATAGGGCGGAGCCCCCACGCTCATGTGACGGGCGGGGATCACGGCCTTCAGCCGGCGGCCCCGGATGTCCACCTCCACCACGTCGTCCGTCAGAACGTCGCTGTCCACATAGCACAGGCCGATGGCCCGCTTGGCGGTCTCCTGGGTGATGACCGTCTCCAGTCCCTCGCCCTCAGCAACGTAGTAGGGGACCATGGTGCCGCTGGTGACCCAGCCCACCTGCTTCTCTCCCCGGTATACCGCCATTCCGGCCCGCATGACGCCCCGATCCAGCAGGGCGATGGGCAGGATGCGGCGGGGCAGGGCGGCGCAGTCGGAGAAATCCCGGTTCATGATGCGCCGGAAGGCGTCAAACTGCCGCTCCAGCGCCTTGCGGCCGATGAACTCCCCCTTCTGAGGCGCAAAGCTCACGGCGAACTTGGCCAGCGGCACGGCGAAAATGGGCATCCTCTGCCCGTCGGGATCCACGCCCATCTCATGGCCGTACAGGGGGAAGCCCGCCTCCATGCGGAGGGTGTCCCGTGCGCCCAGACCGGCGGGCCGGGCGCCCAGCTCCACCAGCCGGTTCCACAGCCACGCAGCGTCCTCGCTGCGGCAGTAGACCTCGTAGCCCAGAGGCTCGCCGGTGTAGCCGGTCTTGGCCACCTTCACCTCATGACCCTCGAAGGTCAGAGTGTTCAGGGCGTTCTTCATCGGCTCCGTCACCTGTACCCCACCGGAGAGGGTGGTCAGCAGATCCTTGGACTTGGGGCCTTGCACGGCGATGGAGGCCCACCGGGAGGTGATGTCCGTGATGGTGCAGTCATAGTCCTTCACCACGGAGCGCAGATGCTTCAGATCCTTCTCCGTGTTGGCGGCGTTCACCACCAGCAAGAGCCGCTCCTCCTCGAAGCGATAGAGGTACGCATCGTCCACGGCTCCGCCGTCCTCGTCCGGCAGGATGCAGTACTGGGCCATGTTCAGATCCAGACCCGCCACGTTGCTGGACAGGACGTGCTGCAAAAATGCCAGCCGCTCCGGCCCCTCGATCAGCAGCCGCCCCATGTGGGACACATCGAACAGGCTGCAGAAGTGCCGGGTGTACAGATGCTCCGCCACGATTCCCGTGGGATACTGGACGGGCATTTCCCATCCGCCGAAATCCACCATGGAGGCACCGGCCGCCACATGGGTCTCGTACAGCTGGGTGCGTTTGAGTTCGCTCATGTTCCTTCCTCCTTATCATGTTTGTTCCGTTGTTTGTTCCGCTTGTTTTGCTCCGTTTGCTTCGTTTGTCCAGTCGCTGGACACATTCCGGACGCATCGTGGACAGGTCTTGGCGGTGCCTTGGACACGTTCCGGAAAGGTTTTGGACGCACAAAAAGGCGCAAAACCGCTTTCGGCAGTTTTGCGCCTCCGTTTTTGTACCTGAGAGATTCCCCGCCGGAGCGGGTTGCACCTTCGGCGTGCGGACAGGCCGCACTCTTCGGAGTATCGTCGTGGTCCGACCCTTTTGCCTGAGAGCTTCTGCATTCCCCTTCGGCGCCGCCGCAGCGGTCTCTCCCGGACCAGTCATCCGAACTCTGTTTGCTTGTCACCCATAGGCTACCATTTTGCGGCGGTGGTTGTCAAGAAAATTATGCCGCCCGGCGGGGTAAAAGCATGGGGGAATTTTGAAAGAGACATATATGCCGCATGAACGCAAAGAACATATGAAATTAACTAGAATTTTGCACAAATCGGCAAAACCCTGTTGCAAAAAGGCGGGAAACGTGGTAGTATCTCTCATGGACCTGACAATTAGCAAGACGAAATGTCGAAGGGCAAAGGCTCTCCGGCCGCTGAGATTTGCCGAAAAACCACCATTGGTTGTGGCAAGGGCGAGCCAGAGAGTCTATATGTGCCATATGAGTTTTGGAAGGAAGCAGGAGGTGTTACAGGTGCGGCAACCCATTCGAAGCAGCACGGTGAAGCGGCTGATCGTTGTGCTGGCGATCCTGTTGGCGCTGAGCCTTGCGGCGCTGTGTGCCGTGCGGTATTACGGGCGGCAGGCAGGCCGGGCGGCAGAGGCCCCCGGCAACGGCATCCAGACGGCGGCGCAGCCCGCCGGCGCACCCGTTCCCACAGCGGCCCGGACCGGCAAGGTCACCATCCGGCTGTATGACCGCAGCCCGGAGTATAACCGGGAGTTCTCCGTGACCAATATGTTCCCCGGCGATGCCGAGACCCAGAACGACTGCGTGCAGGTAGATCACAAGGGCAACGTCACCGTCCACTTCCGGGCGGAGGTGCGCCCCGGCTATGAGAAGCTGGCGGAGGTGCTGAAGCTGCGGGTGTCCGTGGGCGGTAGTGTGGTGTATGACGGCCTGATGGCCGAGATGCCCGCCGCAGTGGATACCCCGCTGGCGGCCGGCAGCGATACGCTGGACTATCAGCTGACGGCGTATCTGGATACCAGCGTCGGCAATCCCTATATGTATCAGCAGCTGGTAGCGGACTTTTACTGGTGGGTGGCGGATAGCGAGGAGTTGGCTCCCCCTACCGGCGACACCATGCAGCCCCTGCTCTGGGGAGCGGCGGTGCTGGTGTCCGGTGCGGCACTGACGGTGCTGCTGCGTCGCCGCAGGGAGGTGTCCCATGACTGAGCGTAAAACCCGCAGCCGTCTAACCGGCGGCATCGTTGCGGTGATCGTGCTGGCGGTGTGTCTGGTGGTCACCACCGTGGCACTGGCCTATTCCATGATTTCCGTCCGGGACAACACCTTTGCCACCGGCGGCGTCCGTATCAACCTCAACGATGGCGAGCCGGTGATCCGGCCCGACGAGTTCCTGTTCGAGCCGGGCATGACGGTGAAGAAGGACTTCTTTATCGAAAACGACAGCACCGGCACGGTGTACTACCGGCTGTACTTCGCCGGTGTCTCCGGCGATCTGGCGGACGTGCTGGAGGTCACGGTGAAGGACGGCAACAAGACCCTCTACTCCGGGACCCCCACTCAGTTGGAGAACACGCAGGCGGCGGACGATCTGCTGGCGGTGGGTCAGCGGCGGACACTGACCATGTATTTCCACTTCCCGGAGGCGACCGGCAACAGCGCTCAGGCCAAGGATTTGACCTTTACCCTCTGTGCCGACGCCACCCAGACCAAGAACAACCCGCAGCGGCTGTTTGACTGATGTTGGGGAGACCGTTGCAGGAGAGAAAAGCCATGAAAAAAACCTTTGAAGTGATCAAGACCGTACTGACATGGCTGATCGTGCTGCTGGCGGTGTGCATGATGGTGTTCACCATCGTCTCCGTCACCACCTTTGACCGCAATGACCGGGCGCTGTTCGGCTACAAGATGTATATCGTGCGATCGGACTCCATGAGCGCCACGGATTTTAAGGCCGGAGATCTGATTCTGGTGCGGTCGGTGGATCCCGCTACTTTGCAGGAGGGGGATATCATCGCCTATACCTCGCAGGACACAGCCAGCTTTGGAGAGACCGTGACTCATAAGATCCGGTCCCTGACCACCGACGCAGATGGTCAGCCCGCTTTTATCACCTACGGTACCACCACCGATACCGACGACGAGATGCCGGTGACGTATCCCTATGTGCTGGGCAAGTACGAGAAGTGCCTGTCCGGCGTGGGCAATTTCTTCCAGTTCCTGAAGACCACTCCCGGCTACATTCTGTGCATCTTTCTGCCGTTCTTTCTGCTGATCCTCATGGAGGGTATCAACTGCGTCCGGCTGTTCAAGCGCTATAAGAGCGAGGAGCAGCGGGAAATACAGGCCCAGCAGGCGAATCTGGAGCGCCAGCGGGAGGAGAACCAGCGGATGATGCAGGAGCTGATGGAGATGAAGGCCCGGCTGGAGGAGAAGGAAAAGACTCCGGAGGAGCCTCCTCAGGCGTGATCTGCCGCTCCCCGGGGAGCGTTGTCGGAGGGACGCTCCGGCCATGACATCGGGAATCATCATGGATGATCATTCTATCGAAAACCCCTCTTTACAAGCTCGATCCTCCCCGATTTGACCGCCGGGGAGGGGCGAGCCAAGGACACAAGCTTAGAACCCTTGCGTCCTTGGCTCGCCTATTGACCGGCGCCCGCCATATGGCTCTGCCGGATTGAAAGGAGCATCAAGACATGAATTGGAAGGAAACTTTCTATACAGGAAAGCGTGAGCACCCGCAGGAGAAGAAGCCTGCGTCGCTGACGGCGCTGCTGATGCCCTCCCTGCTGGGGGTGGCGATTTGTCTGGTTTGCCTGTGCAGCCTGACATGGGCGTGGTTCACGGCCACCCAGAACAGCGGTGTGCAGCCCATTCATTCCGCCACCGCCACGGTGACGGCGTCGCTGAACGATACGGCTCTGGGTGAGCTGAAGGTCGGAGAACCGTACAGCTTGAACGGTACCGGCACGCTGACACTGCATATGGCGGGGGATGCCCAATATGCCTATGTGGTGATCAAAGTGGGCGACACGGAGTATCACACGGATTATCTTACTGCGGATGGTTATACGATTACCGTCAACGAGAGCGGCGCAGCGCTGACTCTCTGCTGGGGGAAGCAGGACAGCCTGCCGGGAACGGCGGTTGGGGACGGCGGAAGCATCGGAACGGCTCAGCAGGAACCCTCCAATACGCCTGATGAGCAGCCTGCGACGTCTGACAACAGTCAGCAGCCACCGGATGCTGCGGTTCCCGGCGCTGACGATGCCAATACCGGCGATCAGAGCGGCAACGGCGGGAATACCGGCAGCGAGAACGGCGGCAGCACCGGCAATGGCTCCGGCGAACAGGGGAGTGATTCCGGCACCGGAAGTGATACGGGCGCAGGCGGCAGTACCGGCGGTGACGCTGGGACCGGCGACACGTCTAACGGCACCGACGGAACCACCGGCGAATAAGAGAATGCAAGTATAATAGGAAGCCCTCCGGCGATGCCGGAGGGCTTCCTCGCGGTGGTGGGGTGAAAACCAGACCCTCCGGCTGGGCCGGAGGGCCTGGCTTTTGGGTTTCTGGGGTGCCATGGGGGGTATGGCAGGAAAAGTC
>ENA-OVGM01002075-OVGM01002075.1-human-gut-metagenome-genome-assembly--contig:-NODE-2075-length-14162-cov-3.439427_pt1 | contig 14162 bp, 9 predicted proteins | sample MGYA00237773_ERZ505425 | MGnify/ENA primary metagenome ERZ505425 (study PRJEB26158, sample SAMN06016407) | human gut metagenome | biome: human gut; feature: ankylosing spondylitis patient; material... | reverse complement strand
CACTCTTTCCCTACACGACGCTCTTCCGATCTAGATTAAATCACAGGTAATTACAAGACTCTTATAACAAACAGTCTTGTAATTACCTGTGATTTAATCTACTCTCGGAAGATACCGGGAGTAGATATTTATTAAAATGGAGGGCGTAATGAGCGACTATACAGGAAAAGAGATAGTGATACTTGAAGGACTTGAAGCAGTCAGAAAAAGACCGGGTATGTATATAGGTTCTACCGGTTCGAGGGGGCTTCACCATCTTATATGGGAAATATTAGACAACAGTATAGACGAACATCTTGCGGGATTTTGTAATGAGATACATATAACGATGAAAAAAGACGGAGGAATCAGCATAGAAGATAACGGCAGAGGAGTTCCGGTAGATATACATCCGACAAAAAAAGTATCGACGGTGCGTGTGGTATATACGATACTTCATGCGGGCGGCAAATTTGGAAACTCAGCCTACAAGGTGTCAGGTGGGCTTCACGGTGTTGGCTCGTCAGTAGTAAATGCCCTTTCAACACATATGATAGTTGAGGTGAAAAGAGGCGGACTTGTTTACAGAGATGAATATAAAGACGGCGGCCATCCTGTTACGGAACTTAAGAATGGTGCCTTAGAGCCGATCGGTAAATGTGCAAAATCAGCGACGGGAACAAAAGTAACATTTTATCCTGATGCTGAGATTTTTGAGACTATACATTTTAAGGCGGAAGTCATAAAGAAAAAACTTAAAGAGATAGCATATCTTAACAAAAATCTCAAACTTGTATTTAAAAATGAAAATGACGGCGAGGAGAAAATATATCTCGAAGAACATGGCATAAAAAGCTTTGTTTCATATATAAACAGGGATGCTCATGTGCTCCATAAAGAGCCGATTTATTTTGAGGGGACAAGCGGGGATATAGAGGTCGAAGTGGCTCTTCAATATACTACAAACTTTTCTGAGCAGATAAATCCATATTGCAACAGGATAAATGTAGTAGACGGCGGTACGCTTGTGACAGGATTTAAGATGGCACTTACAAGAGTTATGAACCAGTATGCGAGGGAGCTTGGAGTGCTCAAGGATAAAGATGAAAATTTCGATGGAAAAGACATAAGAAACGGACTTGTGGCAATCATTTCAATAAAGCATCCTGACCCGCAGTTTGAGGGGCAGACAAAGACAAAACTTGGAAATACTGACGCAAAAACGGCGGTGGACGAGGTCGTGACGACAGAGATACAGCGTTATCTCGATAAAAACATAAATGTACTTCAGGCGATACTCGACAACTCCGTAAAAAGTTACAATGCGAGAAAAGCGAGCGACAAGGCAAGAAATACCGTATTAAAGCAGTTAAACGATGTGGACACAAAGAGTAAACTTGCTGCGTGTACTTCCAAAAATCCGGAGGAATGTGAGGTTTACATAGTCGAGGGAGATTCAGCCGGCGGTACGGTGAAAACGGCGAGAAATAGAAAAACACAGGCGGTTCTTCCGCTCAGAGGAAAAATATTAAATGTAGAAAAAGCATCACTTGAAAAAATATTGTTAAATAATGAGATAAAATCAATGATAGCAGCATTCGGTTGTGGTATAGGTGATGAATTTGATATAAATAAACTCAGATATGACAAGATAATAATACTCACTGATGCCGATGTTGACGGAGCACATATAAGCACATTGCTGCTCACATTTTTCTACCGTTTTATGCCTGAACTTATCTATTCAGGAAAAATATACAGAGGTCTTCCACCACTTTACAAGGTTGATTATGAGGCACTTGACAAAAAGACAAAGAAGAAAAATTCTGAATATGTATTTAATGACTTTGAACTTGAAAAGTTTAGAAAAAATAAAAATAATAAGATAGTAAGCATACAGCGTTACAAAGGACTTGGTGAGATGGACGCGTCACAGCTCTGGGAAACGACACTTGATCCTGAGAGCAGACTGCTCGCACAGATAACGATAAGTGACAGCGTGGATGCGGACGATGCGACGACGACGCTTATGAGCAGTAATGTGCCGCCGAGACGGCAGTTTATAATGGAAGAAGCACAGTATGCAAATCTGGATATATAGGTATTTGCAAAATTATATGCAGATTGTGCGATGATAACAAATAATAACGCCGGCACGCTTTCGCTATGATGTCGCTCGCAGCAGTACATAACTCAGCATAAAACGCTGACTAAGTACTGGCGGCGACAAAATGCCGGCTAACATTATTTGTTATATCTGCACAATTTATTTACAAATTCTGATAGTTTTGCAAAGGTATATAAATTTAAAAGGACGGAGAATAAAATGAAAACAAAGGAACAACCAATTATTCAGCTTGATTTCTCTGAGGAGATGAGAAATTCATATAGAGATTATGCGATGAGTGTTATCATAGCGAGAGCACTGCCAGATGTAAGGGACGGTTTGAAACCTGTTCAGAGAAGGATTCTTTATGCTATGGATGAGCTTGGTCTTGCACCTGACAAGCCCCACAGAAAGAGTGCTCGTATTGTCGGTGATACGATGGGTAAGTATCATCCTCACGGTGACAGCTCCATCTATGATGCACTTGTGCATATGACGGAGGAGTATTCGCTTTCACTGCCGCTTGTTGACGGACACGGAAATTTCGGTTCGATAGACGGTGACGGTGCGGCAGCTATGCGATACACTGAGGCGAGACTGTCAAAGACTGCGATGACGATGCTTGAAAATCTCGATAAAGGTCTTGTGCCGTTTGGACCAAACTTTGATGAGAGTGAAAAAGAGCCTCTCGTTCTTCCGGCAACACTGCCAAATCTCCTCATAAACGGAACAACGGGAATTGCAGTCGGAATGGCAACCAATATGCCGCCGCACAATCCGGGCGAAGTTATAGACGGAGTTATCGCATATATGGACAATCCGGAGATTTCAACAAAAGGACTTATGAAATACATAAAAGGACCTGATTTTCCGACAGGTGCGGCGATAACAAACACGGATGACTTGTTTGATATATATGACACGGGCGAGGGAAAGATAAAACTTCGAAAAAATATAGTTGTAACCGAGATACCGTACACCGTCGCAGGAAACAAGACAAAACTTCTTGAAAATCTTGTGTCACTTTCAAAAGATAAGGTGTTTGATGAGATATATGATGTGCGTGACGAGTCATCAAAAGAGGGAATAAGGATAGTAGTAGAAGTTAAAAAAGACAGAAATGTAGAAAACCTCTTAAACGGACTTTACCAGAAAACAGCACTTGAAGACACATACGGCGTAAATATGCTTGCCGTAAAAGATAAGCAGCCTATAACATTTACATTAAAAGGACTTGTACAGGAATTTGTGGAATTTCAGGAAGAACTTTACACAAAAGAGTACGAGCATCTTTTAGAAAAAGCAAAGGCAAGACTTGAGATAGTGGCAGGTCTTATAAAAGCAACAGATGTGATAGACCTTATCATAGAGATACTTCGTGGAAGCAATTCCGTAAAACAGGCGAAAAACTGTCTTATAAACGGAGTTACGACCGATATAAAATTCAAGTCTCAGAAATCAGAAAAGGCAGCAGCAAAACTTGATTTTACAAAAAATCAGGCAGATGCGATACTTGCGATGCCTTTAAGTAAACTTATCGGACTTGAACTTTTAAAGCTTCATCAGGAAAACGATCTGCTTCTTTCAAATATAGAAGAATACAACAACATACTTGGAAATATAGCTGAATTGCACAAAGTAATAAAGAAAAGGCTTAAAAATTATAAAAAGCAGTTTGGCAGAGGAAGACGCACAATACTCACAAATATGGACGCAGGAAAATATGTTGAGGAAGTAAAAGAAGAAGACCTCTATGTACTTATCGACAGATTTGGTTATTGCAAATCGGTGGACGAGTCAAGTTATTCGAGAATATCGGCTGAATCATTAAAAGAATACACGCACAAGCTACAGATAAGAAACACTGACAAACTCTGTGTATTCACGAAAAACGGATTTATGCACCAGATAAAAATGTCAGCGGTACCAAAAGGAAGAAACAGGGATAAGGGTGTGCTTATCCAGTCTTTATGCAAACTTGGAAATGATGAAGTGCTTATATATATAGCATTTGAAGACCTGTTTAACTCACAGCTTTTATTTGCTACAAAAAACGGACTTGTAAAACTTGTATCTGGAATAGAGTTTGAAACGATACGCTCAACTATAAATGCAACAAAGCTCGATGATGGAGACGAACTTATAGCAGTCAGACCGCTAAGTGCAGAAGAATCCATCTCAGAAGACAGCAGTGTAGTAATAATAACCCACAAAGAAGCATCGCTGAGATTTCCGCTCTCACAGGTAAATGAACTGAAGAAAGCCAGCAAGGGAGTAAAGGGAATAACGATGGCAGCAGATGATTATGCGTGGTATGCGGAGGTTATCTCAAAAGAAACTGAGACGATTGAGCATGACGGAAAGAAATTTTCGGCAAAGAAGATAAAAGTACGAAAAAGGAATGACAAGGCATTGAGGTCGAAGATAAGGGAATAAAATTTCTCCGGTTAGGGTATTGAAACCTAAATTGATTTTTGATACCATAAGAAGTGGTATATTTACTAACAAAGCAAAAGACCGGCTTTAAGAAAGGACGACACAACATGAAAAAGACACCATTTGTAACAAAAGAACAGATTGAAGAAATAGCAAAAACATACCCTACACCTTTTCACATCTACGATGAAAAGGGCATCAGAGAAAATGCACGCAGACTTAAAAAGGCATTCTCATGGAACAAAGGTTATCGTGAGTATTTTGCGGTAAAGGCAACTCCAAACCCATTTATCTTAAAACTTCTCCAGGAAGAGGGATGCGGTGTTGATTGTTCATCACTCACGGAGCTTATGATGTCAGAGGCTTGCGGCTTTAAGAATGACGATATAATGTTTTCATCAAATGTTACACCGGCAGCCGAGTACAAAAAAGCAAAAGAACTCGGTGCATATATAAACCTTGATGATATTACACATATAGATTTCCTCGACGAAACAGCAGGAATCCCTGAGACTATCTGCTGTCGTTACAATCCGGGCGGAGTGTTTAAGATGGGAACAGACATAATGGACAACCCTGGAGATGCCAAGTATGGCATGACAAAAGAGCAGATGATAGAAGCTTTCAAGAGACTTAAATCAATGGGAGCAAAATATTTCGGAATACATTCATTTCTTGCCAGTAATACAGTAAGCAATGATTACTATCCTACACTTGCAGGAATCCTCTTTGAACTCGCTGTAGAGCTTAAAGAAAAGACAGGAGTTGAGATTAAGTTCATCAACCTCTCCGGTGGTGTCGGAATCCCTTATACAGAGGATAAAGAGCCAAACGATATAGCAATTATCGGTGAGGGTGTACACAAGAAATTTGATGAGATAATGGTACCGGCAGGAATGGGAGATGTGGCAATATTTACAGAGCTTGGGCGTTTCATGCTCGCACCATATGGCGGACTCGTAACAAAAGCAATTCATGAAAAACATATATACAAAGAGTATATTGGAGTTGATGCCTGTGCGGTAAACCTTATGCGTCCTGCAATGTACGGTGCATATCACCACATCACGGTACTCGGCAAAGAAAATGAGCCATGCGACCACAAATACGATGTAACAGGTTCACTCTGTGAAAACAATGATAAATTTGCCATTGACCGTATGCTTCCAAAGATTGACATGGGAGATTATCTCTTTATACATGATGCAGGAGCACACGGATTTGCGATGGGCTACAACTACAACGGTAAATTAAAATCAGCAGAACTTCTCCTCAAAGAGGACGGAAGTGTTCAGATGATAAGACGTGCTGAGACACCAAAGGATTACTTTGCAACATTTGATTTCTGCGACATACTCAAAGATGTTAAATATTAAAAAATAAGAAAATGTTATGCGATACAATATGCGGACTTAAGTATTGACAATTATTAAACTGTTGCGGATTTGTTCAAATTGCATAAAAAGAAAAAAAGACACCGGTAAAATTTGGCGGTGTCTTTTTGAATTATGTCTGAATACAGGTAAAGTTTTTTTTACTTAAGGTCGATAAATAGTATGAAAATGAAATTTACACATATTATCTGTGTTGAAAATACAGATAATATGTTGTGGAATCTTTAAATCACAAGTTTTGATTAGGTGGTGATAATATGAGGATAGATGCATTAAATCAGGTAAGTCAGTTATACCAGACGAGCAAACCTAAAAAAGTATTAAAGAACAAAGAAAACGATACATCAGACAAATTTGAAATATCGCAGTCAGCAAAGGATTACCAGACAGCAAAGGCAGCAGTAAAAACTTCTTCCGATATCAGGGAGGACAAAGTTGCTGAACTTAAAGAAGCTGTTACGAGTGGTGCTTACAATGTATCAGCGGCAGAAATTGCAGACAAGATGATAGGTAAATACTTCGATTCGATTTTTTAGAGTAAGCCGTTGGCAATGGATGCCCCGGTATGAAAAAAGAGGAAAAAGATTTGGCTAGTTTAATGGATGAACTCCTTGAGGTTTTATCAGAGGAGAGAGATATTTATGAAGAGCTTGCACCAATATCGGAGAAAAAAACGCAGGTGCTTATAAAAGAGGATTTAAAAGAGCTCAAAAAGATTACTGACAAAGAACAGTTACTTGTTGACAAAGTAAGTATTGTTGACAGGAAAAGGGAAAAAGTCATTCAGAATATAAGCGTTGTTTTAAATAAGGATTCAAAGGAATTGGATCTTGCCACACTTGGCAATATATTATGTAAGCAGCCGGATGAGCGTAAAAAGCTCAATATGCTTCATGACTCGCTGAGACAGGTTATGAACAGGCTGGTGATTGCCAATCAGAAAAATAAAGAACTTATAGAAAATTCCCTAGAAATGATAGAGTTCAATATGAACTATATTAAAAGCACAAGGATGTCGCCGGGAAATAACAATTATAATCGCAATGCCGCTACAAGCTACACAGATTCAAGCAGAGGCGGATTTGATGCAAAACAGTAGTTCTTACGGAGTATATTCTTAAAGATGCATGGTTTTAAAAACTATGCATTAGGAGTGTACAGCGTATAGCTATAAGCATCTGATAAGATTATGATTATACGGTGTACATTCTTTTTTTAATTTAAACTATAAAAGGTGCTCTCAAAATTCTTCGTTCAGAAGATACCGGGAGTGGATTAAAGAGTATGGAGGAAAAAGATGAGCTTATTCGCAAGTTTACAAAACGGGGTTTCCGGATTAAATGCTGCATCATCGGGTCTTAACACGACAGCACACAATCTTGCCAATACAAAGACAGCAGGATATACGAGGCAGCAGACAATCCAGAAGGATATGTATTATCAGACTTTCAAAGTATCAAATAATGGTGCTATGAAGATAGGAATGGGAACATATGTCGCAGATGTGCGTCAGATAAGAGATATGTTTCTTGATAAAGAGTACAGATTGCAGGTCAGCAGACAGACATTCTATGAAAAACAGGTTGAATGTGAGCAGGAAGTAGAGGACATCTTCGGTGAAAATGAGGGTGTAGAGTTTAGAAACTCTATGGAAAGTATGTGGGAAGCTATTCAGAACCTGTCAACAAATCCTGAAAGTGTAGTAAACAGACAGCTTTTTATAGCACAGTGCGAATCATTTATAGAAACAGCAAAAAATGCTTATACAGCCATTACAAAGTATCAAAGCGGATTGAATACGGAAGTGGCGAAACAGGTAAAAGAAGTAAATGATATAGCAGACAAGATAGCAGCATTAAATAAGACGATAGCTGAAAAGGAGGCATCCGGTGTTGAAAATGCCAATGATTACCGTGATCAGCGAAATCTTCTCATGGATGAACTTGCAAAATATACATACTATACCTACAACGAAGATATAGATGGCAAAGTTCAGATATATATAAACAATGCACCACTGGTTATAGAGACAAAGGCATTTCATATGAAAACGGAAAGTGCCACACAGACAGGTCTTTATAATGTTGTATGGGAAAGTAATGGTTTCGGAGATGTCTACAAGCAGGATGAAGCGTATTCGACAGCTAAAAAGACAGATACAGGTACACTTTACGGAATACTTACGGCAAGAGGAAATAAAAATGCAGTTTACAGTGATGTTCCACAGCAGCCCAATCCAAATGATAAAAAGTATCTGAATGCGGATGGTTCGTTCAATCAGACATTATATGATACAGATTATGGCAAATATAAAGACAAGGTTGAGCTTTACAACAACACTATAGGAAATTCAATACTTACACAGGCAGAAGCACAGTTTGACTTTCTTATAAATGGAGTTGTAACAATGTTAAATGATGTGTTCTGCCCAAATCTAAAGGATAAAAATGATGATGACAGGATTACGATAAAAAGTGCAGTTGAGGGTACAACAAAAGATGCAAACGGCAATGATATAACATTTAAGCTCGATACATCCAAAAAATATAAGCTGCTTGATGTCACGAACAGTCCGGTAGGAGCAGATGATGATGAAACTATCGGAACAGAGCTGTTTGTCAGAACAGGTATGTCAAGATATACAAAGATAACTCTTGACCATCAGGTTTATTCCGACAGCTGTGTAGATTCAGACGGAAATCCGCTGGGACTTGCAAAAGACAATGGCGATGGAACATATACATTATATGTTTACAATGAAGAAAATGTATCAATAGAACAAGACAAGACAGACGGCAAATATACATATAATTATCATGATGATAAAGACGGTTACACTGACAAGACAACAATGTACACTATCACAAATCTTCAGATAAATCCTGACATACTTGCTGATTATTCGCTTTTGCCGGTAAAGGAAAATTCAACCGGAGGAGATTCAGGTGCATATGCACAGGATATATATCAGAAAATTCTCACGGCATGGAAGTCAGATTTTGCAGTGCTTGACCCGAATACCAAAACTTCATATACATTTGATGAATATTACAATGAAATGATAGGAAACTTTGGTACAAGAGGAAGTGTATGGCAGACGATAGTAGATAATCAGGAAAAAGAAGTACAACAGGATGAGGAAAAGCGTCAGCAGATAGCCGGTGTATCAACGGACGAAGAACTTGCAAGCCTTTTGACATACCAGCACGCATACAACGCAGCGTCGAGATATATAAATGTAGTAAATCAGATGCTTGAACATCTGCTTGAAAGACTCGGATAAAACATATAAATGTACTGTCAGTATCTTCTAAGAACGAATCCATCTCAGGATTTTTCCTTTAGAAGTTGCCGGGAGTACATATAAATTCAGGGGAGGAAAATATATGGCATCAACATTTTTTGGATTAAACATAGCTGTATCCGGAATGAACACATACAATGCCGTGTTAAATACAACAGCACACAACATATCCAATACTAAGACAAAAGGATATTCAAAGCAGGTGGTAAACCAGCAGGCAAAAAATGCATTGTCGCTCAGAACATCATTTGGAATGCAGGGTACCGGTGTTGAGGTTACTGAGATAGCAAATACAAGAGATTCTTATTATGACTATAAGTACAGAAAAAGTACAACAACATTTGGATATTATGATGCGGCAAAATATTATATGAGCAGCATAGAAGATTATTTATATGTAAAGGATGACAAGAGTGGGGGACTTTCAACATCGCTTGATTCATTCTTTAAATCACTTATAAATATGACGACTGATTCCACGGATACAACAAAGAGGGCAGAGGCAGCAGGTTATGCCGATTCACTTGGAGAGTATGCAAGGAAAATGTCAATGAATCTTCAGACACTTCAGAATGACATAAATACTGAGATAAGTTCTACGGTTAAGCAGATAAACGCATATGCAGAGCAGTTAGCTTCACTTACAAAGCAGATAAATTCGCTTGAAGTGTACGGAGGACAGGCAAACGATCTGCGCGACCAGAGAGCGAGGATACTTGATGAACTTTCGGCACTTGCCGATGTAGAAGTCACGGAAAAAGTTCCTGAGACAGGAAGCGGACTTCATCAGTACATAGTAGCACTCGGAGGTAATATCCTTGTAGACACATATTCATATAAAACAATATCTGTTGAAACATCTGCGACAAAAGACAATCAGTGTGATATTCAGGGACTCTACGGACTTAAATGGAGTGACGGTCAGACATTTAATATAAGAAGTACGATACTTGGAGGAAAACTTCAGGCATTATTTGAGATAAGAGATGGAAACAATGGTGAAAACTTTAATGCAAAGCTTACTGACAATGGCAACGGAACTTGCGTAGGCAAGGATGCAAAAGGAAAATCGACCATCACATTATCAGCAGAGTCGATAACGGGAGCTAACAACTGCGATCTTGCAAAACTCAGCATACCGGAGTCCAATGCCTGCCTTACGATAGGAGGCATAGATTATAAATATGATTCATTTGAAGTATCAGTGGCATTGGATGGAACATACACATACACATTTACATTGTCAGAAAATCTTGATGCAACATCAACTACTAACATAGAAAAAGCTTATAAAAAAGGTGATTCGGCATCAATAGGCGATTCGGTAGATTTCAGAGGAATACCTTATTATATGTCACAGCTCAATGAGTTTATAAGAACATTTTCGGCGAATGTAAATCAGCTTCAAAATGCAGGATATGATATGAACAATGACCATGGTGTAGATTTGTTTGTAGGACTTGACAGCAAGACAAACAAGCAGATGGATATGATTGAACTTATCAGAAACACAAAAGATGGTTATTACTATCTCAATGGAAGCAAAGTATTTTCGTTCTCAGGAAATATAGATGACTCTGCAGACCCGACGAAAATAACAGCAGGGGCAGATAAAAATGATGCAACACTTATAGATTACCTTAAAAATAATGAATATACGATAAAAAAGGATTCAGAAGAAGTTGTAAGCAAAAACGGCATAAAAGGAAAAATATACACACTTGTCAATAAAGACGGTGATGATACAGAGACAATATTTATACCGGATGATGCAAAAAACATATTCTCATTCAGCTCGTCTTCAACAGAGGATGCAAACGGAGATGTTCATTCATCATATTATGGAATTACGGCGGCACGCTTTCAGGCAAACAAGAATGTTGTAAAAGACGGAAGACTTATGGCAGCAGCTAAATATCCGCAGGAAAAAACCGGTTTATCAGAATCAGGAAACCTTGACAGACTTGTTGCATTGCAAAACGATCAGAATATATTTAAGCAGGGAACACCGACGGCATTCCTTCAGATAATGACTGCAACGATAGGTGTAGATTCTAGTAAAGTTGTCGCAGCAGCAACGAACTCAGAAAATATACAGAAATCCATTGAAAACAGAAGACTTTCTGTGATGGGTGTAGACGAAGATGAAGAAGCACAAAACCTTGTTATCACGCAGAACCTGTTAAATGCACAGTACAGGGTTATTTCAGTTATGAATGAGGTGCTCGACAAGCTGATAAATCAGACTGGAGTATAAAACACCAAACCTGACGGTTTGGTGTCAAATCGAGAAATGTTTAAAAGTATAAATTTAGCAGTTCAGTGTAAAAATGTCAGCCGATATTATAGGTGATAAAACAAGGGGGAATAACATGAGAGTTACAAATTCTATGATTTCAAATAGTGCTTCGGCACATATTACAAATGCGAAGAATAGTCTTTTAAAATATTCAGATCAGTACACAACACAGAAAAAGATACAGAGACCTTCTGATGATCCGACAGTTGCCGTTCGTTCTCTGAAACTTCGTACAACATATTCACAGCTTACACAGTATGCTGAGAAGAATGTTCAGGATTCCATGAGCTGGATGGACACAACAGAGACTGCGCTGGAAAATATATCAAAGAAGTTTGACAGTATGAAATCATATTTCAACCAGGGTGCAAATGATTATCTCAAGGCAGATGACAGAAAATCAGTATTGAAAACTTTACAGCAGTATGTAAAGTCAATCTTTGAGGATGAAGCAAACACGGACTATTCAGGAAGATATGTATTTACCGGGTACCGTACTGACACATCACTTTTATTTGAGGAAAATACTGACAAGCTTTCATATCAGATAAAAGAAGATTTTTCATATGCTTCATTTGACAGCATCACGGTAGTAACAGGTGGTGCAAATTACAGTGATACAGTAACGGACGGTCAGACATATACAGATGCGACAGCAAAGACAAATAATGTATATCAGTTAAGACTTTCTTACGATAATTGCTCAAAAGATGCATTTAATCAAACAGGTTCAAACGGTACAGGCATAGCAATTTCATTTACATATAAAGATGCGGCGGGAAAGACACAGACAGAGGTTTATGCAGCAGCAGGATATAAAGGAACACCGGCAGCATCCGGAAATATTATAACTCGTGCATCAACAGATACAAACGCATATGATGTAGGCGATGATGAGATGGTTTATCTCTACGATACAGGAGAGGTGCTCGTAGGCAAGACAAAATATGCGGATATACAGACAAAGCAGGCTGATTTCAGTGTAACATATGTAAAAAATGATTTTGAAAAAGGTGACATCAGACCGGAAATGTATTTTGAATGTACAGCATATGATTCAGTCAACAATAAGACAACAAAATATGCAGATCCAAGTAATCAGGAAATCCAGTATGAGATAAACTATAGTCAGAACATAACAGTAAATACGCAGGCAAAGGATGCGATAAGCACGGATATTTACAGAATGGTAGACTATATAGCCAAGACGGTAAAATATGTCGATGAAGTAGAAACAAAACTTGATGAAGTGGAAAAGATGATATCAAACACTACAGACAAAGACAAACTTGCAACATTAGAAAGTCTTAAGACATCACTCGAAACAGAAAAAGACCTCCGTGGAAAAGTAATGACGGAAGCTTTTGGTATGGGTCTTACGATGGTAGATGAAGCAGGTCAGAAAGTAAGTGTTGCAACATCTGAACTCGGTGCAAAATACAATAGAGCACAGCTCACATACAATAAGCTTCTCGATGAACAGACAGATGCAGAAGATAAGCTTTCAGAAAATGAAGATGTAAGTCTTACGGATGTGTATATAAATCTTACACAGGCGGACAATCTTTATCAGGCATCACTCTCAGCAACGGCTAAGATACTTGGAAATTCACTTCTTAATTATATTTAGAATTTTAGGATGATATGTAAATGGCAATGTTAATTATATTTAAAATTTTATGATGCCATATAGATATACCTGATGATTATATTTAAAAATTCAGAATAATCTGGATTGAAAATAAATAATAAATAAACGAAAATTATTTTATTAGAACAGATGGAAAGGATGCCGGAGGTGATGAATAGAGGTTCATTACTTCCGGTATTCTAAATAGGTATTCTAAATATGTGCTTTTGGCATCTTCTCAAAACGAGTCATTTCGGCTGGATTTCCGATATACTGTTTCCATTTTCTCGTCGTACACACCGTGTACGCATACATACTTTGTATGTATTGCGAAAATGTTATTGTACATCAAAAATCCATCTCGAAATTCTTCGTTCGGGAGATTCCGAGAGCACATTAAATTCAGAACGGAGGTTTGTATGAAAATAGATACAAAATATTTCGGTGAGATAGAAATAGATAATGATAAGATAATTCACTTTGAAAATGGAATTATGGGATTTGAGGAATATAAGGACTTCACTCTTTTATACGACAGTGAAGCAGAGAAAAAGCCGTTTTTCTCATGGCTTCAGTGTGTGACGGAAAAGTCGCTCGCTTTTCCGGTTGTAAATCCGCTAAATGTCATAAAAGACTATAATCCTGTAGTTGAAGATGCACTTCTTGAACCACTGGGTGAACTTAAAGATGAAGATATAGTTCTTCTTGTGTTTGCCACTATACCAAAGAATGTAAAAGATGCATCAGTAAACATGAAAGCACCGGTCATAGTAAATGCAGCAAATGGAAAAGCTATCCAGGTAATACTTGAAAAAGGTGGCTATAAGATAAAGCATAAGATTATAGAAGATATTAGTAAAGAATAGGAATGGAGGGTAGTATGTTAGCATTAGCAAGAAAAATAAACCAGTCGATAATGATAGGCAGCGACATAGAGATAACATTGCTTGAAATAAAAGGCGACCAGGTGAAGATAGGAATAAATGCACCAAAATCCGTACCTATATATAGGA
>ENA-OVGM01002072-OVGM01002072.1-human-gut-metagenome-genome-assembly--contig:-NODE-2072-length-14176-cov-2.917074_pt1 | contig 14176 bp, 15 predicted proteins | sample MGYA00237773_ERZ505425 | MGnify/ENA primary metagenome ERZ505425 (study PRJEB26158, sample SAMN06016407) | human gut metagenome | biome: human gut; feature: ankylosing spondylitis patient; material... | reverse complement strand
CCGCAAAATCCGCTGAAAGCGGGAACGGAGCTATGGCCAGACGACCTGCGCCTCCGGTTAGTAGAACTTGCCACAGAAGAATATCCCCGCTTCCGCTCTTCAGACTTCGAGTTTCATCTGCCCCGCCCTTCATACAGCGTACATACGTTGGAAAAGCTACATGAAACCTATCCGGAACGGGACTTCTACTTAATTATCGGCTCGGATAACTGGGCCCGCTTCGACCGCTGGTATCAATCGGAGCGCATCATCAAAGAAAACCGTATTCTTATCTATCCCCGCCCCGGATTCCCGGTAAATGAAAACGGGCTGCCCGAAACAGTCCGTCTGGTCCATTCACCTACCTTTGAAATAAGTTCTACGTTTATCCGTCAGGCACTTGATGAGAAGAAAGATGTAAGATACTTCTTGCATCCAAAGGTTTGGGAGTATATTAGAGAATATATCCGACAGAGTATAAGGGAGCACTGATCATCTACTCTTTGAGACGATGAAGCGTAATCATTATGATTTCTGCCGGAGCACCGATTCGTACAGGCATCTGAGAAGTACCGATCCCATTAGTAACAATCAATGGCATTTTAGTTGAATTGTACGCCAGTCCGGTCAGAAAGCGGGTGCCGTAGTGGGAGTTCTGTATCGGGGCGTAACCGAATACGCGTACCTGTCCACCATGAGTATGTCCTGCCAAAGCGATGTCCGTGTTGGCCACCGAAACATCCTCCACGTAGTCGGGAGTATGCACCAACAAGATAACGAAGTCGTTGGGAGAAAGCGCCAGTGTGGGCGACACCCCATTTTGTTTCAAGTCGAAAGGATTGCGTACTCCGGCAAGGATAATCTGCTGACCGTCTTTGCGTAATGTATCGACTTCGTGTTCCAGCGGACGCATCCCGTAATGCTTCATCGTGCGGATTATTTCGTCATGGCAGCGTTCATAGTCATTATTTCCCATAACTCCGAAAGTTCCCATCGGTGTTTTCACACGGGCCAATGCGGCAAATAACGGTTCTACGTATTCACAGCCTTCCTGATAGTCTCCTCCCATCAGCAAGACGTCCGGTTTCTGGGCGATCAAAAGATCGACAAGGTTGTTCAAGCCTTTCTCTTTCAGCAGACTCTTGTAATGCAAGTCGGAAATGAAGGCGATGCGGAAGCCTTCGAAGGCTTCGGGGACATCACGGTGGGTGAAGTCATATTCCACGACACGGTCTATGCCGCTATAAGTGGCAGGGACGTTCACGGTAGAAGACGTGATCTTCGTTCCGCGAAGTACCAAATTACGTTCTTCCTGCTCGGTCGCAGCTTCTTTCTTCGCTGTTTTCTTCTGCTTTTTCGTCGAAACTTTCAAGTCGGCAAGCTGAGAATGATCCGGAGCAAACAGGCCGTCGATAGCGGCGGAACTGTCCGGACGGACGGAATCGACATTGAGCACAGGACGAGGCAGGATCGATACAACATTCTTCTTTGACTTACAAGATACGAACAGGAATAATACGAATATTATGAACAGGTAATTTATTTTTTTCATCTTCTTTGGTTTATTTTCTTCTACATATAACACATTCCCCCACTATTTGAGGCGCAAAGATAGGAAAAATCATGTATCTTTGTCCGTCAAAACTTATTATTATATATTAAAGCATGGAAGAAGTAAAGCGTAACTCGCTGCGTGCGTGGATATTAGCAGCACGTCCCAAAACTCTGACAGGAGCCATTACGCCGGTCATGATCGGTAGCGCACTTGCTTATATGGATGGACATTTTCAATGGTTGCCGGCCCTTATCTGCTGCCTGTTCGCCGGTCTGATGCAAATTGCCGCCAATTTTATCAACGACCTCTTCGACTACCTCAAAGGAACCGACCGCGAAGACCGGCTGGGACCGGAACGAGCCTGCGCACAAGGCTGGATTTCACCGAGAGCCATGCGAAACGGAATCATCGTCACCGTCCTGTTCGCCTGTCTGATCGGATCTGCGCTGCTGTTTTATGCCGGATGGGAGCTGATCATAGTAGGACTTCTCTGCGTACTCTTCGCTTTCCTCTATACCACAGGTCCTTATCCATTATCCTACAACGGCTGGGGCGATGTTCTGGTCATCGTATTTTTCGGATTCGTCCCTGTGGGTGGAACGTACTACGTACAGGCGCTGACATGGACTTCGGACACAACGGTAGCTTCTCTGATCTGCGGACTGCTGATTGATACCTTGCTGGTAGTCAACAATTACCGAGACCGTGAAGCGGATGCACGGAGCGGAAAGCGGACGGTCATCGTTCGTTTTGGCGAGAAGTTCGGACGCTATCTTTATTTGATGCTGGGGGTGGCAGCAAGTCTTCTGTGTTTCTGGTTCTTCTTCGAAGGACACTTGTTTGCCGCACTTCTTCCGTTACTCTACCTGATTCCTCATGTCCTCACATGGAGACGGATGGTGCAGATTCACAGTGGTAAAAAATTAAACAGCATACTAGGTGAGACTTCACGTAATATGCTGTTAATGGGTATTTTGCTATCAATAGGATTCTTGATCCGACATTGATTTATTTTCCGTACATCTTTTCGTAATAGCCTTGATAGTCTCCGCTGGTCACCTCTTCCACCCAGTCTTGATTTTCAAGATACCATACGATTGTCTTCACGATGCCATCTTCAAATTTCGTTTCGGGATACCAGCCCAAGGCGTTCGTGATCTTCGTGGGATCAATGGCATAACGCTGGTCGTGCCCCAGACGGTCTTTGACAAAAGTGATCAGATCGTTGTTGATCCAGTCAACGGAGATTTCTCCGTCTTCACCTTTCACTTTCTTTTTAAGGACCTGACGATATTCCGGTTTCTCGGTCATTAGTTTACGGATAGTGGCAATGGTCAGCTTCACAATTTCAAGATTGGTTTCTTCGTTGTGACCACCTACGTTGTACACTTCGCCCTCTTTGCCTTCGCGCACTACCAAGTCGATCGCTTTGCAGTGGTCTTCTACGTAAAGCCAGTCGCGCACGTTGCTTCCGTCACCGTAGACAGGCAGATGTTTGCCTTCGAGTATATTCTTGATAATCAATGGAATCAGTTTTTCGGGAAAATGATAGGGGCCGTAGTTGTTGGAACAGCGGGTGATCGTTACCGGCATTTTATAAGTGTCGTGATAAGCCATGACTACCATGTCGGCACTGGTTTTCGAAGCACTGTACGGGCTGTGCGGACAAAGCGGGGTTTCTTCCGTGAAGTAGCCTTCCGCACCGAGTGAGCCGTACACCTCGTCGGTAGATACCTGATGGTAGCGCACTCCTTTTCTCCAGGTAGGATATCCCTGTTCGTCCTTACCCATCACCCAGGCACGGCGGGCACAATCCAGCAGATTCTGCGTACCGAGGATGTTGGTGATCAGAAACAGTTGCGGGTTTTCGATACTGCGGTCTACATGGCTTTCGGCGGCGAAGTTCACGACATAGTCGAAACGGTATTCGGCAAAAAGGCTGTCCACCACTTCGCGGCTGCAAATGTCTCCTTTGATAAAGAAACAACGTTCGTTGTCGATATCTTTGGCAATAGTTCCCAGATTACCCGCATACGTCAGGGCGTCAAGAACCACCACTTTTATATCGCTGTGCTTGGCCAAGATATACTTAATATAATTGGCGCCAATAAATCCTGCGGCACCGGTCACCAGATAAGTTTTCATATATGATTATTTATGTTTATTTCAAGGGTTGTTTAGACAGTTCTATCAGGTATTTACCGTATTCGGTCTTTTCGAGTTTCTGTCCAAGCAGCAGCAATTGTCCGGACGAAATCCATCCTTGCCGCCAGGCTATCTCTTCGATACAGCTGACGTAGAAGCCTTGCCGGTTCTGAATGGTAGCCACGAAGTTGGAGGCTTCGAGCAGGCTGTCGCAGTTTCCGGTATCCAGCCATGCGAATCCGCGTCCGAACAGTTCCACGTTCAGTGTTCCTTCTTCGAGGTACAGGCGGTTCAAGTCCGTTATCTCATATTCTCCACGTGCCGAAGGGCGGAGAGAAGCCGCTTTTTCCGTCACGGTAGCGTCGTAGAAATAAAGTCCGGGAACGGCATAATTACTTTTCGGCACCAGTGGCTTTTCTTCCAGAGAAATCACTTTGCCTTGTTCGTCGAACTCCACTACCCCGTAAGCCCGAGGATCTTTCACGTAATAGCCGAAGATGCAGGCTCCCTTCTCCACACCGGCAGCACGCCGGAGCATAGCGGAAAACCCTTGTCCATAAAACATATTGTCCCCAAGAATCAGACAACCTGCCTCACCGTTCAAGAAATCAGCTCCCAACACAAAGGCTTGTGCCAGTCCGTTAGGCTGCTCCTGTATTTTGTAAGAGAAAGACATCCCGAGCTCCTCACCTGAGCCCAACAAGTCCCGAAACATCGGCAAATCACGCGGAGTAGAGATGACCAAGACCTCCCGTATCCCTGCCAGCATAAGCGTAGACAGCGGATAATAGATCATCGGCTTATTGTAGACCGGCAACAGCTGCTTGCTGACGCTGAGCGTGAGGGGGTGAAGCCGCGTACCGGAACCGCCCGCCAGCAGGATACCTTTCCGTGATGCCATATGCAAAACCTTCCCTTAAAATTGAAACAGGCAAATACCATTCGCAAGGAGGACAGGGCAAGCGGCGCTCTTTGAGGGGGAAATCCGCGTGATGAGCCAGCCGCCTGCAATGCCTATCGGCCCGGCCTTTCTTTCCTTACGAGCTTCAGTGCGCCTGTGGGGCAGACGGTGACGCAGGCGGTATCCAGCCCGGCATCGAGGCGGTCTTTGCATTGATCGCATTTGACGGATTTCCTTTTGCGGGGATCAACCCAGATCAGGTGATGCGGGCAGGCTTTCTGGCACGCCCCGCAGCCGACGCACGCTTCTTCTCGTATGAAGACGATCCCGTCGCTCTCCCGGCGGATAAGCGCCTCTTTGGGGCAGACTTCCACACAGCGCGGCTGAGGGCACTGTACGCAGGCCCGGTAGCGGGTATGAAGCACAACCCGGGGCTCTCCGTCCGCCGCAAGCGGTGCGGGCGCTTCCGGCCGTGCATGTTTGACGATGATCGGCGTTGCTTCTTCCGCGGCGTCTTCAAAGCGGGGGCCATCGACAAGCAGCGTTCCGAGGGAAATGCCCGGTGCGCTGTCATGGGCCGCCTTGCAGCTGGCTTCACAGGCATGGCAGGCGATGCAGCGATCTTGATCAACGACAAGGCGATATATGCTCATAGTGCCTCACTCGGATGCCTTGCATCCGGCGATTGTTGGCTGATGCGGCGCCCCCCGCAGCGGGTACAGGGGAACGTCCATTCTTGAGGGCCGGTTCAGTTCGTTTCTTCGGCTTTTCGGATCGTTACGAAGTGCTTTTGAAGGGCCAGCCCCCCGCCGAGCGGATCTTCATGCTCCAGCCCGCTGCTCATGCAGGCTTCGTCGGCCACGCCCTTGCCGAAGGCCCGCGTTTCTTGAGGCGTTTTCCTGCCAAAGCCGTGCAGCATGAAGACGGCCTCGGGGTGGATGCCCGTGGTTACCTTAGCGCGTAACCGGCCAACGGGGCCTGTGGCTGTACACACTTCAACCCAGTCGCCATCGGCAATGCCAAGGGCCTGGGCCCGTTCCGTGTGGATCCATAACGTATTGGTGGGCGCGAGTTCGGACAGCAGGGGGTTGTTCGTCGTGCTGGCCTGCGTATGCAATGCCGCCCGGCCGGGAATGACGCGGAACTGGTCGGGCGCGGCAGGCCGCTCCGGTGCCGTGTAGGGCGGCAGGGTGTCGTGCCCGGATGCGGCCCATAAGCGGCTGCGGGCCTCTATCTTGCCGGAAGGCGTGGGCAACGTGGTTTCCGCAAGGGTTTTCCAGCGCGGAGCGGACGCGAGCGGCACAAAGCCGGTTGCGTCGAACGCCTCTATGCCGAGCCCCGTACCTTCAAGCTGGTAGTTCCATATATCCTCAATGCGTGAGAAGGCGAGTTTGTCAAGCCCGAGGCGCGAGGCGAGGCCGCACAGGATCTCCCAGTCGGCGCGCGTGTCGAAACGCGGCTGCACGGCGCGCTGGCGGCGGAAGAACTGCGGCTTCAGCCCCAGTTTGGAGGCCAGAATGCTTTCCCGGGACAAGGCCGGGGAGAGCGGCAGCACGATGTCGGCATAGTCCGCCGTGGGCGACCACGTGGTGGTGATGGCGACGATAAGGTCGAGCTTGTCCAGCTTGCTGCGCAGCGTATCCGGATCGGGCAGCGAAGACAGGATGTTGTGGCGCATCGAGATATAGGCGCGGACCGGATACGGATCGCCGGTCACGGCGGCGTCGAAGGCCCGGTGGAGCAGGCCGGGCTGCTGCCAGTCGGCCTTGTCCGCCATCGGCTTGGTGATATTGGGGTAGAGCGCCGAGAGAGGCCGCAGCCGTTTCCCCGTTTCCTTGGGGGAAAGGCTGATGGGCATACCGCCGCGCGCGCCGATGGAGCCGAGCAGGGCGTTGATGAGGTAGGCGCTGCGCACGGTGACGAAACTGTCAGCATACCGGGCCGTGAACCAGCCCGGGTACCAGAGGACACGGGGGGCGGCCTCAGCCAATTCACGCGCCAGCCTGACGATGCGGTCGGCCTTGATCCCGGTTTCGGTTTCCGCCCACTCCGGCGTACAGGGGCGGACGCGCTCCTCCAGTTCCCCGAAGCCGTCGATATACGGCAGCATATGGGGATCATAAAGCTTTTCCGAAATCAGCACGTGCAGCACCGCAAGGTTCATGGCGTAATCGGTGCCGGGGCGGACGAAGAAAAAGGTGTCCGCTTTGGCGGCGCTGACGGTGGCGCGGACGTCCATGACCGTCACCTTGCAGCCGTTGGCCCGCGCTGCGGTGATGCCCGCGACTTCCGCAAGGTTCAGGGCCTCCAGCGCGTTGCGGCTCTGGAGCACGATGTGTTTCGACTCCCGGTAGTCAATGACGAGGCGTCCGCGATCCAGCCCCAAAACGGATGCGCAGGCCTGATCCACGTTGCGGGTGCAGGTGACGCTGTGGCTGTAGATATTAGGCGTACCGAGGCCGCGTGCGAAGGCCTTGTAGAGATCCGTAAACGGGCCGCCACGGTGCGAGAACATGACGCTTTCGGGGCCGTATTGATCCCGTATGGCGCGGAGCTTGCCGGCTACGGCATCGAGCGCTTCTTCCCAGCGGACGGCGCGCCACTTGTGCCCTCCGCGGGCCCCCACGCGCATCAGGGGCGACTGCGGGCGCTCGGAATCCTTTTCCAGCGCGAGCGCCGCGATGCCGCGAGGACACAATGTCGAACCCGTGGCCGAGTGGGGATTGCCCTGAATCCAGACCGCTTCGCCGTTTTCGACTCCGACGGCAACCGGGCACCGTGTCCCGCACATGCCGCATACGCTATAGACTGTCTTCATGATGCGTTCCTGAATGGAAAGAGGGAATAATGGAGAAAATGCGTTGGTTCCATTGCTCTGTCCCCAAAATGTTGAGCGGCGGAGGCTGGCCAACGGAGATTTTCCCGTATCCGTTTTCCTCCACGCCGCCTTGATAGGCTCTTTCGAGATTCCCCAGTGTACCCCGTCGGGTTATTCCGATCAATGGAGTCAATCCGGGCATACCTCCGACTGAAACAGAGGCTCCCATAAAGTCAAAAACCGTTGAAGCGGGATGAGTGGAGGGTGGTGAGGGAAGGGGAACCTTTCTCCAGAACGTTTCCTCTTCCCCCCGCCAGTAAGATCTCAATAAAAAACGCCCCGGCCTTTCAAGCGTGCGGGGCGTATCCTGACAGGGAAACGGGCATGGTGGGCTTAATAGGAAGCTATGTAGTCATCCATGTTCGCCGCCGAGCAATTGCGGCTTACCCAGAAGGCCGAAGCCCAAACCATAAGGGCCGTGGCTTCGGTGTCGTCCAGGCGTTTCAGCTTGGCTTCAAGGCTGGTGCGGCTCGCGCCGTAACGGGAATGGAAGTCGGTTTGCTCGCACAGATCGGCAACGCGCAGGAGAAGATAGGAGAGGCGGGTATGCGCGGGGAGCAGACGCTGATCACGGTGAGCTTCAAGAATGGTTTTGAGTTCCGGTCCGGTAAATGTGCCTTTGATGGTCGTGATCGCGCGGAAAAACGTGTCTACCGCCCACGGCAGAATGAATTCGGCCCCCGCACTCTTTGTGCGGAAGTAGTCCTTCAACCAGCGTTCCTGCTGCTCGTTGATGCGTGCTGCGACCTGAGGCATACGCGGCTCCTTGTGAAGAATATTGACTAGACGCTATCGTAGAATCTCTTAATATTCAAGCGCCTTCGTGCCCGGAAGCAGCAAGTGGGAACATGTCGTCATACCATACTTTTTTCATAGTCAGACCGCAGGCCGGAGCCGTGAGGGGAGCTATACGGCGATCGCAGGCGTCGAGGATGCCGGGAATATCCGCCGGTTCCAGCTTGCCCCGCCCGACAGCGACGAGCAGCCCCATGGTATTGCGGACCATCTGTTTGAGAAAGCCGTCCGCTTCAAAGCGCCAGGTCAGTTCGAGGCAGCCTTCGGGGAGCGGGCCCTCGGGGGTGCGGGTGATGGACAGGATGGTACGCACCGTTGTGCGGAGATCCGTCCCGGCGTTTTTCAGGCTGGCGAAGTCCCGCTTGCCAAGGAGGTAGCGGCTCCCCTCGTCCATACGCTCCACATCCACAGGGCCGCAGGCCCAGACGAAAGGAAAGAGCTGCGGCGGCGTGTAGCGCTTGGAGAGCCAGAGGCGGTATTCGTAGGTCTTGCGGACGGCACTGTGCTGTGCGTGGAACGTGTCGGGCACAAGAACGGCGTCCGCAATGCGTATGTCGCGCGGCAGGAGCGTATTGAGGGCCAGCTGCCAGTCCATACGGGCACGCGATTCGGGGACATCGAGGTGAGCGACCTGCGCTTCGGCGTGAACGCCCGCGTCGGTCCGTCCTGCACCGTGCACATGGACGCGCTCGCCGAGCACGTGAGCCACGGCGTCCTCAATGATGTTCTGAATGGTGGGCAGGGGGGAGGCGTTTTTGCGGGCCTGCGTCTGCCAGCCGTGATACTGGGTGCCTACGTAGGCTATCGTCAGCTTGAGGCGGGGCATGGAAGACCTTTGGGAAAGACGAAAAAACGACGAAAGCCCCGACCCCCGATCCGCGAAAACGGCGGGGCTGACAGTACAGTATCAGGGCCGGTTCGGAGCGGGGCGTTTGCCCCTCTCCGGGACTACTTGGAGCGGTGTTCGCTGCCGGTGATGCTGAAGGCAAGGGCGTAGAGATAGTGGAAGAAGTCCACATACTCCACGACGACCTTTTCAGGCACGTGGATCCGGGCCCCCGCGAAATTCAGGATACCGCATACGCCCGCTTCGACCAGATGGTCGGCCGCGCGCTGCGCGCGTTCCGGCGGCGTGGTGATGATCCCGATTTCAATGCCCTTGGCGTCCACGGCGGACTTCAGGTCGCTCGTACACGTGACTTCCAGCCCATAGACCTGCTCGCCGATCTTGAACGGATCGCAGTCGAAGGCCCCCACGATGTTGAAGCCGCGGGCCTTGAATTCGGCATGGTGCAGCAGCGCGCGGCCGAGGTTGCCCACCCCGATCAGCGCGGCGCGCCATTCACGGTCAACGCCAAGGGAAGCTTTGATGGCGGCGATGAGGCTGGCTACGTTGTACCCTACGCCACGCACACCGAATTCGCCAAAATAGGCAAGGTCCTTGCGCACCTGAGATGCGTTCACGTCGCACGCTTCAGCGAGCGGGCCGGAGGAGATGACCTCCACGCCGTTGCGCTGCATACTTTCGAGCACTTGAACGTACACGGCAAGGCGACGAATGGTGGCTCTGGGAATACGTTCGCTTTTCAATGAGAGCATAGTGGTATCGCATTGCTAAAGATGAAAAAAACAGGGGGGGAGAGAACGGCGTTGCCGGTCCCTCCCCGGAAACCCCGGCGGGCCGAGGACCCGCCGGGGATAAGCCGCTTGCTTATTTAGATGAAGGGGTTGGCGAACAGGATGATCAGGTTCACCACGAGGGAGTAAATGGCCAGGGATTCCACGAAGGCGAGGCCGAGGATAAGGCTGACCTTGCCGGCGGCGTCAGGGTTGCGGGCGATGCCTTCGCAGGCGCTCTTCAGACCGAGGCCCTGACCGATACCGCAACCGGCGGCGGCGACGGCCATGCCGATGGCGCAGCCGAAGATGGCGAGGCCGAGAGAGGCGGAATCCAGTTTCACGGGAGCGCCGTCGGCGGCGAAAGCGAGGCTGGCGATGCCCATCATGGCCACGGTGCTGAGCAGGGTCACAAGAATCTTGCGCATGTATGTTGCTCCTTGAGCGGTTGTATTGTGTTGGTCAAAAAGACCATTTCCCCCGAGAGGTGTGGCCCCTTAGTGGGCCGGTTCCATAGCGCCCTTGAGGTAGATGAGGGCCAGCATGTAGAAGATGAAGGCCTGCAATACCTTGGCGAGCAGGAACAGGAAGTAGATGGGCAGCGTGCTCACGAGCGGCGCCATGAGGAAGAAGAGCAGGAGCACGATTTCTTCGCCGCGGATGTTGCCGAAAAGACGGAGCGTCAGCGACAGCGGGCGGGCGAGGTGCGAAATGAATTCAAGGATCATCATGAACGGCGCCAGCGGGAGCATGGGGCCCATGAAGTGGTGGATGTAGTGGCCGTGCCAGCGCTTGATGCCCTGATAGTTGTAGTACAGGAACACGAACAGGGCCATGCCGATGTTGGTGTTGATGTTGGCGGTCGGGGCGTCACAGGCGGGGATGAGGCCGAGTATGTTCTGTACGGCGATGAAGAGGAACAGGCCGCCGAGCACGGGGAAAACCTTGCGTCCGTCCTCGCCCATGTTGGTGACGGTGAAGTCCTCAAGCCCGCCTATGATCGACTCGAAGATGTTCTGCATCTTGCCGGGGATCAACGAAATATTGCGGCGCACAAGCCAGCCGACGACAAAAAGGATGAGCATGGCCATCCACGTATAGAAGACGTGCCTGAATTCCACCGTCTGCCCAGCGATGGTGATATGATCCAGATGAACCAGTTCGGAGATGAGAATCGGCTCAGGAAGTCCGCCTGCCATGTGTGCGCTCCTTCAAATGTCATTTACGCGTACGATGCGTCCGAAAAGAGGCGTCCCCGAGAGTGGCGAACACGCCTGTTTTCATGCCGACCGGAATCGGTTCGATAATCGGCTGTAGAAACCTGATGAAACAAAGATGCGGCTTGCGCGGGCTCTCTGTAGCCTGTCAGACCGGCTTTTTCAATGCCTTTTTCAGCCCTCCCGCGGTCATCCCGACGAGAAGCACGGCAAGCCCCAACAGTACCGCAGAGATAGAGCCCTTAAACCATACCAGAACCATGTACAACAAAATTCCGGTAAATAAAAGTCTCATGTTCGTGCGGAGGAGAAGGGCAAAAAGGCTGCTTTTGCTCCAACCAGCCGAGATTACTTTAGGAACAAATTTTATTAAGGCAAAAAAATTCCATGCGGAGAGCAGCGCTCCGAAGCCAAACCAGAAGATCCACGCCCCCGCCGGGTGAAAGGGCCAGAGCACCGCGCCGAAAAGCAGGGACAAGGCAATGACGCTGATCTGCCAGCACAGGATTTCCCGGATCGTGGGGTCCTGCACGCCGCTCCGCCACAGCCTCTTCTCCAGCCAATGGAACGGGCCGTTATTTTTGCCGCTTTTTGTCTGCATCGTCCTGTTCCCCTTGGCGGAGCAATATGCGCGCGTCCAGCCAGATATTGCGGAATCCCGCGCCGATGCCCACGATAAGGCCCACGCCGGCGCACCACGGATAGGTTCCGAACCATTTGTCCAGCCAGTACCCGAGGAGGCAACCGACGATGATGCCCGAAACCATGTGCAGGCCCATGACGCTGGCGCGCCCCAGCGAGTCGAACAGGCCCTGCTTGTTCTCTTTTGATGTCATTGGAGTTCCTTTTGGGGGAGGGGCAGGAGTACCTTTTGGAAAAGCTGCTCCTGCCCCTCCCAAAACCCCACCCCTATCCTCCCTAAAACGTTCGTAAGGGCCGATGGCGGGCGGGGCTGAAAGGGTTTGCCTTCATGATCCGTCTCCCGGAGCAACAGGGAAACGCAGGCGATGTGTCCGCATGGATGTCAGGGGTGCGTCTTTTCCGTGTGAAGGAGGAAAATATCAGGTCTTCGGCACGGAGCCGTTTTGATACGGACTTCTTGCAGAGAGCGCAATCCTTTGACCGCGTAATACTTTTCTTTTTGCAGGTCAGCTTTCTTTGAGAGCCTCAAGCAGCTTTTCGGCGGCGCGGGCGGCGCTGCCGGGCTCTCCGCAACGGCGGCGGAGTTCCGCAAGTTCGGCGCGGACGGCTTCGATTTGCGGGGGGATATCCAGCCACGCGGCCAATTGGGAGGCCATCATTTCGCCTGTGGCGCGCTCCTGCAACAGCTCGGGAAAGAGTTCTTTTTGCATGATCAGGTTGGTCAGGCTGACCCATTTGACCTTAATCAGCAGACGTCCGACCAACGCGGAAAACGGCGCGACCCGGTAGCTGACGACAGTGGGGACGTCCGCCAGTGCCGTTTCCAGCGTCGCCGTGCCCGAGGCCGCCAACATGCATCCGCAGCGCCGCATGGCCGTGTAGCGGTCCTCCGGCGCGTCAAAGGCGACGGGCACGTCGGACGGCCAGAGCGCCCGGAGTTTTTCTTCGGGCATGTTCGGCGCGCGCAGGCAGTGGAAGGTCACGTCCCTGCCCTGTTGCAACAAGATGCGGGCGGCTTTCCCAAACTCCGGCAGAAGCGCTTCCACTTCCTTGCGGCGGCTCCCCGGCATCAGCCCGATACGGCCCTTTATGGGCTCGATTTTTTCCAACTCGGGCCAATTCACCATATCGACGAGCGGATTGCCAATATAATCAACCTGTACGCCGTGTTTGGCGTAGAAAGCGGGCTCAAAGGGCAGGATGCAGAACAGCCGTTTGACGTAGCGCTGGAGGAAGCGGACGCGTCCCGTGCGCCAAATAGTAGACCGGAATCCCGAGGCCGTGCGCGATCTTCGCCACCCGGAAATTGAATTCCGGGGCGTCCACCAGCACGACGGCATCGGGCCGCAGCCGGGCCATTTCCTTTTTGATCCGGGAAAGCATGTGGAGGGCGCGGGGCAGGGCGGTCAGGACTTCCATGATCCCCATGACCGAAAGCGACTCCACGCGGAACAGGTTCTTTTGCCCGGCACGGGCCAGATTCGGGCCTCCCATGCCGATGGCGGCGAGTTCGGGCTCGCGTTCGCGCAGGGCCGTCAGCAGCGCGGCGGCCTGCATATCGCCGGAAAGCTCTCCGGCATTGATCCAGATTGTTTTCATGAAACCTCGTTGGGGGCGGTTTCCGGCTCCCGTGCGTCACCCCGGAACCGGAGGTACAGGATGTTGATCATGGCGCAGGTGACGAAGGCCAGCGCCAGGCGCAGAAAGAAAATCCCTCCGATGTGCGCGCCGATGAGCAGCATGAGGCAGGTATCCTCAATGATGGCGTGCGCGAGCCCCATCAGGGTCATGCAGGAAAACACGTCGTGCCGGGACATCTCGCCGCTGCGGACTTCCTTGAGGATGACGCCGCTGGCGTAGACGATGCCCGTGATCACGCCGACGATCATGGCCGTCGCGGCGGCGGGGCGCATACCGAGTACCCGCAGGGCCGGGGCGAGCGCCCGTCCTATCAGATCCGCGACCTTGAGATAGCGCAGGAACCGCTGGAGCAGCATGACGAAGAAAATCACGCAGAAGATGCTGACGAGGTTCCGGACTTCCCCGAGCGCCCACCAGAGCAGGTTGACGTCCGGCGAAGGGGTAAAGACGATGCGGGCGGGCGTATCCAGCCAGCCGAACGCCTGGCAGGACGTATGCACGATGACCCCGCCGATGACGGCGACCACGAGCCGGATGACGGCCTGGCCGATGAACGACACGCCGCACTGGGCCGCGATGCGCCCTTCGGCGGGGATGCTGTGCGCGATGAGCATCATGACCGCAAGCGTCGTGACCTGCTCCGTGGTCAGCGGCGGCAGTCCGGGCAGCAGGCCGATGAAGACGATCAGCGCCGAATAGAAATTGACCATGATGCCCGTGGCCCACGCGATGCCCAGATCGGCGGGAAGCCCGGTCAGCTGCATGACGGGCTCGAGAGGCAGGGCCAGATAGCGGATCCAGTCCAG
>ENA-OVGM01002049-OVGM01002049.1-human-gut-metagenome-genome-assembly--contig:-NODE-2049-length-14310-cov-4.103192_pt1 | contig 14310 bp, 10 predicted proteins | sample MGYA00237773_ERZ505425 | MGnify/ENA primary metagenome ERZ505425 (study PRJEB26158, sample SAMN06016407) | human gut metagenome | biome: human gut; feature: ankylosing spondylitis patient; material... | reverse complement strand
GCATTTTATTTCCTTTCATTTAAACCATATATTTATAGAGAAATTTAATCATTATAATACACTAGTTGTCAACTGATTGATATATTACATTATTACTATTTTTCTTATATGCATATGACTAAAGTACCGGCATGCGAAATATGCCGGTGCTTTATATTTTAATAATATTTATTTGTCTTATTACTTATTATTAATGTAATTAATAAGTCCTTCTGCTTTTATGATTTTCTGCATAAATTCAGGGAATGCCTGTCCTTTGAAGCTCTGGCCTGTTGTCTTGTCTGTTATGACACCGCTGTCAAAATCGACTTCTACATCATCACCTGCATTGATAGCTTTTGCAGCTTCAGGACACTCAATAATAGGAAGTCCGATATTAATTGAATTTCTGTAAAAAATTCTTGCGAAGTTTTTGGCGATTACGCAAGAAACGCCCGCCGCCTTTATGGCAAGCGGAGCATGCTCTCTTGAGGAGCCGCAGCCGAAGTTTACGCCGGCAACTATTATGTCGCCCTCTTTCACGTTATTTACAAATTCCTTGTCTATATCCTCCATACAATGAGCCGCAAGGTCTTTCGGGTCGGAGGAGTTGAGGTATCTTGCCGGAATTATGACGTCCGTATCCACATGGTCGCCGTATTTATGAATTTTGCCCTGTATCTTCATATAAATCGTTCCTTTCTTACCTGAGCTGCGAGGGTGAGCATATATAGCCCGTAACGGCACTTGCCGCCGCTACGAAGGGGCTCGCGAGATAAACCTCGCTCTCCGGGTGTCCCATTCGGCCTACGAAGTTGCGGTTTGTGGTGGAAACGGCTCTTTCACCCTTTGCGAGTATGCCCATATGACCGCCGAGACACGGACCGCAGGTCGGGGTTGATACAACCGCGCCCGCTTCTACGAATATTTCGGTAAGGCCCTCTTTAATGCACTGCAGATAAACCTTTTGTGTTGCCGGAATTACTATAACGCGAACGCCGTCCTTTACCTTTCTGCCCTTTAAGACGGAGGCGGCAGCGCGCATATCCTCTATTCTTCCGTTTGTGCAGGAGCCTATAACTACCTGATCTATGTCGATTTTTTCAATTTCGTCAACGGTGTGAGTGTTTTCGGGAAGATGCGGAAAAGCAACCGTGGGTTTCAGATTATTTAAGTCTATCTCTATTGTCTCGTCATACTCGGCGTCCTCGTCTGCCTCGAATATACGGGGCTGTCTGTCGGTCCTGCCGCTTATGTATTCGAGCGTCTTGTCGTCTACCGGGAAAATTCCGTTTTTGGCGCCGCATTCTATTGCCATATTCGCTATGCAGAAGCGGTCGTCCATTGAGAGTGCGCCTACACCGTCGCCCGTGAATTCAAGCGAACGGTATCTTGCACCGTCAACGCCTATTTTACCGATAAGGTGAAGTATTACGTCCTTGCCGCTGACAAATTCGGGCAAGGTGCCTCTGAGTACAACTTTAATTGCGGACGGAACCTTAAACCAAGCCTTGCCGGAGATCATACCGGCAGCCATATCGGTTGAGCCCACACCCGTAGAGAACGCGCCGAGTGCGCCGTATGTGCAGGTGTGTGAGTCGGCGCCTATAACGGCGTCGCCGGAAATAACGAGACCGCTCTCGGGAAGAAGCGCATGCTCTATACCCATTTTTCCCACGTCAAAGAAATTTTTGATTCCCTTTTCCTTTGCGAAAAGACGAACCTGTTTGACATTTTCGGCGGATTTAATATCCTTGTTGGGGGTAAAATGGTCCATAACAAGTGCTATTTTGTCAGTTGAAAATACGTCCTTAAAGCCCTTTTTTGCCATCTCGTTTATGGCAACGGGCGAGGTTACGTCGTTGCCGAGCACAAGGTCGAGCTTTGCCTCTATGAGCTGACCCGCCGTAACCGACTGAAGGCCGGCGTGCGCCGCGAGTATTTTTTGGGTCATTGTCATTGACATTATGTTATTCCTCGATTCCTTTTATGTTTGTATCGCCGCTCTCAAGCGCGGTAAGACCGGAGCGTGAAAGCTCGATTATTCCGTGCTTTGTCATTTTGCCTATGAATTTGTCGATGAGCGACGGCAGACCCGTAAGCTCGGCAGTTATTGTTGTGTGGCCTATATCCTTTACCTTTGCGCCGAAGCCGTTGATTGTTTTAAGCACGGCTGTGCGCTGGCTGTTTGTGGCGTGGACCTTTATAAGCAAGAGCTCGGAGGATACAAGGCGCGATTCATTGAGCTTTACCACCTTTATTACGTCCTCAAGCTTTGAGAGCTGACGCTCAACCTGCAAAAATTTGTGCGGCTCAACGTCGGATACTATTGTTATTCTTGAATATACGGGATTTTCCGTTTCGGCTACGGTAAGGCTTATTACGTTGTAGCCGCGTCTCGCAAAAAGACTTGCGACGCGCAAAAGCACGCCCGTGCGGTTATATACGAGAGCCGAGAGGAATATTCTCTCAAGACTGTTTGTATTATTTCCTTCTGCCATTTTTGTTTTCCTTTCCTTTGCGGCTTATTCGGCTGAAAAACGATACACCGTGTCAGATACGAACGGATGGTTTTCGTCAAACAGATTTTGTATGAAATCGGGGTTGTTTAAAGCGTTCGGGTAGTACTGCGTTTCAAGGCAGAAACCGGAGCGATGAGTGAGGGGCAGCTTACCTTTACCGATTTGCGAGCCGTCCATATAGTTGCCTATGTAAAACTGGACTCCGGGAAGGTCAGTACAGCACGTCATTTTCCTGCCGCTTTCGGGGTCGTAAACCATTGCGAATTCGCGCAGAGCACCCGTGTAATTTTCGAGGCAGAAGTTGTGGTCGTAGCCCCTGCCTATTATAAGCTGCTCGTCGGGAGACGATACGTCTCTGCCTATCTTTTTCGGTATTCTGAAGTCAAACGGTGTGTTTTCAACGCTTCTGATTTCGCCTGTCGGGATGCTGTCTTCGTTCATCGGCGTAAAGTATTTTGCAAAAATCTGCATTTCGTGAGAGAGAATGTTGCCGGAAGCGTATCCGCCGAGGTTAAAGTATGAGTGGTTTGTGACGTTTATCGGAGTCTTGCCGTCGGGTCTGCAGTCATAGTGTATTTTGACCTCGTTTTTGTCGGTAAACGTGAAGGTGACTTCATTTTGAAGGTTTGACGGGAAGCCCTCGTTGCCGTCGGCGCTGAAATATGAGAATTTAACGCTGTCGTCGCCGAGTATTTCATAATTCCAAACGGCGTTTTCGTATTCGTGATTACCGTGAAGGGTGAATTTACCGTCGATGTTTTTTGTTATCAGGTAATTTTTGCCGTCTATGGTAATACCGTTTCCGGAAATTCGGTTTGCGACTCTTCCGACGGTGCGACCCTGCGAATCCGTACAGCTCAGCTGACCCTCCATAGTGTCAAAGCCGACAAGCACATCGGCAAAGTCTCCGTTTCTGTCGGGAACCGATATTTTATTGAGCGTAGCGCCGTAATTCAGCAGTTCGATTTCGGCTCCGCTTTCGTTTTTTATTGTGAATGAAAAGACTTCTTTTCCGTCGGCGGTTTTGCCGTAGAGAGATTTGGTCATTTTCAAAGCTACCACCCCATTTTTAGCATTTTAATAAGTATAATATCCGTGCGCGCCGTTGTCAAGAAAGACGAAAAAACTTGCAAGAGCGAAAATAATGCTAACCGGAAAACAAAAGTATTTTTATTGACTTTTCGGCGTTTTAAATGTATTCTTAACATATATTATGTATTTGAAGGGAGTGTGCCGATTGGAGCAATTTTTAACTCAGTTTGAATTCCTGTCGCGATATGCTTTGGCTTTTCTTGCGCTTATAATACTTCTCCGGTGCATTTTTTCCCTTTTCAGGCTCAGACCGCGCCGCGAGATTATGGCAACGCTGATAAATCTTGCCGACGACAGCGAAATCGAGATACGAAATTGGGAAACCTCGATAGGCCGTTCGCGCTCGTGCGATATATCGCTCAGAAAGTACGGCACGGTATCGCGTTTTCACGCCGTTCTGGCTCTCAGAAAAGACGGCTGGTATGTCTTTGATACCGAGTCGAAGACAGGAGTTTACGTAAACGGCGAGCAGATAAAAAAATCAGCCAAGATAATCGACGGCGACACCGTCTCGTTCGGAAACGCGGTTATGAAGTTCACCTCAAACGGCTACGGCGTTGAGAGTGAGGAGGCTGAGGACGGTAAAAAGGTTGACTTCACAAACGCCACAAGGCTTGTAAATCTTGCCGACAACAGCGCGTTCTATTTAAACGGCACGTGCCTTATAGGGCGTGACAGAACCTGTAATATATGCCTGCCGATGCAAAGCGTCTCGGGCGAGCACGCCGAGGTCTATCCCGCAAAGGACGGCTGGTATGTTGCGGACCTCAATTCCAAAAACGGCACGCTTTTAAACGGCGAAGAGGTTTTCGGCGCATTCCCGCTGTATGACGGCGACATTATTTCAATAGGCGATTACAGCTTCCTTTTCCGCGAATAAAGCGGAGAAGAGGCCATATTCAAAGAAACGGAGGACGCATCTTTGGCTCAGGAAAATGCTCGTAAAAAGCAAAAAAAGACGAGAACCAAAAAATACAGAAAGCCTGTAAACTGGCTGATTCTGCTTATAATTATGACTGTTTTTCAGCTCGTTTGCGCCGCTCAGATAAATATGAACAGTCCCGACATACCGCTGACTACATTATATATTGTATTCGGTGCATATATAGCTATTGAATGGGCGTATTTTATATTTTTCGGCGGATTTTTACACCGCAAGAGCTTTGAAATAGAGCTTATAGCGTTTTTTCTTACCGGAATAGGCCTTACACTCACCACAAGCGTGTATCCCGACAAAGCGTTTGTTCAGCTTGCGGCGGTGATTATGGGTATTGCGGTATTTATAGTTATGCTTTGGGTGCTCAGCGATATAGAAAGAGTCGTAAAGCTGCGTATGCCGGTGGCGATAGTTTCCGTTATCGTACTTGTTGCCACAAGGCTTTTGGCGCACAATATAAACGGTGCATACAACTGGATAAGGATAGGCGGCGTTTCGATACAGCCGTCGGAAATAGTGAAGATAGGCTTTGTCTTTGTAGGTGCGGCTACGCTCGAATACCTGCAATCAACGAGAAGCCTTACAAAATATCTTGTGTTTGCGCTTTCCTGTATAGGCTGTCTGTTCCTTATGAAGGACTTCGGTACGGCGCTTATATTCTTCTTTACATTCTTAATAATGGCATTCCTGCGCTCGGGAGATATAAAGACAATATTTCTTGTGTGCGCGGCAGCTCTCGGCGGCGGCGGTCTTGTGCTTACGTTTAAGCCGTATGTCGCAAAACGCTTTGAAACATATCGCCATGTTTGGGAGTATGCAAACGATCGCGGCTATCAGCAGGCGAGACTTCTCATATATTCCGTCAGCGGCGGTCTTTTCGGACTCGGAATAGGAAACGGCAAGCTGAGAGATGTGTACGCAGCCACAGAGGACTTGGCGTTCGGAATGGTATGTGAGGAATTCGGAATTATTATCGCATTTGCTGTGCTTTTGACCTTTGTCGCCCTCGTGGTTTACAGTATACGCTATGCTGTGGCGGCTCGATCGTCTTTTTACTCTATTGCTGCGTGCGCTGCGTCGGGCCTTCTTCTTTTCCAAGCGGCTCTGCACGTGTTCGGCGTTACCGATCTTCTTCCGTGGACGGGCGTTACGCTGCCGTTTATCAGCCGAGGCGGCTCGAGTATGATGTGCTGCTGGGGACTTGTGGCATTTATAAAGGCCATTGATGTCAAGACGTACAAACGGTACGATAAGGTAGCGGTTGCAAAGTCTTAAATTAAATCTGCCGAAAGGGAGTGTGAAACAATGAAAACCATGTCAAAAAGAGCCTGGGTGCTCTATGTGTTTATAGCAGCATTTTTAGCAGGGCTCATTGTGTTGTTTTACACATTTTACACAAATGCCGATTCGTGGGCTATGAAAAAGGCAAACAGGCACCTGTATTCATCAGGTACGCTGTCGGTTGCGGGCAGCATTAAGGATGAAACCGGAGCGGTGCTTGCGGAAACAAAGGACGGTAAGCGCGTTTATAACAGCGACAAAACCGTAAGAACCGCAACCATGCACACGGTAGGCGACTCTGAGGGCTATATAGCGACGGGCGTTCAGACATCGTATAAGGACGTTATAACCGGCTATAATTTCGTTGACGGCATATATAACCTGAAAAAATACGGTAAGGGCAACGACGTAAATCTCACCATAAACGCACAGCTCTGTGCGGCGGCATACAGCGCCCTCGGAAGCAACAAAGGCACGGTCGGCGTTTATAATTACAAAACCGGTCAGCTTTTATGCGTTGTATCAAGCCCGTCTTATGATATTGCAAATAAGCCCGTCTCAAGCATAAATAACGATAAGACGGGTGCCTACGAGGGTGTTTATTTAAACAGGTTTTTCTCCGGCGTTTATACTCCCGGCTCGACATTTAAAATGATAACCTCGATTTGTGCCATTGAAAATTTGCCGGATATCGATTCGCAAAAATTCAAATGCACGGGCGAATACAAGGTCGGCGGCAGCTCGGTTAAGTGCCTCGGGGTTCACGGAACCGTGAATTTCGAAAAGGCTCTCAATGTGTCATGTAACAGCGCATTTGCGCAGATTGCGATAGAACTCGGACCAGATAAGCTTATGGCCACGGCAAAGGAGCTGGGGCTCGGCAATCAGATGTATGTAGGCAATATAAGGCTCGCAAAAAGTTCGTTCAACGTGACCGGTGCGTCGGATCTCGACGTGGGCTGGGCAGGTATAGGTCAGTACACCACTCGCATAAATCCGTGCCAGATGTTAACTATTGCAGGCGCGGTGGCTAACGGCGGCTCATCCGTGCCGCCATATCTTGTCGGCAAAATAACCTCGCAGACCGGAAAAACGATTTATGAAGCAAAGCCCGGCACGGCAACTCAGCTTATTTCCTCGGATACCGCATCAAAGATGAACGATATGCTTCGCTCAAATGTCAAGAATTATTACAGCGACGGTAAGTTCCCCAACCTTAAAATGTGCGGTAAGACCGGAACGGCGGAAGTAAGCTCGGAAGCCGGCGGTGCAAAGCCTCACGCTTGGTTTGTCGGATATTCACAGCGCGAGGATCTCCCGCTTGCGATAGTGGTTGTTGTAGAAAACGGCGGCGGAGGCTCATCTGTGGCAATTCCCGTTGCCAATAAGACTATGCAAAAGGCTCTTTCCTTATATGCAAAATAAAAATTTTTCCGCATACGACAGCAAAGCTCGTGTGCGGAATTTTTAAAGGTGATAAAATGAAATTTTACTTTCCTGAAAACTACGGCGCTCTCGGCGACGGAAAAAACGACGATTCACGCGCTTTACAGTCAGCTATTGACGAGGCCGAAAAAAACGGCGGCGGCACGGTTGTGCTTGAGAGCGGAAAAACGTATTATTCAAGCTCGGTCATAATGAAGAAAAACGTTGAGTTGCATTTGCAAAAGGGCTCGGTTTTAAAGGCAACCTCAGACATAAACGGATACTTTCGTCCCTGCGATTTTATAAACGATGAGACAAATACCCTTATAGGCAATCCCGTTACGGGTAAGCCGTCGTTTGCCTTTATATATGCGTATAAGGCGGACAATGCCGCAATAACCGGAGGCGGAAAAATCGACGCAAACGGTCACAGCTTTGTAAAGAGAAAAGACAAATACTATGTTACCGGCGACTTTTATCCGCGTCCCACGGTTATGTATTTTGAGGCTTGCAACCATATTGTGTTTGAGGATTTCACTGTGGTCGATGCACCGTTTTGGACGCTTCATCCGGCAGGCTGCGACGATGTTTTAATATCAAAAATTCACATATTAAACGACCTCGATGTTGCAAATTCGGACGGCATAGATCCCGACCACTGTAACAACGTGCGTATTTGCGACTGCCACGTAGAGTGCGCCGACGACTGCATCTGCCTTAAAACTTCAAAAGGCAATTCCGAATACGGACCGTGCGAAAACATACTGATAACGGGCTGCACGCTGATTTCAACCTCGGCGGCGATAAAAATAGGCACGGAGGGCGTCGGCGATTTCAGAAACATAATAGTTTCAAACTGTGTCATTTCGCGCAGCAACCGCGGTCTTTCAATTCAGATACGCGACGGCGGCAATGTCGAAAATGTAAAATATTCCGACATTATAATAGGTACGCGCCGCTTTTGCCCGGATTGGTGGGGGACTGCCGAGCCGATAGTCATAACCGCGTTTGACCGCGACGAAAACACAAGGGCAGGCCATATCAAAAACATATCTTACCGCAACATAACCTGCGTCGGCGAAAACGGAGTTATGATATGCGGCACGGCGGAAAACAAAATTGAAAACGTAGTTTTCTCGGACGTTGACGTAACTCTCTCAAAAACGTCAAAGTGGGACTGCGGTCTTTACGATATGCGCCCGGGGCTTAATAAAGAGGTCGAAAAGCATAAAAATGCCGGTTTTTATCTTCGCTTTGCCGATAACGTTACGCTTCGCAACACAAGCGTGAAGTGGGGAAATATCTGCCCCGAATATTCGGCTGCTCTCGAAGAGGAAAGCTGTGTCGGCACCGTACTTGAAAATTTCACGGGTGATAACGCCTGAAGGATTTGAGAATGCGGCTGCTCGTTCGAGCGTAAAATTTCCTTTCAAACGGCTTCTTGTATGTACGTTCATACGCATTTTGCTTAAAAATATTTGACATAGCGTGTATAAAATGGTATAATTCAACAATGGAGTTAAGCTTTCGCCTGCTTCGGCAAGCGAGAATCGAAAGGGAGTATACTGTAATGAAAAAGGCGTTAAATAAAAAAGTGCTTTCCGTAATAATTGCGGCTGTTATTTTACTTGTTGCCGCATTTCCCGTGCTTGCGGCGGATCCGTTTAAGCTCACTTCTTCGGCTGAAGCAAAGGATTCGGTCGTCACCGTAAAAATTTACCTTCCGCAAAATACGGAACTCGGGACGCTTTCGTTTGCACTTAAATACGATACAAAATTGCTGACCTTTGTTTCGGCGGAGTATTCGAGCGGAGACGTCAGTGCCACAAATTCAAGCACGGCAGGCGAGGTTAAAATAAACGCCGTTTGGAAAAACACCGCGCCGCTCGGCGGCGAGGTTGCCGCCATAACCTTTAAGGTGAACGACGGAGCGACCGGCAAAACCGACTTCCCGATAAATGTCGATTTCTCAACCGATGCCAATAATCAGCACATTGATTTGTCGGCCGTAAGCTCTTCGATTGACTTATCCGAAGCAGCTTTGATGCCGGCGGCAACCGATGAAACCGTCTCATCGGATGGCAAAACGGTAAAGGCCGGAAAAATTCCTAAGACCTCGGGTAAGTATGCTGCGATAGGTTCGGCGGCTGCTGTTTTGTGCGTTGCCGCGGCGGCTGTTGCGATTACGGTAAAACGCAAAAGAAAATAAAAAACAATGCTGAAAGCGGAGCTGTGGCAATGTGCTTACAGCTCCTTTTTGTGTGACTTGATATGTGCCCGAAAATACACTTAAAATTCCGCTTTTCGTTGACATAATGCACTGTGTAATATATAATATCTAATGTATGTTTAATAAGTTGCCCGTTTAGCGTTTTTTATATTCGGGTACGTAATTTTTAAGGAGGAAACTCTAATGGTAAAAGCAATTGTCGGCGCCAACTGGGGCGACGAGGGCAAAGGTAAAATTACGGATATGTTTGCGAGTGAAGCAGACATAGTTGTTCGTTTTCAGGGCGGTGCAAATGCAGGGCACACCATTATAAACGAACACGGCAGATTTGCATTGCATCTTATGCCCAGCGGTGTTTGCTACGACAATGTTACCTGTGTCATCGGAAACGGCGTCGCTCTTGATATAAACAAGTTCTGCTCGGAACTTGAGGATGTGAAAAAGGCGGGTGTAAATCCGAAGCTTCTCGTGTCAGACCGTGCTCAGATACTTATGCCGTATCATATTCTTCTCGATACCTATGAAGAGGAGAGACTCGGCAAAAACGCGTTCGGCTCCACAAAGAGCGGTATCGCTCCGTTCTTCAGCGACAAGTACGCAAAAATAGGCATCCAGTGCAACGAGCTGTTTGACGACGAAGTGTTAAAGGCAAAGCTTCACAACATAGTGACTCTCAAAAATCTCATTCTTGAGCACGTTTATCATAAGCCGCTGCTTGACGAGGACGAGCTTTACAACACCTGTATGGAATACAAGAAAAAGATAGCTCCGTACATCTGCGATACGCACGCATTTATACGCGACGCCTTAAAGCAGGGCAAAAACATCCTCCTCGAGGGTCAGCTCGGCACGCTTAAGGATCCCGATTTCGGTATATATCCTATGGTTACGTCGTCCTCGACTTTGGCAGGCTACGGTTCTGTCGGCGCGGGAATTCCCCCGTATCTCATAAGTGAGGTTGTAGCCGTAACAAAGGCATATTCTTCAGCGGTAGGTGCAGGTGAATTTGTTTCGGAGATTCTTGATGAGGACGAGGCACAGGCTCTCAGAATTCACGGCGGCGATAAAGGCGAATTCGGCGCTACCACCGGTAGACCGAGAAGAGTCGGTTGGTTTGACTGCGTTGCGACACGTTACGGCGTTGAGTGCCAGGGCGCCACAAAGATTGCCATGACCGCTCTTGACTGTCTTTCGTATCTTGACGAAATCAAGGTTTGCACAGCTTATAAAATAGGTGATGACATCACAAAGGATTTCCCGAACACCTCACTTCTTAAAAAGGCAAAGCCGGTATTTACCACATTAAAGGGTTGGCATTGCAATATAAAGGGCATTCGCAATTTCTCGGAGCTTCCGCGTGAGGCACAGGAATATGTCGAATTCATTGAAAAGGAACTCGGCCACAAGATAAATATGGTATCTAACGGACCTGAGAGGGAAGCTATAATTTACAGATAATTAAGAGGATATTTATGGAGAAAATACTTGTACTCGATTTCGGCGGTCAGTATAATCAGCTGATTGCGCGGCGTGTACGCGACAACAATGTCTATGCGGAAATACTGCCGTATACCGCACCGCTCAGCGAAATCAAAGAGGGCAATTACAAAGGTATTATTTTTACCGGCGGACCTAACTCCGTGTTTGATATGAGTTCGCCGCACTACACAAAAGAGATTTTGGAGCTCGGAATACCCGTACTCGGCATATGCTACGGCTGTCAGCTTATTTCATGGATGGTCGGCGGCAATGTTGAGACTGCGGAACAGTCCGAATACGGCAAAATCGACCTTACGGTTACAAAAAAACAGTCTGAAATTTTTGCCGACGTTGATGAAACGAGCGTAGTTTGGATGAGCCATACGGACAGAGTTAAAGTGATGCCGTCAGGTTTTGAAATAACCGCAAAAACGGAAGCCTGCCCGATAGCAGCTTATGAAAACGAAGAAAAGAAAATATACGGCGTGCAGTTCCACCCCGAGGTAACTCACACGCAGTTCGGATTTAAAATTCTTCACAATTTTCTGTATAATGTTTGCGGCTGTCACGGCGACTGGAAGATGGACAGCTTTATTGACGATACCGTAAAGAGCCTTCGCGAAAAAATCGGAGACAAAAAGGTCATTCTCGGCCTTTCGGGCGGTGTCGATTCCTCGGTCGCGGCGGGACTTCTCTCTCGCGCCGTCGGCAAACAGCTCACCTGCGTTTTCGTTGACCAGGGACTTATGCGTAAGAACGAGGGCGATTTCGTCGAAAAGACATTCACTTCGCTGTTCGATATGAATTTCGTGCGCGTAAACTGTCAGGACCATTTTATAAATGCTCTTAAAGGAGTATCCGACCCGGAGCAGAAGAGAAAAATCATAGGCACGGAATTTTACAAGGTGTTCTGGGATGAGATAAGAAAACAGGCCGAGAAGGGATTTTTTGCACAGGGCACCATATACCCCGACTGCATAGAGTCCGGCAAGGGCGACGCCGATAAAATCAAGACGCATCACAATAAGGTCAAAATGCCCGACGACGTTGAATTCATCGACGTTATTGAGCCTCTTTCAAGCCTGTTTAAGGATGAGGTCAGAGCTGTAGGCGAAAAGCTCGGAATTCCGCACGAGCTTGTTTGGCGTCAGCCGTTCCCGGGACCCGGTCTCGGTGTCAGAATTATCGGCGAGATAACAAAGGAAAAGATTGAAGTTCTCCAAAATGCCGATTGGGTGCTACGCGATGAAATGGCGAAGAACGGTTATGAAAAAAACCTCGCTCAGTTCTTCTGTGTGCTTCCGGGAGTCAATACGGTAGGCGTTATGGGCGATCACCGCACATACGATAACCTTGTGGCAATCCGCGCCGTAACAACCGACGACTTTATGACAGCCGATTGGGCGAAGATATCGTACGATATTCTCGCCAAGGTTTCAAATCGTATCACAAACGAGGTAAAACACGTAAACCGCGTAGTTTACGATATAACCTCCAAACCCCCCGGCACCGTCGAGTGGGAATAGTTCCCTTTGGTTTAGATGTGCCGAAAAACCCAGTATTTATGCGGGTTTCGGGACTTTCTAAACCGAATAAATTTACCTCTTTACACCAAATTTACACCAATCGGTGCTAAAAACGGTGCAGAGACTAAAAAATCGCATAATTTTAAGTTTCACACAGCTCCTGAGAAGTTACTGCTTCTCAGGAGCTTCTTTCATTTCTCATAGTTTTCGGACTACATCGCAAACTACACCAATCCTGTTTTTCTCAATATAATGAGGATAATCACAGAGGAAGGGGGGGTTATACTATGAGCAACAGTTTAGCAAGCGTTCACCCGGAGCTAATTCCTGAATGGTCAGAGAGGAATTTACCGCTGACGCCTGATAAGATAACCTTCGGTTCAAATAAAAGAGTGTGGTGGAAAGGCGCTTGCGGACACGAATGGGAAACGAGCGTTAAAGCTCGTTCAAAGGGCGAGAAATGCCCGATATGCTCAGGAGCGAGAGTAATAGAGGGTATCAATGATTTAGCCACATTGAAGCCCCTGTTGGCTCAGGAGTGGTCTAAAAAGAACAAATTAAAGCCTACCGAGGTATCTGTCGCTTCTCATAAGAAGATTATTTGGAAATGCAAACACGGACACGAATGGGAAGCAAGCGTTAAAAGCAGAACGATAAACGGTACAGGCTGTCCATACTGCTCACACAATAAAGTCCTTGCCGGATTCAATGACCTTGCTTCACAGTATCCCGATATTGCTGCTGAATGGTCTGACAGAAATCTTCCGTTGCTGCCTACAATGGTAACAGCCTTTGCAAACAGTAAGGCTTGGTGGAAATGCAGAGATTGCGGAAACGAGTGGTACACTCTTATTTCAACCCGTGCCGGTGGGAGTAGATGTCCGTATTGTAGTGGATATACATTGCTCAAAGGATTTAATGACTTGGCGACTACGCACCCTGACCTTGCGGCTGAGTGGTCAGAAAGAAATTATCCCCTAATGCCTGATGAGGTAAACGCAAAATCAAGACATAATGTTTGGTGGAAGTGTAAGACCTGTGGCAATGAGTGGAAGTCCGTTATCAATGCTCGTGTAAAAGGAACAGTATGCCCGGTTTGTGCGGACAGGGCGGTTCTTGCAGGATACAATGATTTAGCCACAACGGACAGGAAACTGCTTGCTGAATGGGATTACGAAAAAAACTCTCTGCTCCCGACACAAGTGTCAAGAAAGTCGATGAAAAGTGTGTGGTGGAAATGTTCACTCGGACACTCTTGGAAAGCAAAAATCAGCGACAGAACAATTCTTAAAGGAAAATGCACCGTATGCGAAAGCCAATATCGCTCCGTGTTCCCCGGCTTGGCTGTTGCCTATTACGCAAATCAAAAAGGATTAAAAGTGCAGCTCGGTTCAGATAAACTATTGGGAATACCTCTTGAAACATACATTCCGCCAGAAAAGCTGGCGATAGAATTTACGAACGGCTCAGAACAGATGGAGGTTCTCAAAAGCCACTTATGCAAGCAGCGAAATATAAAACTTGTAAAGCTCCCTTTTAAGACAACCGAAACGGAAACGGAGTATGCCGACAGAGTAAAAGCAGTTTTCAAAAGCGTACATATCTTTATTTATTCTGATGTCGAAGCAGATGTTTCGGTAATCAGAGCAAAATACAATGAATGGAGGAAAAGATTATGAGAGAAGAAAAGTTCCATATCTATCTTAATGATGACGAATATAGCAGAGTAATACAATCACTAATGCGTTTGAAGAACAACTTGATAGCACAAGGAAGATACACCGACGGCGTTGACGATGTTCTCTGCAAGGTGCTTTCAGCCAAGAAAAGAAAGTTCAA
>ENA-OVGM01002045-OVGM01002045.1-human-gut-metagenome-genome-assembly--contig:-NODE-2045-length-14352-cov-2.890956_pt1 | contig 14352 bp, 11 predicted proteins | sample MGYA00237773_ERZ505425 | MGnify/ENA primary metagenome ERZ505425 (study PRJEB26158, sample SAMN06016407) | human gut metagenome | biome: human gut; feature: ankylosing spondylitis patient; material... | reverse complement strand
TCGAACCCCCGGCCTTCTGGTCCGTAGGTTGTCCCAAAGAAAAAACGGAGCCGTTTCGGCTCCGTTTCAAGCTGTTTACCGATATTTGCTGGACAGGCATTCCTTTGTTTCCGCCCGTAACTGCCTGTTCCAGTTCTATTCTGGGTCAAAAATGGGTCAAAATACTTTTCCATACAGCATATGCTATCGCTTAAGGTCATTGTACCATAGTGTAAGAGCATATACAACAACGAACCTAATAAAAATGTGAAAACCTCCACAATACAAGAATAGGCCTCCCGCAGCCCTGCGGGGCTGCGATGCCGGAGAAAGCGGACGCACGCTGTAAACGCATACATCCGCTTCCTCCGGCTTTGCTGTGTCAGCTGACGAGACCCTCGCACAGAAGTACCCCGTGTTTGCCCTCGTGAGCCGCTGTGTGACCTCCTTCGGGGAAGGGAAGCATCCCAGCCCAAGAGAAGGCTTTCAAGCCGGTTTCGGGCGGATTTGGAAAAGACTCTGCGTTTGAGCCGTGTCGTGTGGCAGCGCAAAAATGACCACGCTGTAATCAAAGAATACTGAGACCGGAAACGACAGGCGTTCCTTCCCCCCACACAAAACGGCAAAAGCGGGGGCGCTTGACGCACCTCCGCTTTTGCCATATAGAGAAAAATCAAAGAAAGGCGGCTTGTTAGCTCTCTTTGCGCTTACGGGTGACGATCACCGCGCCAGCCATGACAGCCACAAGACCCATGCCCAGATACAGGGTGACCCGCGTCGCCGGTGTTACCGGACTTCACGTCCTTACCGTCGTTCTTCTTGTCATCGGTGGTGCTGGAACTGGAACTGCCGCCAGTGGGGCGGGTCAGCTTCTTGTAGGACTTCTCGGCATCCAGCAGGGTCTGATAGTTGGTGACAAGCTCCTTCTGCGCATCGGACAGCGCGTCATAGGCCTTGCGGGCGGCCTTGATGCTGCTGCCGCTGTCCTTGGTCACTTCACCGATGGCGTCGATCTTGGCGATCACATCCGCCACAGCGTCCTCGTCGGCCTGAGCCTGTGTCTTGAGGTTCACGTAGTAGATCACAGGCTCCTTTTCGCCCTCCTGCACCACAACGCGCACCATGCGGTGGTTCAGGGAGTCAAACTTGGCGCTCTTGCCGTAAACGTCGTTGATGTAGACGTTGGTGTTCTCCGGCGCGTCCACAGCCACCTCAACGGCGGTATCGGCCACGGCGGAGACGGTGTTCCTCTCTCCCAAGGAACTGGCGGAGGAGCTGGAAAAGCCGGAGACCAAGTGGACCAAGGAGAGTCTCTCCGCCGGCCTGAGTCAGCTGCTGGGTGTGACGCAGGAGAGTATTCTGGAGCAGATGGAGCGTACCTACTCCCAGTACGAGGTGGTGAAGCTCCGGGTGGACGAGGACACGGCCAACGCCGTCCGGGAGCTCCTCAATGACAACGAGGTCCACGGCGTGTATCTGGAGACCGATGCCAAGCGCTACTATCCCTATGGCTCGCTGGCGGCCCACGTCATCGGCTTCGTGGGAACGGACAACACCGGCCTCTATGGACTGGAGGCCCAGTATGAGGAGGAGCTGCAGGGCCAGACGGGGCTGGTGGTCAGCGCCAAGGACAACGGCGGCAACGCCCTGCCCTATGAATACGAGCAGTACTACGCCTCCCACAACGGCGACGATCTGGTGCTGACGCTGGATACCAACGTCCAGTACTATCTGGAGAAATACGTCAAGGAGATGGCGGACCAGTTCGAGGCTGCCAACGGTGCCACCGGCATCGTCATGGACGTTAAGACCGGCGGCGTGCTGGGTATGGTGTCCTACCCCAACTATGATCTGAACAACTACTCTGAGGTGTCGGACGCCCGCCTGAAGGCGGCCATCGAGGACGGCAGCGCATCGTTGGCGGATCAGCAGCTGCGCCAGTGGCGCAACAAGGCCCTCAACGACACCTATGAGCCCGGCTCCACCTTCAAGATCCTGACGCTGTCGGCAGCGCTGGAGGAGGGCGTGGTGGATATGAGCTCCACCTTTGAATGCTCCGGCTCCATCACCGTCATGGGCCAGACCATCCACTGCAGCAACACCAGCGGCCACGGGCATCAGACCCTGAAGGAGGCCACCGGCAACTCCTGTAACCCCGCCTTCATCAACTGTGGCCTGGGGTTGGGAACGGATACCTTCTACGAGTATATGCGCTCCTTCGGTCTGCTGGATGGCTCCGGCATCGATCTGGCCGGTGAGGCCACCGGCATCTTTATGGCCCAGAGCGACTTCTCCCAGCTGGATCTGGCCTGCTATGCCTTCGGCCAGAACTTCAACGTGACCCCCATCTCCCTCATCGCCGCACAGGCCGCCTGCATCAACGGCGGCTACCTGTACCAGCCCCATGTGGTGGAGCAGGTCCGGGACAGCAGCGGCGCTGTGGTGTATCAGCACGACAACACCCCCCTGCGTCAGGTAGTCAGCCAGCAGACCTCCGCCACGGCCCGTGAGTGCCTGGAGTATGTGGTCTCCGATGGCGGCGGCCGCAACGGACAGGTGAAGGGCTACCGCATCGGCGGCAAGACCGGTACGGCGGACAAGGGCAAGACCGGCGACGTGGTGGTGTCCTTCGTGGCCTTTGCCCCGGCGGACGATCCACAGATCATCATGCTCATCGCCATGGACTCCCCCGCCCGTGACACCGGCACCTACCCCTCCGGCGGCGCCATGGTGGCTCCGGTGGCCAGCAAGATCATGGCGGAGATCCTCCCCTATCTGGGCATCGAGCCCACCTACACTGCTGAGGAGCTCATGGGTGCCGACACCACCGTCCCCTATGTGGTGGGCATGACCCGTGAGGAAGCCCAGCAGCGGGTGAAGGATCGTGGCTTCGGCTGTCAGATCGTCGGCGACGGCGATACCATCACCGACCAGACCCCTGCCGGCGGGGCCATCATCCCCGGCAACGCCACGGTGATCCTCTATGCCGGGGCGGAGAAAGCCACAGAGCTGTGTACTGTCCCCAACCTGCTGGGCCGGACGGCGTCGGAGGCCAATTCGCTGGCCAGCAACGCCGGACTGATCCTGCGCTTCACCGGCGCCACCAACAGCACCTCCGGCAGCATCGTGGTACTGAATCAGGATGTGGAGGCCGGTGCTCAGGTGGAGCCCGGCACCGTCATCAGCGTGCAGCTGGGCGATACCAGCCTCAACGACTGAGCCAAAACAGAGCAGAAAGGAAGTCTTTTCGTGGATCTCAGGGCGCTGCTGGCGGGACTTACCTCCGCCGCCGTGCCGCAGGTGCCGGAGGTCACCGGTGTCTGCTGCGATTCACAGAGGATACGCCCCGGCGACGTGTTCGTAGCCATTCCCGGCTTCCGGGAGGATGGCCGCTGCCACATCGCCGAGGCCAAGGCACGAGGGGCCGTGTGCGTCCTGAGCCGGGAGCCGGTGCAGGAGCTGCCATGGGCCGTCGTGCAGGACCCCCGCCGTGCGCTGGCGGAGGTCAGCGCACGCCTCTACCGCCATCCGGACCGGGAGCTGGCGGTGGTGGGCGTCACCGGCACCAACGGCAAAACCACCACCACCTGTCTGGTGCGCCACATCCTCCGACAGACGCTGGGGGTGCGGGTGGGCCTGATAGGCACCATCCGGAACCTGATCGACGAGACGGAGCTGGAGACGGAGCGCACCACCCCGGAGTCCTGCGACGTCTACCGCCTGCTGCGGCAGATGGCTGATGCCGGATGCCGCTATGGGGTGATGGAGGTGTCCTCCCATGCGCTGGCGCTGGAGCGGGTACGGGGCATCACCTTCCGGGTGGGAGCCTTTACCAACCTTACACGGGACCATCTGGACTTTCACCGCACTATGGAGGACTACTGCGATGCCAAGGCGCAGCTGTTTCGCCAGTGCGAGGCCGCCGTCTGCAACGGCGACGACCCGTGGACGCCCCGGCTGCTGCGAGAATGTGCCTGCCCCGTGCTGCGCTACGGCACCGGGGATAGCAGCCGCCTGCGGGGGGAGAACCTCCGCCTGACGGCCCGGAGCGTGGCCTTTGACGCCCTTCTGGATGGGCGGCGCATCCCAGTGACCGTCTCCATCCCCGGCCGCTTCACCGTGTATAACGCACTGGCGGCGCTGGGCATCTGCCATATGCTGGGCGTTCCGCCGGAGCAGGGGGCAGCAGCGCTGCAAACGGCCTCCGGCATCAAGGGACGCATGGAGGTGGTCCCCACGCCGGGCCTGCCGTGTACCGTCCTCATCGACTACGCCCATACGCCGGACGCACTGGAAAACGTGCTGACAGCGGTGCGGGGCTTTGCCGAGGGCCGGGTGGTGGCAGTGTTCGGCTGCGGCGGCGACCGGGACCGGGAGAAGCGCCCGCAGATGGGCCGCATCGTCTCCCGGTTGGCGGATGTGGCGGTGGTCACCTCCGACAACCCCCGCTGGGAGCAGCCGGAGAAGATCATCGAGGATATCCTGCCGGGCCTGACCGGCCCCGCCGAGAGCGTCGTCATCTGCGACCGGCGGGAGGCCATCGGCTGGGCACTGAAGAACAGCCGCCCCAGGGACGTTATCGTCCTGTGCGGCAAGGGCCACGAGACGTATCAGGAGGTGTGCGGCGAAAAGCGGCACATGGATGAGCGGGAGCTGGTGGCGGCATACACCAACGGATAACACCGCCCTGCGGGGCGAGAGGGAGAGAAGAATATGTATATTATACTGGCAGGCGTTATCAGCCTTATCGTGACACTCATCGCAGGAAAGCTGCTGATCCCGGCACTGGTGAAGCTGAAGGCGGGGCAGAGCATCAAGGAGATCGGTCCCACCTGGCACATGAACAAGCAGGGGACTCCCACCATGGGCGGCCTCATGTTCATCATCGGCATCGGCGTGGCCATTCTGGCGGCGGGCTGGCCGGAGATGCTGGAGGGCCGCTTCACCCACCTGTATGTCTACGCCTTTGCACTGGTGTTCGGCGTCATCGGCTACATCGACGACTATCAGAAGGTGAAGCACCATCAGAATACCGGCCTGACGGCCCCTCAGAAGTTCATTCTTCAGCTGGCGGCGGCGGTGGCCTTCCTGTGCCTTATGCGCTACGAGGGGATGCTGAGCCCCAACCTGTATATCCCCTTCTTCAACACCCACATCGTCATGAACTGGGTGGTGTATATGATCTTCGCTGCCTTCGTCATCGTGGGTACGGTGAACGCCGTCAACATCACCGACGGACTGGACGGCCTGTCCTCCAGCGTGACGCTGCCGGTGGCGCTGTTCTTTGCGGTGATGGGTGCCGTGTGGGGCGGCTTCACGCAGCTGGGTGTCTTTGCCGGGGCCATGTTCGGCGGCCTGCTGGGCTTTCTGTACTATAATCGCTATCCCGCCAAGGTGTTCATGGGCGATACCGGCTCCCTGTTTCTGGGGGGTGCCATTGCGGCGCTGGCCTTCGCCTACGATATGCCGCTGATTTTGCTGCTGGTGGGCTTCGTGTACCTGTGCGAGACCCTGTCCGATATCATACAGGTGGCCTACTTCAAGGCCACCCACGGCAAGCGCATCTTCAAGATGGCGCCGCTGCACCACCACTTCGAGATGTGCGGCTGGAACGAGAAGAAGATCGTGGCGGTGTTCACCGCCGTCAGCGCCCTGATGTGCCTGCTGGCCTACTGGGGCGTGGCCGATCGCTTCTCCCTGTAACGCTTCACTGACATTCTGTGGGAAAGGAGGGATCCCTATGCCCAATACGGTACGCCGCCCCGACGACGACAGACGCCGCCGGGAGGCCCAGCGCCGCCGCCAGAGAGAGGAGGCAGAGCGCCGGGAGCAGATACGCATCAGCCGGGACCACCGGCAGCGCACCACACAGATGGAGCGCCAGTCCCTCATGGGACCCATGGATCTTCCCTTCCTGCTTCTGACGCTGCTGCTCACCGGCGTGGGGCTGGTGATGGTGTTTTCCGCCAGCTTCCCCTCGGCCTATTATGAGACCGGCGACGGGGCATACTACTTCAAACGCCAGCTGATCTTTGCGGTGCTGGGGCTGTTTGCCATGGTGGTCATGTCCCGCATCAACTACCAGCGGCTGCGAGGGGCCTCCAAGCTGCTGCTGGGCTTTGCCGTCTTCCTGCTGGTGCTGGTGATCGTGCCGAAGAACCCTCTGGCCATCACCAACAACAACGCCACCCGCTGGCTGGGGACGGAGGGTTTCTCCTTCCAGCCCTCCGAGATCGCCAAGCTGGCGGTGGTGATCTACTTTGCCGACAGTATCTCCAAGAAAAAACGGAAAATGGAGACCTGGCGCTACGGCATCGTGCCGTATCTGGCGGTGCTGGGCCTGATCGCCATTTTGATGATGCTGGAGCCTCACCTGTCCGGCACCATCCTCATCGTGGGGACGGGCATTGTCATGATGATCGTGGGCGGCATCCAGCGCTGGCTGGTGGCCGCTGGTCTGGGCGGCGTGGGCATCGTGGCGGTGCTGTATGTGCAGCTGGTGGAAAAGGGCATCATTCAATACGGTAAGGGCCGTATCGATACTTGGCGTGACCCCTTCAACGAGGCGTGGTTCCACGGCGACGGCTGGCAGATCAGCCAGAGCCTCATCGCCATCGGCTCCGGCGGCCTGCTGGGCGTGGGACTGGGCAAGAGCCGACAGAAGTTCCTTTATCTGCCGGAGGAGCACAACGACTGCATCTTTGCGGTGGTGTGCGAGGAGCTGGGTCTCATCGGAGCCTGCGTGGTGATGCTGCTGTTTGCGCTGCTGATCCTCCGTGGCTTCTGGATCGCCCTCCACGCCAAGGACCGCTTCGGCACCCTGATGGTGGTGGGCATCATGACCCTCATCAGCCTGCAAACCTTTTTGAACATTGCGGTGGTCACGGGACTGATTCCCGCCACCGGTATCTCATTGCCGTTTTTCAGCTACGGCGGCACGGCACTGGCGCTGCAATTATTTGAAATGGGCATCGTGCTCAGCGTATCCCGCCAGATTCCGGCGCCCCGCAACGGTTAGGAGGAAGCTATATGAACGTGATCTTTACCTGCGGCGGCACGGCGGGCCATGTGAACCCGGCGCTGGCGCTGGCGGGCTATATGCAGGAGCGGCATCCGGATCTGCGGGTGCTGTTCGTGGGAACGCCCCGTGGCATGGAGCGGGGACTCATCGAAAAGGCGGGGTACGACTTCCGCTCCATCGAGGTCTCCAGTTTTCAGCGGTCCCTGTCCCCGTCGGGCATCGCCCACAACGTGAAAAGCCTTAAAAATCTGGCGCTGGCCGGATCCAGAGCCCGTGCCATCCTCCGGGATTTCCGCCCCGATCTGGTGGTGGGGACCGGCGGCTACGCCAGCTATCCCATGGTGAAATACGCCGCCAAGGAGGGCATCCCCACGGCAGTCCACGAGTCCAACATGGTCCCCGGCCTTACCACTAAAATGCTGGAGGGCTATGCCGGGTGCATCATGGTGGGCTTCGAGGAGTGCCGCCAGCACTATAAGCACCCGGAGAAGATCGTGGTCACCGGCACGCCGGTGCGGGGCGACTTCTTCCGCCAGACCAAGGAGCAGGCCCGGCAGAAGCTGGGACTTACCGACGACCGGCCGCTGGCCGTCTCCTTCTGGGGCAGTCTCGGCGCACGATTCATGAACGAGCATATGCTGGACTTCTTCCGCTTGGAGGCGAGGGACGGAATGCCCTTTCACCACATCCACGCCGCCGGTAAGGGCAGTTGGGATACCATGCGCCAGACGCTGGAGGCAGAGCAGCTGACGAAGACACCGGGACTGGATGTCCGGGAGTATATCTACGACATGGCGGATGTCATGCGTGCGGCGGATCTGGTGATCTGCCGGGCGGGAGCCTCCACCGTCAGCGAGCTGACGGCGCTGGCAGTCCCGGCGGTGATCGTCCCCTCCCCCTACGTCACCAACAACCATCAGGAGAAGAATGCCCGGATCCTGGAAAAGCACGGCGGCGCACGGGTCATTCTGGAGAAGGATGCCACCGGCGAAGCCCTCTACCGGGCCGCCGGAGAGATCCTCCGCTCCCCGGAGCTGCGCCGCAGCATGAGCGCAGGCATGGCGGAGCTGGGCATCCCCGACGCCACGGAGCGCATCTATCGGACCGTCATGGCCCTGCGGAAGTAACACCACACATTGTCCCCCTGCATAGGATGGCGAAAACGCTAAGAAAGGCGGGGGCATATGAGTGCGATCATCATCCGGGGCGGGCGGCCCCTCTCCGGCAGCCTGACGGTGCAGGGGGCCAAAAACAGCGTGCTGCCCATTCTGGCAGCCACCCTTTTGAGCGGGGAGGTGTGCCGCATCCGGCACTGTCCCCGTCTGCGGGACGTGGAGACGGCCATGGAGATCCTGCGGCATCTGGGCTGCCGTGCGGACTGGCAGGGCAGAGACCTGCTGGTGGACGCCGCAGACCTGACCCGTTGGGATGTGCCGGATCACCTCATGAGCCGGATGCGCTCGTCGGTGGTGTTTCTGGGAGCCATTCTTGCCCGCTGCGGACAGGCGGAAATGACCTATCCCGGCGGCTGTGAGCTGGGAGCCCGGCCCATTGACCTGCACCTTGCGGCGCTGCGGAGCATGGGGGCGGCCATTCAGGAGACCGGCGGACGGCTGGCCTGCCGCCGGGAGCGCCTTACCGGCACGGAAATCGTGCTGAGCCTCCCCAGCGTGGGAGCCACGGAGAACGCCATGCTGGCGGCCTGCGGCGCAGAGGGGACTACCGTTATCGCTAACGCCGCCCGTGAGCCGGAGATCGTGGATTTGCAGACCTTTTTGCAGAAAATGGGCGCCCATGTGCAGGGGGCGGGCAGCTCCACCGTGGTGGTGGAGGGCGGCGCACCCCTCCATGGCTGCGTACATACGGTGGTGGCGGACCGCATTGTGGCCGCTACCTATCTGGCGGCCGCCGCCGGCACCGGCGGCGATATCCGGCTGGAGGGCGTGGACTACCGTCACCTCTCCGCCGTTGCCACGATGCTGCGTCAGGCGGGATGCCGTCTCACCTGCGGCGAGACCTCCATCCGCCTGCAGGCTCCCCGGCGGCTGCAAAGCGCAGGCCCCATCCGCACGGCTCCGTATCCCGGCTTTCCCACGGACGCACAGGCGGTGCTGATGGCGTCGCTGCTGCGATCGGAGGGAGCCACCGTCTTTGTGGAGAACATCTTCGACAGCCGCTACCGCCATGTGCCGGAGATGGTGCGGATGGGAGCGGATATCCGACTGGAGGGCCGGGTGGCCGTGGTATGCGGCGTAGACCGGCTCCACGGAGCCGCTGTCCGGGCCAAGGAGCTGCGGGGCGGCGCATCGCTGGTGCTGGCGGGCCTTCAGGCGGAGGGCGAGACCGCCGTCACCGGCGTGGAGCACATTCAACGAGGATATGAAGACCTGACGGGGGAGCTGGCGCAGCTGGGTGCCGACATCCGTCAGGAGGAACGATAAAAGGAGAGCACTTATGGCCAGACGCAGCAGAAGAAACAGACGGCGCAGCCGGGGAAGGTTTGCCTTCCTCTATAGGCTGCTGTGCTTCGTGCTGATCTGTGCCGCCATCGTGGGAGCGTTGGTGCTGTTTTTCAAGGTGGATACCATCTCTGTCAGCGGCAATGACCGCTACTCCCGTGAGACGATTTTGGCCGCCAGCGGCGTCTCGGAGGGGGATAATCTCTTTCTACTGAATAAGTACGATGCGGCGGCGAAGATCACCGAGGCCCTGCCCTATGTGGAGTCGGTGCGGCTGAGCCGCAAGCTGCCGGGGACTCTGCGCATCGATATCGTGGAGTGCAGCGACCCGGCGGGCATTCAACAGGACGGCCATTGCTGGCTTATCAGCCCGGAGGGCAAGCTGGTGGATTCCCCCGCCGAGGCCCCAAACGGCTGCCCTATGGTCACGGGCCTGCTCCTGACAGACCCGCAGGTGGGGAGCCTTGCGGCGGTGCCGGAGGAGCAGTCCGGGGATCTTGCCCGGCTGCTGGAGCTGCTGCGCCAGCTGCGCTCCAAGGGCATGACCGCCCAGATCGGAGAGATCCGCTTCGAGGAGAGCGGCATCGTCCTGCGGTATCAGGACCGGCTGGACGTGTATCTGGACCGGGAGGATGATTTCGCCTACCGCCTGAGATATCTGGCGGCGGTGCTGGAGAAGATGGAGAAAAACGAGACCGGCACCATCCGCTGGGATGCCGAGGGCAGCGCCCGGTTTATTCCCGGATAAGGGATTTTTTCGGGAAATCCCGTCGGAACACTTGACGGGACAGGTAAACCGTTATACAATAAACAAAATACTGTATCTTGGGTATACGGACAGAAAACGTGTCTTTGACATACAAATTACGGCAGGAGGAAGCGTCATGGCTTTTGGGTTTGAAACAGGACCGGAGAACGTGGTAAGTATCAAGGTGGTGGGCGTCGGCGGCGGCGGCAATAATGTGGTCAACCGCATGGTTCGCTCCGGCGTAAAGGGCGTGGATTTCATCGCCGTCAATACGGATAAGCAGGCGCTGAATACCTCCAGCGCCGGATATAAGCTCCAGATCGGTGAGAAGCTCACCCACGGACAGGGCGCAGGCGCCAATCCGGAGGTGGGCCAGAAGGCCGCCGAGGAGAGCCGCACCCAGCTGTCCAAGGCGCTGGAGGACACCGACATGGTGTTCATCACCGCCGGTATGGGCGGCGGCACCGGCACCGGCGCAGCCCCCGTGGTGGCGGAGATCGCACGGGAGCAGGGCGTCCTGACGGTGGGCGTGGTCACCAAGCCCTTCGGCTTCGAGGGCCAGAAGCGGATGCGTGCGGCGGAGGCCGGCATTGAGCAGCTTCGCGGCAAGGTGGACTCTCTGGTCATCATCCCCAACGAGCGGCTGAAGTACGCCACCGATCAGAAGATCACCTTCCGCAACGCCTTTGAAATTGCCGACGACGTGCTGCGCCAGGCGGTGCAGAGCATCTCCGACCTGATCCGGGACACCGGCTTTATCAATCTGGACTTTGCCGACGTCACCGCCGTCATGAAGGATGCCGGCCTTGCCCATATGGGCGTGGGCCGTGCCGCCGGCAAGGGCAAGGCCGAGGAGGCCGCCCGCATGGCCATCTCCAGCCCCCTGCTGGAGACCTCCATCAACGGCGCCAAGGGCGTCCTCATCAACGTCACCGGCTCCATGGACATCGGTCTGGAGGAGGTGGAGCAGGCCGCCACGCTGGTGCAGCAGGCGGTACATCCCGATGCCCTGACCATCTTCGGCGCCACCTTCGACGAGACGCTGGACGACGAGATCCGGGTCACCGTCATCGCCACCGGCTTCGAGAGCAATGACCAGCAGGAAGCCCCTGCTGCCCCCGCCGCTGCCGATACGCAGCAGCCCACGCAGGATGATGCCGCTGCCCCCGCCGCCGCCCCCCAGCCTCTGGACGAGGCCGAGGGCGAGAAGGCAGAGGAGAGCGATGTGGATCGTTCCTTCGACGAGATTTTGAAGATCTTCAGCCGTGGCGATAAGTTCTGATGTTAAAAAGGACCGCAGAAAGCTCTGCGGTCCTTTTTATGCTTTCTCATGGAGAGAACTCCCACAAGCTGATTGCTTCGGATTTTGGCAAGGTAACTAATTCTTAATTGACATATTGCATATATTATACAAAGTAATTGCACTATATTGACAAATGATGAGGGGCTTGATATATTGAAATTGTCAGTAGCCATCCATACGTGGAATGGAAAGGAGATGACGATTTGTCTGAGATTTCTAAAAAGGATCGTTTTACGGTGCCGGCGGTCATCTGCCTGATTTGCAATGTGCTGCTGTTCATCCATCTCTGCGGTGCAGGGGCTTACGCTGGCGGCAATCTTCATTATGAGGCGGCCAACACGCAGGTGGAGCGGAATGAGGAATTTTTCCATCAGTTTTTCCTGTCGAATCATCTGATGGGGATTGCCGAAACCCTTGCCATGGTGGCTGCGCTCATTGCCTTGCTGATGGTCATCCATGTTTGGTGGAAAAGTGCCGTGGAGCGCCGGACGAAGCTGCGGGATCTTTGCATTTTTAACGGTATCATCCTTCTGATTTCCGTCTATGAACTGGTGGCTCACGGCGGACTCACCGCCTACCGGGATGAAATGCCGCTGCACTATTTCGGTGGGCCTCCGGCAACGACCCTGCTGATTTGGCTGCCGTGTCTGGTACTGACTCTCATCCCCATGATCGTTTACTTCCGCACGAAGCGAATCACCCCGGCGGATTAAGAAATAAAAACCAGCCCCATCGTATCCATACGATGGGGCTGGTTTTTGCAGAATGCAGCAAGCAATTTCCGTTACGTCGGAGCGCCGTCGCTCATCAGCCCCAGTTGATAAAAGGCCACGGCGCTGGCGGCGGCCACGTTCAGAGAGTCCACTCCGTGGGTCATGGGGATGCGCACGGTGTAGTCGCAGGCGGCGATGGTACCGTCGGACAGACCGTCCCCTTCGGTCCCCAGCACCACCGCCAGCTTCTCCGCCGCCATGAGCCGGGGGTCGTTCAGAAGCAGCGAGTCCTCCCGCAGGGCCATGGCCACCGTCTGGAAGCCCAGCCGCCGCCGCAGCTCCGGCCACGGCTCCACCTCCGGCAGATACGTCCATGGAACGAGAAACACATTGCCCATGCTGACACGGGAAGCCCGCCGGTACAGGGGGTCGCTCCCGGCAGCGGTGAGCAGCACCGCATCCATCCCCAGAGCGGCGGCGCAGCGGAAGATAGCTCCGATGTTGGTGGGATTCATGACATTCTCCAGCACGGCGATGCGTCGGGCGTTGGCGCACACCTCCTCCACCGTGGGGAGGGCCGGGCGGCGCATGGCACACAGCATCCCACGGGTCAGGTGGAAGCCCGTCAGCCGGGTCAGCACCTCCGGCGCAGCGGTGTAGACGGGGATGTCCTCCGGGCAGCGCTCCAGCAGGGGCAGGGCCTGAGACGTCAGGTGCCGTGGCTCCATGAGAAAGGACACCGGCACGCAGCCGCTCTCCAGCGCCCGCCCGATGACCAGCGGGCTTTCTGCGATAAAGAGGGCGTTTGCGGGGTCTGCCCGGTTGACCAGCTGGTTTTCCGTCAGACGGGCGTAGACGTCCAGCTCCGGCGCGGAAAAGTCCGGAATATCAAAAATCTTTGCCATAGCTGCATCTCTCTTTTCCATAGGGTCAGCCCGATTATAACCGATTTTGCGTGCGGACGCCACCGCTTTTTTCCCGCCGATGTATGCCCCGCCGCGCCGGTGGGCATACTGGCACTGAGGTGATATTTATGCAGTTGACCCCAAAAGAGGCCAGTTTACTCAAAGATCTCAAAGGGCAGGAGCAGCTGTGCGTGGACAAGTACAACCGCCACGCCGCCAGCGCCAATGACCCGCAGCTGAAAAACCTGTTCGAGCAGATCGCGCAGGTCGAGCAGCAGCATCTCGACGCGATCACGCAGATGGAGGGCGGCACCGTCGCCGCCCCGGCAGACTCCGCGACCGTGCCGACGACGTTCACGGCGACCTACAACAACACCGAGACCCCGCAGAAGCAAAACGACTGCTACCTGTGCACGGACGTGCTCGCGATGGAAAAGCACGCCTCGCACCTGTACGACACATGCGTGTTCGAGTTTGGCGATGCCAACGCCCGCAGCGTGCTCAACGACATTCAAAAGCAGGAGCAGCACCATGGCAAGGTCATCTATGACTATATGAACACCAATGCCATGTACGCCTGACACCATCCACGCAAAAACGGCGCCCCCGAAGACTCGGGGGCGCCGCTTTCTGTTTGCGGGGTCACTTAGAGAGCGCGTAGCTCTCAGCCAGCTTCCGGAACGCCGGGAGCGAGCGCTCGAGCTGGCTGCGCGCCACGCAGTAGGCCAGACGCGCATAACCGGGGCAGCCGAAATCGTCGCCCGGTACGAGCAGGATGTCATAGTCCATCGCGCGGCGGCAAAACGCCCGGGCGTCCGGCTCCGGCGACTTGAGGAAGAGATAAAACGCGCCGTCCGGTCGCGCGCACGCATAGCCCATGTCCGTGAGCGCGCCGTAGATAAGTTCGCGGTTGGCCGCATAGGCCGAGATGTCCGCCGTCTGGCCGAGACAGTCCGCCACGGCGAGCTGGAACAGCGACGACACGCAGATATACCCCAGCGCGCGCCCCGCACCGAGCACGGCCGCGTGCACGGCGGCATAATCGTCCATGGCCGGGTGCAGGGCGAGAAAGCCCACGCGCTCACCGGGCAGGGACAGCGTCTTGCTGTAGGAATAACAGTAGATCGCGTTCGGGTAAATTGCTGGCAGGAACGGCACTTCCACCCCGCCATAGACCAGCTCACGGTACGGCTCGTCGGCGATGATGTAGATCGGGTGGCCGTA
>ENA-OVGM01002006-OVGM01002006.1-human-gut-metagenome-genome-assembly--contig:-NODE-2006-length-14574-cov-7.429437_pt1 | contig 14574 bp, 9 predicted proteins | sample MGYA00237773_ERZ505425 | MGnify/ENA primary metagenome ERZ505425 (study PRJEB26158, sample SAMN06016407) | human gut metagenome | biome: human gut; feature: ankylosing spondylitis patient; material... | reverse complement strand
AAAATATATGCCGCCAAGGGCAGCTTTTTCTTTTCCTTTGCCATTTCTTCCTCTCCTTCTTCTGTAAAAAATCGCACTGTTGCCTATTGTACATCACCTTTCCCCATTTTTCAATGCTTTCCTGCCGTTTCCACGAAAAATCGCAGGCACTCAAAAAGGGATAAACCCATTTTTTGGATTTATCCCTTTTTATTATGTCTTATTATACTGCTATGCTTCCCTGATTGCCTATGTAATCCTTAGCGAGGGAAGTTAATCTGTGCCTGTGCCGCAGCCAGTCTTGCGATAGGAACACGGTAAGGAGAGCAGGATACATAGTCCAGACCAATCTGGTGGCAGAATTCAACAGAGTAAGGATCGCCGCCGTGTTCGCCGCAGATACCCAGATGGATGTCGGGACGAACGGGTTTTGCCTTTTCTACTGCCCACTGCATCAGCAGACCAACGCCTGCTCTATCCAGTCTTGCAGTAGGGTCAACCTCGTAGATATTCTTGTCAATGTAGTCAGCCAGAATCTTACCTGCGTCATCACGGGACAGACCATAAGTCATCTGTGTCAGGTCGTTTGTACCGAAGGAGAAGAATTCAGCCTCTGTTGCAATCTGGTCAGCTGTCAGTGCAGCTCTGGGGATTTCGATCATGGTACCAACCAGATAATTCAGCTTCTTGCCCTTTGCTTCGAATACCTTTTCTACTGTTTCCACAACAATATTCTTTACATATTTCAGTTCCTTGATTTCGCCAACCAGAGGAATCATGATTTCAGGCTGAATGTTAATGCCATCCTCCTCGGAAACCTCGATCGCAGCTTCCATGATAGCCTTTGCCTGCATTCTTGCAAATACGGGATAGCTTACAGCCAGACGGCAGCCTCTGTGACCCATCATGGGGTTCAGCTCATGCAGACTGCGTGCCTTGATTTTCAGCTCTTCCACTGTTTTGCCTGTCATTTCAGCCAGCTGTGCAAATTCCTCCTCTGTGTTAGGCATGAACTCATGCAGAGGGGGGTCCAGCAGACGAATGGTAACAGGTCTTTCCTGCATTGCCTTGTAGATGCCCTTGAAGTCATCCTTCTGGAAAGGCTCAATGCCTTCCAGTGCCGCTTCTCTTTCCTCTACGGTATCGGACATAATCATCTTTCTGAATTTCATGATTCTGTCAGCCGCAAAGAACATGTGCTCTGTTCTGGTCAGACCGATACCCTCTGCGCCGAAGTCGATTGCTGTCTGTGCATCGTTGGGCGTGTCGGCATTTGTTCTAACCTTCAGCACTCTCTTCGCGTCAGCCCAAGCCATGAAGGTCTGGAAGTTGCCTGTAATTTCTGCCTTTACGGTAGGAATATCTTCGCCGTAGATGTTACCTGTGGAGCCATCCAGAGAGATATAGTCCCCTTCCTTGAAGGTTCTGCCGCCCAGTGTAAAGGTCTTTGCTTCTTCGTTCATCTTGATTTCTTCGCAGCCGGATACACAGCAGGTACCCATACCACGCGCAACAACCGCTGCGTGAGAGGTCATACCACCACGCACTGTCAGGATACCCTGAGATGCTGCCATACCTTCGATATCCTCAGGAGAGGTTTCCAGACGAACCAGAATAACTCTGTCGCCTGCTTCTGCAGCAGCCTTTGCTTCCTCTGCTGTGAAATAAATCTTACCTGCGGCAGCGCCGGGGGATGCGGGCAGCCCCTTGCCCAGAGCCTTTGCAGCCTTCAGTGCAGCCTGGTCGAATGCAGGGTGCAGCAGCTGGTCAAGCTGTTTGGGTTCTACTCTCAGCAGAGCCTCGTCTGTTGTAATCAGACCCTCGTCTACCATTTCAACCGCGATTCTCAGAGCCGCGTTTGCAGTTCTCTTACCGTTTCTTGTCTGCAGGAAGAACAGCTTGCCTTCTTCAATGGTGAATTCCATATCCTGCATATCTTTATAATGCTTTTCCAGTGTGTTTGCGATATCCATGAACTGATCGTAAACACCGGGCATATCTTCCTTCAGCTTTGCAATGGGGTTAGGTGTACGAACACCGGCAACTACGTCCTCGCCCTGTGCGTTTACCAGATATTCACCCAGCATAGCCTTTTCGCCTGTAGCAGCGTTTCTTGTGAAGGCAACACCTGTACCAGAGGTATTACCCATATTGCCGAATACCATCATCTGTACGTTTACGGCAGTACCCCAGCTGTAAGGGATATCGTTCATTCTTCTGTAAACGAAAGCACGGGGATTATCCCAGCTACGGAATACAGCCATTGCTGCTTCCAGAAGCTGTTCCTTGGGATTCTGAGGGAATTCCTTGCCCTGGTCATCCAGATAAATCTGCTTGAAGATAGCAGTTACCTTTTTCAAATCCTCTGCTGTCAGGTCTGTGTCGTATTTTGCGCCAACACTTTCCTTGTATTCATCCAGCTTTCTTTCAAATTTGGATTTGGAAACACCGATAACAACGTCTGCAAACATCATGATAAATCTTCTGTAGGAGTCATAAGCAAATCTTGTATTTCCTGTCTTCTTTGCCAGACCTTCTACGGAAATATCATTCAGCCCAAGGTTCAGAACAGTATCCATCATACCGGGCATGGATGCTCTCGCACCGGAACGAACGGAAACCAGCAGCGGGTTCTCGATATCGCCGAACTTCTTGCCAGTCTGCTCTTCCAGGATTCCCATGTACTTGAAGATGTCAGCCTTGATCTCATCGTTGATCTCACGGTTGTCAGCATAGTACTGGGTGCAGGCTTCGGTGGTGATGGTGAAGCCCTGAGGAACCGGCATGCCGGCATGGGTCATTTCTGCCAGACCAGCGCCCTTGCCGCCCAGAATGTTCTTCATGGTCGTCTGGTCGCCGCCAAATGCGTCATGGCCCTCTTTGAACAAATACAAAAACTTCTTGCTCATAGGTTACCTCCAACAAAATTACGGTTTCTTCCCGGTGTGCCGCGCACACCCGCAAAATAAGAATCTTCTCTCTTGCAAAGTCCATTATAACAGACTCAACCCGGAATTTCCAGTACATTGTTAAATAAATGGCGAATATTTTCGCTGAAAATCTCACAAAGTTTTGGGGGCAGGCTCTTGCAATTTGACCAAAAATGCGGTAAATTATAATGGGTGAGAAGTTGGGAAACAATATTTTATTACATCCTGCAACACTTTTTTCAATTCATCCCGCCCCGGCAGGCTTCAGCCCTGTTCCGGGGCTTTTTTGTAGGGCCGTATACTCTTTTGGCCCAAAACAGAAAGGGGTATTTTTATGTCCGAAGCGAAAGCCAAATACCTTGCCGCCAAAGCGGCCTTTGAAGAAACTTTTGAAAAGCACCTGCAGAACGGTGTGGAGTTCATCAGCGACCAGGTTTTTATTGACCCCGAAGTTGAGATTGCACCCGGCGCAGTGATCCTGCCGGGCTGCATCCTGCGCGGCAAAACCGTCATCGGGGCAAACTGCGTCATCGGCCCCAACACCTTATTGGAGAACACCATTGTTGAGGCCGGTTCCACCGTGAACGCCAGCCAGTGTTATGACAGCCATCTGGGCCCCAACAACAAGATTGGCCCCTTTACCCATGTGCGCACCGGCACCGTGACGGATGAGGGCGTACACCTGGGCGCTTATGTGGAAACCAAGAACGCCAACTTTGCCGAGGGCAACACTGTCAGCCACCTGACTTACATTGGCGATGCCGATGTGGGCAAGTACTGCAACTTTGGCTGCGGCACCGTAACCTGCAACTATGACGGCGAGGGCAAGTACCGCACCACCATCGGCGATTATGCGTTCATCGGCTGCAACACCAACCTGGTGGCGCCGGTCAAGGTGGGCAGCCGCGCCTTTACCGCTGCCGGTTCCACCATCGGCCACGATGTGCCGGACGGTGCCCTGGGCATTGAGCGCGCCAAGCAGGCCGAAGTTGCCGCCTGGGGCGCCAAGAAGCTGGAAAAATACGTTGCCAAAAAACAGAAGCTGGAAGCCGAAAAGAAAAACGACTGATGCCCCCTGACCTGCTGCAAGGAGGATTGCTGCCATGGCCATTTTGGAACGCACCCTGACCGGGGATTTTACCACCATCCTGACCGAGCTGGACGCTGTTGTAAAACAAAGTGTTTCGGCCACGCTGGAAGGTTTCAGTGATTTCAACTTCAGCACCGGCCGCTGTGCCGTGCGGGTATACGAACGCTACAGTGCCATTGGCAATGGCCGTGTTACCATGAGCCTGACCCTGCTGGAAGCAGACGGGCAGATCCGGCTTTCCGCCATCACATCCGGCGGCAGCCAGGCTGTGTTTTTCAAGGTCAACACCTTAGGTGCAGAATCCTTCCTGGATACCATCCGGGACACAGTGGAACGCTTTGCCCCTGGCGCACACTAAAATCACAAAATTACTATAAGGATTTTTACTATGGGACTATTTGGAGGTGGTTCCGGGGCAGACTGGCTGATTGCCGGTCTGGGCAACCCGGAGCCGAAATATGACGGCACCCGCCACAACACCGGTTTTGCCGCGCTGGATGCGTTGGCCGAAGCCTGGGGGTGCGAGATCAACAAAAGCAAATGGCAGGGCCTTTACGGCATTGCCCAGGTGGACGGCCGCAAAGTGATGCTGCTAAAGCCGCTGACCTACATGAACCTGAGCGGCCAGAGCATCGCCCCCGCCGCGGCATTTTACAAGATCCCGCGCAACCACATTATTGTGTTGTGCGATGACATTGCACAGGAGCCGGGGCACATCCGCATCCGGCCCTCCGGTTCTGCTGGCGGGCACAACGGGCTAAAGAGCATTATCGCTTCCACCGGCGGCGAGGATTTTTACCGCATCCGCATTGGCGTTGGCGCCAAGCCGCGCCCGGATTATGATCTGGCTGACTGGGTGCTGGGCAAGTTCCCGCCCGATGACGCCAAGCTTGTGACCGGCCGCCACACCGACGTGGAAGCCGCCTGCCGCCTGTTGATGGCCGGCAAGCTGGGCGAAGCGCAGAATAAATTCAACCACTGAGCGCGGATAGGCGTTCCGTAGGGGCGCACAGTGTGCGCCCATTCCTGTTTTCTGTGTAAGATGCCCGCAAAGGAAGTGTTCTCACTTCAAATTTGCAATCCATCATTACACGGGATGTGGTTTAATGGAACATCTGCAGGGGTGTGCGCACTGTGGAAAACTTTGCCGATGGTGATAAACGCTGCAAATGATTTGTAGGGGACGATGCTCGTCATCGTCCCGCATGACGGGTCTTGCCACATATTCCACCCTGCATACGGCCAACGTCCGCGGGCGAACAATGTTCGTCCTCACATTCTCTACAAGATAAAAGCACAGCTTTTCCAACCATACAAATGCCAAAGCGGGCGGCCCATCTGGGCCGCCCGCCATTTGTCGTTCCATGCAACGCTTCTCTCAAAATTCACTTTGCCGTTTTGCTGCAAATATAGTACAATGGTTACGCAAAGCGCTGCTCATACCGGCGCACAAAAAGCGTATACAGCGCATAGCACACCATCAGGCAGACGGCATATACCCCGGCGAAGCACAGCCACGCGGCTGCGCCGCCCATCGCGGTATTGGGCAGCAGCTCCAGCACCAGCGGGTGGGCCAGGTACAGCCAAAAGCTGCCCGCCCCCACAAATTCCACGGCCTGGGCGAACTTCTGATTTTCCGCCAGGCCAACGCCCTGCGGGTTCTGCACGGCCAATAGAACAAGCACCGTAAACACGCACTCGAACCCCGCCCGCTGGAAGTTGGTGAGCACTGCCAGCAGAATGCAGAATGCCCCGTATAAAAACTGCTTGTTCTCCCGCACTGCCGCAAACGCCGCCATGCCAAAGATAAAGCAGTACAGCGTCATGACCGGCGTTTTTGCGCTGAACTCGCTGATGTTGGCTTCTGCCGGGAAAGCCGCCAGACTGCTTTCAATTAAGCCGCCGATCCTGCCCTTCACCGCAAGGCAGACCACCAGCAACGCCAGCGCACCCCAAAAGCGTTTGCACAGCCGGTACAGCCACGGGGCCAGCAGATAAAAGAACGCAAAGGCGCTCATCGTCCACAGCACGTTGCGGTTGTTCCACAGCATCCAGTTATCACTGGGCAGCCACATCTGCAAAAATACAAAGTACCGCAGGTAACCCGGCCCGCACGGCCCGCCGGGGCCAAACAGCTGGGCTGCACTGGCGCCCGCCGCCAGATAGCGTACCGCATCGAACAGCCAGCGCAGCACCAGCACCAGCCAGTACAGCGGCAGGATCCGCCGGATGCGGCGCTGGTAATACGGCAGCGGCTCCGGGTGACGGTTCAGGCTGGCCGCGGCCAGGTACCCGCTGAGCACAAAAAACAGTTGCACCCCCTGCGCGCCAACCGCGGCGGCATCCCCCAGGCCAACTTTCTGCCCGGTATGCACGCCCAGCACCATCAGCGCCGCCAGAATACGCAGCTCATCCAGCGCTACATTTTTATGTTTTGTCATCTTTCTATATTCTGCTCCTTATTGCAGCATTATTTGATTTCTTTATTCTGCCGAACTTTTTCGATCCCTTCTTTTCAAAGAAGGGGCAAAAACTCTCGTATTACTCGTATCCTCAAAATTATACATCACCCGCCCTATCATGCGCAAGCGCAGGAGGCACCATGTTTGACGCATTGTTTACCACCACAACCGAATACAAAAAACTGAGCCACGCGCTTTCCGGCAAAGGTGCATGCGCCCTGTTTGGGCTGCCCGCATCCGGCCGCGCACAGGTGTATGCCGCGCTGTGCCGCCAGTTGGATAAGCCGCTATGCATCGTGACCCCCGGCGAGGCCGAAGCCACCCGCTTTGCTGCCGACCTGAACACGCTGGGCATTCCCGCCGCCGTGTTCCCGGCGCGGGACTATGTGTTGCGCCCCATTGAGGGCACCGCCCGCGAATACGAGTACCGCCGCCTGGCTGTGCTGGGCGAGCTGGTAGGCGGGCGGCTGCGCGCCGTGGCTGTGCCCGCGGAAGCCCTGACCCAGTTCACCACCCCAAAAGAGGATTTCTGCGCCAACACCCGCACCCTCCATGCGGGGGATACTCTGCTGCGGGATGACCTGCTGGCCGCTTTGTTTGGTGCCGGCTACACCCGCCGGGCCCAGGTGGATGGCCCCGGCCAGTTCTCTGTGCGCGGCGATATTGTGGATATTTTTGCTCCCGACCAGAAAATGCCGGTTCGTATGGAATTTTGGGGTGATGAGATCGATACCCTGCACACCTTTGACCTGACCACCCAGCGCCGCGAGGATGCCATTGATAAGTTTTACCTGAGCCCCGCGCGGGAAGTTCTGTTCGGCAAGCCTGCCGATGCCGCCGAGCAGCTTCGGGCCTTTTTGGCCAAGCAGCGCGGCAAAAAGAAAACCGCCATGACGGACTGCATGGCCGCCGATCTGGACCTGCTGGATGGCGGTGCCGTGCCGGTCAACATGGACAAATACCTGGCCGTGCGCTACCCCCATCCCGCCACCGTGCTGGATTATTTTGACGACCCGATCCTTGTGGCCGAAGAGCCTGCTTCCATCCGGGAAGCCGACCGCGCGACCGCCTACCGCCGGGGCGAGGAACTGAAATCCCTGATCCTGGACGGCGTCCTCTGCGCCGGGCTGGATAACCTGTACGCGGACCCAAGCTACCTGTGGTCCAAAACCGGACACTACCGCACCATCTGTGCCGAGAACTTTGCCCGCAGCATGCCGGATCAGCCGCTGAAAGATATCATCAACGCCCCGGCTCACACCCTGCCTGCCTGGAATGGCGAAGTCGCCGGGCTGCTGGAGGATTTGAAACCGCTGTGCGATGCCGGTTATACCGTTACCCTGCTGGCCGGCACCGACCGTGCCGCAGCCGGTCTGGCACGCGACCTGCGCGATAAAGGCATTCTGGTTACCACCGATGCTGCAGCAGCCCCCGCTGCCGGGCTGGTGCAGGTTCTGGCGGGGCACCTTTCCGCTGGGTGCGAATTTCCGTTTGCCAAGTATGCTTTGCTGACAGGCCGTGCTTTTGGCGAAACCAGCTCCCAGAAGAAAAAGCGTAAAAAGGCCAAAGATGCCCTGAACAGCCTGACCGAGATCACGCCGGGCGATCTGGTGGTGCACCAGAACCACGGTATTGGCCGGTATGCGGGCATCCAGCGAATGGCGGTTCAGGGCGTTACCAAAGACTACCTGCGCATTGAGTACGATAAAAAAGATGTGCTGTATGTTCCCGTCACCCAGCTGGACCTGCTTTCCCGCTACACCGCGCCGGGGGATTCGGAGAATGTCAAGCTCAGCCGCCTGGGCGGGGCCGAGTGGACCAAGACCCGCAAGAAGGTGCGCGCCGCTACCGAGCAGATGGCCAAGGAACTGATTGAGCTGTACGCCCGCCGCAAAAGGGCGCACGGTCATGCCTTCCCACCAGATGATACCTGGCAGGGAGATTTTGAGCAGCGCTTTGCCTATGATGAAACGCCGGACCAGCTTTCCAGCGCGGCGGAGATCAAACATGATATGGAGCAGCCCTGGCCGATGGACCGCCTGCTGTGCGGCGATGTCGGCGTGGGCAAGACTGAGGTTGCCCTGCGCGCCGCGTTCAAATGCGTGATGGGCGGCAAGCAGTGCGCCATCCTGGCCCCCACCACCATTCTGGCGTGGCAGCATTTCAACACGGCCATCGCCCGCATGGAGGCCTTTCCCATCCGCATCGGACTGCTCAGCCGTTACCGCAGCGCCAAAGAGCAGAAAGAGACCATCCGCGGCCTGAAAGACGGCACAGTGGACATTGTGGTGGGCACCCACCGCCTGCTTTCGGACGATGTAAAGTTCAAAGACCTGGGCCTTGTCATCATTGACGAGGAGCAGCGCTTTGGCGTAAAACACAAGGAAAAGCTGAAAGAGAACTTTATCGGGGTGGACATGCTGACCCTTTCGGCCACGCCGATCCCCCGCACGCTGAACATGGCACTGTCCGGCATCCGGGACATGAGCACCATTGAACAGCCGCCCTTTGAGCGCCAGCCCATTGAGACCTATGTGCTGGAATATGACGATGCCATTATTGCCGAAGCCATCCGGCGTGAGCTGGCCCGTGGCGGGCAGGTGTATTACCTGTACAACCGGGTCGAAACCATTGAGCAGTGCGCCGCCAAGGTGCAAAAGCTGGTGCCGGGTGCGCGGGTCGGCATCGCCCATGGCAAAATGACGGAGGAGCAGATTTCCTCGGTTTGGCAACAGCTGTTGGACAACGAGATCGACGTGCTGGTCTGCACCACCCTGATTGAAACCGGCGTGGATGTGCGCAACTGCAACACCCTGATTATTGAGAATGCGGACCGCATGGGGCTTTCACAGCTGTACCAGATTCGCGGCCGTGTGGGGCGCTCCAACCGCAAGGCGTATGCCTATTTCACCTTCCAGCGCGACAAAGTGTTGACGGAAATTGCCTCCAAGCGGCTTTCAGCCATCCGGGAGTTTACCTCTTTTGGTTCCGGGTTCCGCATTGCGATGCGCGATTTACAGATCCGCGGCGCGGGTAACCTGCTTGGACACAGCCAGCACGGCCACATGGAAGCGGTTGGTTACGAGCTGTATGTAAAAATGCTGAACCAGGCCATTGCAGCCGCCCGCGGCGAGCCTGCTGCGCCGGACAAGAGTGATTGCCTTGTTGACATTACGGTGGATGCCTATCTGCCGGAAAGCTACATTCCCGATGCCGCCGGGCGGATCGAAGCCTACAAGAAGATTGCGGCCATCACCACCCGTGACGATGCCACGGATGTACTGGATGAGTTGATTGACCGTTACGGCGACCCGCCGCGCAGTGTGCAGGGGTTGGTGGACATCAGCTTGGTGCGCGTGACAGCCGCCCGCGCAGGCATTGTGGAGATCGTGCAGCGCAACGACAATCTGATTTTGTACACCGATGTTGTGACCCCGGCGCAGATGGGGGCCATGATGGATGCCATGCCGCACCGCGTGATTTACAACGCCGTAGGCCGCCCCTACATCAGCCTGCATGTCCTGCGCGGCGAGGACCCTCTCACCATCCTGCGCGATGCCGTTGCCCTGCTGCCGGGTGCGTGAGTGTTTTACGGGAGTTTTTGTTCCTTCTTTGAAAAGAAGGAACCGAAGAAACTTTAATCGTAATATAACAAAATAAATAAACAATCAGGCAGCGGCCCTATTTTGTGGGCTGCTGCCTGTTGTCATGCGTTGCTTTCTATGTATTTTTGCTTTGTAGGGGCGGCGTCCCCGACGCCCCGGACGGGCATAAATCTTATTGTACGGATCGTGCGGCAAGGAAGCGAACAACAGATCTCTTCAAGCACTTCCGCCCCTTTTCAAATTTCTAATTTCTCATTCCTAATTTCTAATTTTATCATTTCCGGTCTGGGGCCAATCACACCCCCACCACGCTCCAATGCTTATCCACATGGTTCAGCACTTCGCAGCCGGTTTCGGTCACGATGACAAGGTCCTCCACGCGCACGCCAAACTTGCCCGGCAGGTATACGCCCGGCTCAATGGAGAAGATCATGCCCGGCTTTACGGTATCGGTGTTGGCGGCGCTCACATCGCCCTTTTCGTGATCGGTCTGACCGATAAAGTGGCCCAAGCGGTGGTTGAAGTACTCGCCATAGCCCGCTTTGGTGATCAGGTCACGGGCGGCGGCGTCAATATCGCACAGGCGCACGCCGGGGTGGATCATCGCCTCGGCGGCTTCGTTGGCCTGGCGCACCAGGTCATGGATGGCGGCATACTCCGGCTTCGGCTCCCCGCAGAAGAATGTGCGGGTCATATCGGAGCAGTAACGGTTCTTGCAGCAGCCCATATCGATCAGCACACACTCGCCTTTTTCCAGCACAGTATCGTCCGGCTCGTGGTGGGGGTCAGCGGCGTTTGCACCAAAGGATACGATGGTGGTAAATGCCACACTCTCGCAGCCGGCTTTCTTGTACTCGTTGTCAATGTACTCGGCAACCTGCTTTTCGGTCATGCCGGGCTTGACGTAGTCGCGCGCTTTCAGGATGGTTTCATCGTTGATGCGGGATGCTTCCTTCATCAGCATCTGTTCTTCGGCATCCTTCACGGCGCGGCAGGCATCCACGCAGTCGGAAGCCAGCACTACCGGCATACCGGGGCACAGCTCCATCAAAGGGATCAGGAACTTGGCAGGCCATTCCTTGTCGATGCCCAAAGTCTTGGTCTTGTCCACCACTTCGGCGATCTGCTCCACCGGCTTGTCCGAGTCCGTGTGCCACACTTCGCGGCAGGGGGCCTGCGGCACAAAGAACAGCTTGTTCAAAAAGATGACCGGCTCGCCCTGCACCGGCAGGTACAGCGCCATCAGGCGCTCATACGGCTCCACACTGGCACCAGTCAGGTACCAGATGCTTTTGGAGTCGCTGATGATCATTTGGGTCAGGCCGTGCGCCTGCATTTCGGCGCGCACGCGCGCTACACGCTGTTCGTTCATATTATAATCCTCACCTTTCAGGTAAATTTAAGGCAACACCGCACAATTCCCGCCTTACGGCTTAAGCACCGCTCCGGCGGCTGCGGCACGGCATCTGCGTTGCCAAAATGCTCGATAAGACATCCAGTATTATCTGCGCTTTTGGCTTAGCATCTGCCGCACCTCGCTCGCCGTATCGGCACTTAGAATTATGCGGTATTGCCTTAACTAACTGCCCCAATCATAGCACGCTGCACCAAAATGTGCAAGTGTATTTGTGCAGTTCCACCGTACCAAAAAGCGCCGCTTTCCGGGCGGGAAAACGGCGCTGGTATCTGGGCTTGTTACAGGGCTTCGATCGCTGCGTTCAGGCGGCGCAGGGTCTCCTCCTTGCCCATCATGGCGGCTAGGTCGGTGCCGCCGCCGGGGGTGCGGGCCTTGCCGGACAGGGCAATGCCCAGCGGGAACAGCAGCCAGCCGTTCTTCTTTTCCATTGCCTCGGCTTTCTGCTTGCAGGCTTCAAAAATGGCGTCGCGGCTCCAGTCGGTCTGGGCTTCCAGCACGGGCAGCAGGGCGCTGAGCGCTTCCTTGGCGGATTCCGGCGTGGTTTTCTGCTTTTTGTTGCGGTACATTTCAGCATCAATGGGCAGAACTGCATCAAAGAAGTCCAGCTGCGGCGGGATATCCTCCAGCACCTCGCAGCGGGGCTGCAGGTTCGCGCACAGCAGGTCGCGGTCGATCTGTACATGCACCGCCTGGTCAATGAATGGGTCCGCCAGCTTGCGGAACTCTTCTGCCGGCAGGGCGCGGATGTAAGCGGCGTTGATGGCACGCAGCTTGAGCGGGTCAAAGATAGCAGGAGACTTGGAGATGCGGGCAGGGTCCCAGATCTTGATCATCTCGTCAAGGCTGAAGATTTCCTGTTCGCCTTCCGGTGCCCAGCCCAGCAGCAGCAGATAGTTCAGCACAGCGGCGGGCAGATAACCCTTTGCCACCAGGTCCTGATAGCTGGCATCGCCGTTGCGCTTGGAAAGCTTGTGCTGTGCGTCTTTCATGACCGGCGGGCAGTGGATGTAGGTGGGGACCTCCCAGCCGAACGCCTGGTACAGCAGGTTGTACTTCGGCGTGCTGGAAAGATACTCGCTGCCGCGGATGACATGGGTAATGCCCATCAGGTGGTCATCCACCACGTTGGCAAAGTTATAGGTCGGCATGCCATCCGTCTTGATCAGAATCTGGTCATCCAGTTCGGAATTATTGACTTCAATGTGACCGTACACCACATCGTCAAAGCCGGTCACACCCTCGGCAGGGATCTTCTGGCGGATGACATAGGGCACACCGGCAGCCAGCTTGGCGCTGATCTCCTCCTGCGGCAGGTCACGGCAGTGGCCGTCGTAATGGCTCATTTCGCCGTTGGCTTTCTGCTGCTCATGCAGGTCGTTCAGGCGTTCCTCGGTGCAGAAGCAGTAGTAGGCTTTGCCCGCTTTGACCAGCTGCTCGGCATACTGTTTGAACATGCCCATGCGCTGGCTCTGGACATAGGGGCCGACGGGGCCGCCGATATCCGGGCCTTCGTCCCAAGTCAAGCCGGTGGCGCGCAGCGTGTTGTAAATAATATCGGTTGCGCCCTCCACCAGGCGGCCCTGATCGGTATCCTCAATGCGCAGGATAAAAGTGCCGCCGTTGTGGCGAGCCTGAAGATAAGTATACAGTGCGGTGCGCAGGTTGCCCACATGCATATAGCCCGTGGGGGACGGTGCAAACCGGGTGCGTACAGGATTAGCCATGGTAAAATTACCCCTACTTTCGTGATGATGTAACAGCATATGCAAACATATATAAGATAAGTTTACCCATGTTGCTCTTTCTTGTCAACGCCGTTTTTGCAAATTCATTGGTCAGCTTCTTTTGCACAGTTCCATCTTGCAAATTGTTTGCCCGCGTGATACAATACATGTTATAAACCAGTGATGCGAAAGTAAAACCGCCGGCGCACGCACAGAGAGCCTGGACAGCTGAGAACAGGCCGGAACGCGGGGCGGCACAATGGTTCGCAGAGGGCACGGGAAACGGCGCGAACGCCCAGTATCCGTTGACGGCAGCCACCGTTATCCGGCGGGGATGTTATTTGCATCCCGGTAAGCGGCCGCAGTTTGCGGCAAGCAAGGTGGCACCACAGGAAAAACTTTCCTGCCCTTGCACAGAGGCGCACCCGCTTCTCTGTGCGGGGGCAGTTTTTCTTTATTGAAAGATGGAAAGGAAGTATTCACCATGGCAGAACAAATTGAAAAGCGCAAGCGCATTCTTTCGGGCATCCAGCCCACCGGCATCCCCACGTTGGGCAATTATATCGGTGCGGTGCGCAACTGGGCCCTGCTGCAGTCGGACTACGACTGCCTGTATATGGTCGCTGACCTCCACTCGCTGACCGTCCGCCAGAACCCCGCTGAGCTGCGCCGCCGCACCCGCGAGCTGGCCGCCCTGCTGCTGGCCGTCGGCATCGATCCCAAGGAGCATGTCCTCTTCGTCCAGAGCCACGTGCCTGCCCACACCCAGCTGTCCTGGGTGCTGGCCTGCAACACCCAGTTCGGTGAGCTGTCCCGCATGACTCAGTTCAAGGATAAGAGCGCCAAACACCCCGATAACGTCAACGGCGGCCTGTTCACCTACCCCGTCCTGATGGCAGCCGACATTCTGATCTATAACGCCGACCTCGTCCCCGTGGGCCAGGACCAGACCCAGCATCTGGAGATCGCCCGCGACATTGCCGGCCGCTTCAACGGCATCTACGGCGATACCTTCATCCTGCCCGAGGGCTACGTCCCGGCCTCCGGCGCCAAGATCATGTCCCTGGCCGAGCCGGCCAAGAAGATGAGCAAGTCCGATACCAACGCCAACGCCTGCATCCTGATGACTGACGACAAGGACGCCATCGTGCGCAAATGCAAGCGCGCCGTCACCGATTCCGACGGCTGCGTCCGCTTCGACCGCGAAAATAAGCCCGGCGTTTCCAACCTCATGACCATCTACGGCACCTTCACCGGCAAGAGCATGGACGAGATCACCGCCGAGTTTGAGGGCAAGGGCTACGGCGACTTCAAGATGGCTGTCGCCGAGGTCACCGCCGACGCGCTGGCCCCCGTCCAGGCCGAGT
>ENA-OVGM01001991-OVGM01001991.1-human-gut-metagenome-genome-assembly--contig:-NODE-1991-length-14696-cov-4.261458_pt1 | contig 14696 bp, 10 predicted proteins | sample MGYA00237773_ERZ505425 | MGnify/ENA primary metagenome ERZ505425 (study PRJEB26158, sample SAMN06016407) | human gut metagenome | biome: human gut; feature: ankylosing spondylitis patient; material... | reverse complement strand
AAGGCTTGAAGATCTCCTTGCCCCGGTACATCCGGCTCATTTCCCGCCGCTGAAATTCCGTTGCCTTTTTCGACATGGTTCATACCTCCGATTTGATACATTCCGCGTAGGTCAAGGGGAATGATGCCGGAAGCACCCGGCTTGTTCGGACGCGCCAGCCGCACTGCCGCAAAAATGCCAGATATTCCTCGCAGGTCCATCTGCTGCGAAGCGGAAAACCGGACAGCCGCATGAAAAAGGATTGGACCTGCCCCCACAGTGTATTGTCCCCATGGGTGAAAGTGGGGGCAATGAGCAGCCCATCGTCCTTCAGCACGCGGCAGGCCTCGGCCAGCGCTTTTTCCGGCTGGGGAACGATGTGCAGCGCGTTGGATACGATAGCCACATCAAAGGAGTGGTCCGCGTATGGGAGATGAAACATATCCTGCACGGAGAAGTGTAGCTTGGCAGAGCTGGTATCCCGCTTTGCCTCGGCGATCATCTCCGCAGAGGCGTCTGTCGCCTCGATGTGTGCCGCCGCGTTTACGATGTGTTTTGCAATCAATCCCGTGCCTGTAGCAAGCTCCAGCACCGTCTTGGCTTTCACGACCGGCCGGATCAGCTCATACATCTCGTCATACGCCGCCCGATCCTTTCGCATAAAGCGGTCGTACCGACCGGCATTTTTGTCCCAGAAATTCTTGTGTTCCTGCATCGCTATCATTCCTTTTGGCGTTAGATTTATCTAATCGGTGTGCACAGCCGCGCGGTTAGAGGCGGCTAACCGGCATATCTTGGAAAAGCCGCATCTCTGCGGCCTTACGCTTATTTAAATAACTCCCTGCAAGCGCCGTACACCAGCGTTTCCAGCACCTGCGGGTACAGTTTCCCAATCTGCTCCTTGTGTGAGACGGTCAGAATCAGTCCACGCACCGTCGTAGCAGCCAAAGACACACCACACTTGGGCATAAGGTCATGATTCTCCAAAAGTTGACGGATGTGCGTCTCGCCATCGTGGTAATGGACATTTTTGATGTCATCCGGCAATCTCTGTAAAAGCAACTTGGCGTCATGTTCAATGAAAACCATGTCGCCGGTATCAGACAGCCTCCGACAGACGGCCAGAACCGCCTCTGCCGCGCGCTCCGACGGCGGCAAACCGTCAGTTTCGCTCAGTGCATGGTCAGCCACTTCGTAAAGCTCGGCATGGATGCCCTCTAAAACCGCAAAGAAAAGCATTTCCTTGGATTCGTAGAATTTATAGAACGAGCCCTTCGAAATGCCGACCGCCTTCGTCAGCTGCTCTACGGAGGTTTTCTTCATCCCAAGCGTGACAGCACAATGTCTCGTTTCCTTCAGCAACGCCTTGCGGAGCTGTTCTGTTTCGTATTCGGTAAAAGCCAAGATTGAACCTCCCTAAAATATGACCATTTCGGTTCTTTTGGTCATATTATATCATACTTCTTTCCGTTTTGCAAGAGGTAAGTGAAAAAATTCGTTTTTTTGCTGTCGAAAAGACAAAGTGCCGATGAATAGTACAAGCAGGCGATGAAATGAAAAGCATTATCGAAGAACTACGGAACGGCGAAAGGGGCCCGCAGGACACACCGGTCGACAACAATCCGCACTACAAAGAACTTCAACACCTGCAATCCCGCAACAAGGCGGAACTGATTGAATGTCTATCGGAGAAACAGAAAGCAAAGCTCGAAAAATACTGCGACACCACGCTTGAAATGAGCCCGTATCCGAACGCGAAGCCTTTGCCTCGGGACTTACTATGTACCGAAATAGTCGAAAGTTCTTATTATTGAGCATTTTGTGGCATAAAAAAGTCCACTGTAATAAAACACAGTGGACTTAGTGGCGGAGAGGATGGGATTCGAACCCATGTGACGTTGCCGTCAAACTGATTTCGAGTCAGCCCCGTTATGACCACTTCGATACCTCTCCGTATATGTTAACTCAGTTTCCCGAGATTAACGCAAATATTAAGTTGTATTAGAATTCTCGTTAGAACTCTGTGTGGTGCGGTGACAGGCAAATGCCCGAAACCCGCACGGTTAAAGGCTTTTCGGAAGTTTTAATTCCGTTAGCCGAAGGAGATTTCGAGTCAGGCCCGTTATGACCACTTCGATAACTCTCCGTATTCGATTTATTGAGCTCAACAAAGAGCTTATATATTTTACCAAACGTACATACCTTTGTCAAATGATTTATTCAAATATTTTAATTTATTGCAATCAATAAGGGTTTTGTGCCTACGCAAAACGGATTTGTATGGTAAAATCCGTCAATGTTTGCGCAAAAACGGCGATTACAGCATCATTTCAGATAAAAAAGTCTTCTATCGGCACGGTAAAGGTAAAGGTGAATGATTTTATACGAATGCATTATTGCATTCCGTATTTTGTCTTAATTCGTTCAAGAACCGAGCCTATAGGCTTTGCAAGCACTATTATAAATGCAACATTGGAAACTACATAGGTAAGCGTAACGGGCACAGCCGACGTAACAGCGGCAATATACCGCGTCAGATTAAACGTGCCGTCATACCAAAGGGTTGTATAAATATCCATAAGCAAAGAATACAGCACTCCCGAAACGGCACTGTAAATTATTCTGAACACAAGACTCTTTTTAAGCTGCGGAGCGAAAACTCCGGCTATAAGCCCGACTATACCCCACGAAAACATCTGGAACGGTGTCCATGGACCCTGCCCAAAATAAAAATTCGATATTACGGCGGTCAGCGCACCCGTCATAAAGCCTGCCTGTGGGCCGAAATACATTGCTGTTATTATAACGAGTGCCGTCACCGGTTTTACGCTGGGTGCCCACGCAAAAATAAGTCTGCCGACTGCCGACAACGCGACCATAACAGCTATTAAAATCATTTCCTTTGTACCGCTTTTTCCCTTTTCAAAGGCGAGAAAAAACGGAACGCACGACAACACGGCAACGCAAAGCGATATCCATGCATACTGTTTATCTTTAAACACTGTGGCTCCAAGCAAAACCGCCGCAGGCACCAAAATACACGGAAAAATATACGAAAGCCATTTTTTAACCATTATCTTCTCCGTTTCCGCGGCAACACTCAGCCGCCTCTTCACTCGTTATCGCTGTGGGACAAAGCGGACGGGCTATGCGGTTCGCCGCCGTCGTATAAAAATTATTTTCTGCGAAAAACGAATTCGGCGCATCGGAAGAAACGATTTCGCCGTCAAAGAACAGCGCGCACCTATCGGCACCGACAGCGGCAAACTCAACATCATGAGTTACCATAACAACCGTTATTCCGTCCGATTTAAGCTTCTTCAATACATTCAAAAGCGAGGACTTTGAAAAGGCGTCAAGTCCCTTTGTAGGTTCGTCCAAAAGCAGTATTGCAGGCTCTGAAAGCAACATTTTCGCAAGGGCGCATTTTTGCTGTTCACCGCCGCTGAGGTCATAAGGATGCTTCGTAAGCAAATCCGTTATACCGAGTTTTTCGGAAATATCGCGTATTTTTTCCTCGCGCTCTTCTTTTTTATACTCCATCGCCTTGAGCATTTCTTCGAGATCGCCCGAAACGGTATCCTTTAAAAATACCGTCTGCGGATTTTGCGGCAGATATGCAAGCTTCTTTCGGTACAGCGAATTGCCCTTATAATCCTTGATTTTTTTGCCGTCTATCTTTATTTTGCCGCGATACGGCTTATTAAGACCCGAAATAACATTCAGCATTGTCGTTTTTCCCGTGCCGTTGCCGCCGAGAATACAAATTATCTCGCCGCGATTCGCTTTAAGATTTACGCCGCGCAGAATGTCGGGCAAATCTCTTTCATATCTGAACCAAACATTTTTAAGCTCGATTGCCGTATCGGTTTTATCGGAATATTCTGATTTATCACCGTCGGAAAAGTCTATATTCCTTTTGAAATTACGTCTGAAAAACTCCTGCCCCTCTTTAACCGTAAGCGGGCAGACTTCGTCCGACGAGAGCAGATTGTAAAGCCTTACGGCACTCGGAAGGCCCTTGAGCATAGGGTGCTCGGGATTTATTTTTTTAAGATTTTTGCCGACGGCACGCGGTGAATCATATAAAAGCACGCAGCCGTTTTCCATAAGCAAAACCTTGTCGGCTATCGGGAAAACGTCCTCAAGACGGTGCTCTACCAAAAGCACGGTAATACCGAATTCGTTATTCAGCTTCTTAAGCGTCGCTATAAAATCAGCCGCGGCTATGGGGTCAAGCTGACTTGTGGGCTCGTCCAATATGAGCACCTTGGGCTGCATTACCATAACCGACGCAAGATTTAAAAGCTGCTTCTGACCGCCCGAAAGCTCGTCTGTTTTTTTGCGGAACCAATCCTGTATGCCGAAATAGCTCGCCATCTCACCCACTCTGCGGCGAATTACGTTTTGCGGCACACCGAGATTCTCAAGTCCGAACGACAGCTCATGCCAAACCTTGTCCGTAACTATCTGATTATCGGGATTTTGCCCAACAAACCCTATGGCACATGCACTCTCGCGAAGGCCGAGGGAATTGATGCTTTTCCCGTTATAGAGTATCTCGCCGCTCTTTTCACCTGCGGGAGCAAGCTCGTTTTTAATCAGCTTTAAAAGGGTGGTCTTTCCGCAGCCCGTTGCGCCGCATATTACAGTAAAATCACCCTGCCCGATGTTAAGAGAAATATTGTGAAGAGTGTCTTTTTCCGCCTTGGGGTAACGGAAATTCAAATTTTCGATATGTAATATTTCCACTTTAAATTCTCCTTTACCTCAATAAAAAACGGAAGAAACGATAATATAAAAAACGAAATGTAAGTAATTAACGATTTTAACGAAAGGCTGATTTTGCCGAGCTTCGGATAAAATGTGAAATCGATGCTTCCGCTGCCGACGCCTATAAGTACGGCAGCAAAAAGCAATAATCCCGACAATAAAACCGCCGCGTCTCTCGCCCCGAATTTAAACAGCGAAAAGTTTGTTCTGCCGTGCAGACCGTATCCGCGCGCTCTCATAGATGACGACAGCTCCATGGAATTTTCAAGCGACCACGAAATCATCGCCGTAAAAACACGTATTCCGCCGCGTAATCTGTCAACATAGCTTTTTTGCGAATAAAGCCCCATTGCCTTTTGCGCTCTGCTCACATTTTTCATCTGTCTTTTAAACATCGGAACAAATCTGAGAGCCATGGAAAGCACAAGCGACATTTTCGGAATAATTCTGCCGAACAGATACAAGAATTTATCCTCGGTCATAATTTCATTATAGCACTTACACCAAAACAGCACTCCGACAACCATCACCGAGATAAAAACGCCGTAAACAACCGCTTCAAGCGTTACAGGGTTACCGTTCATAAAGAAAAGCGGAGTAACGCCGTTATGTGAAAACAGAGGATTTGTAACAGCCACAAGCAGAAAAAGCGGAAGATAAAAGCCCATATCGCTTAAAATAGCCTTTTTTCTCACGAGCATAAGCGAAAACATAATGCCGCCGAGGAGTGCTGTGAGCTGTATTACGGGATTCCATACAAACATAGCCGTTAACAGCACAGATATAAAATATGTAAAAGTAACAGCCGGATGATATCCGCCGAAAGCTTTCATCCCGTTTCATCTCCCATCCATATACAGCCGACGTCCTTGCCGAGATCGCAGGTATAGACCCATGCTATTCGGTCGCCGTCCTTCAGTTTGTATTTTGAGCATCCGTAATTCGGAAATTCGCCGTTCACCTGATACATCCAGCCCGAAAGCGGTCCGCAGGAAAATTCGTACAGATAATTTATACCCTGAACGTATACGCTGCCATAGCTGTTTTTATCGGCACCCTGATACTCCATCTGTATTTTATTATACCTTACCGCCCTGTCAAGTATATCAAAAACGGTGTCGCCGGGTCTTAACACATATTCGGTTTCCGGCAATATAACGCCGTTTTGCGGCACGTATTTATCGGATTGCAGGACTTTGTCAAGCTCGTCGTAATTTTGAAGTACGGTATCACAGCGAATACTGATAAAAACCGTCTCGCTCTGCGGGGTTATATCGTCGATATGAGTAAGGTAGTACTCGTCAACGGACTGAATGTTTGTGCCGTGAATCAATACGGCTATTATCAGCGCCAACGACAGGAGCGCCAAAATATCTTTTTTCAATTATGACTCCCCTTCCACGAGAAAAAATTACCGCATTTCGTCGTCTTCATCCTTATACATTGCCGCAAGCTCCTCCATTTCGAGAGTTTTTTTCATCTTACGGCGTCTGATTCTTATAATTATAAACACGGTAAGTCCTACCGCTAAAACAAACAGTACAACAGATATTACTATGGCGCGAACGATATTGTCAAGCTTTGTCTTTGTCTTGACGACATCCTCCCAACGCTCGATTTTTGCTCTGTCATATTCGCTGAGCGCGTTATAGCGTTTAACGATTTTATTCACCTTGCCCCTATCCTTGAGCGTGATTTTATCAAACGGATACAGCTCGGCTTTAATGTCGTCGTTCAGCGAATCTATTTCCGCCTGAACCGCGGCAATTTGCTCCTTTGCCGAAACAAGCTTTCGGAGATATGCGTCTTTACCGTCAAAATCTTCACTCCTTTCGAGCTTATCAAGCAATGTTACAACCAAAACATACTGCTCCGTAGTGAGTTTTTCGGGCAGAGAGTCAACCATTGCACGGTCGGAATCGGTAAAATACAAAATGGCGTCGTCGTTTGCGTCATCATCCGAAAACACAATCACCGCGGTTTCACCCGCTATTTCCGAAACGTCTATTCCGCGTTTTTTGGCTTCATCGGACAAAGTCCAATAATTGCTCACGTAGCACCGCTCTGTTTCGGGCAACGAATAAAAAACCGCAAGAAGCTCGCGAAGCGTTTGTTTATCGGTCTTATTGCCGATTTTAGAAATGTCGGAAGTAAGGTCGTTTATTCGCGATTTAAGCGCGGAGCTCTGCTCTTTTCTGAAATCGAAAAGAGTTCTCATACCGTTTTTTTGCCGCCAAAGAGATGCCATGGTATAAAGGGTCTGCTCCGACGCCATGGTATTTGATTTATCGGGCAAAGATGTGGGATTGTCGGGGTCGTAAGTAAACGAATGGACAAATCCGCCGTCCGTCATTCTGTAACGCATTATACCGTCAAAAAGGGTGTTGCCGTTTTTTATGAAACGGCTGTCCGAGAGAGGGTCGATATTAAGACTGCACAGCGCCACCGCCACCCAATCGGTACTCTCTACATTCTGAGTTCCCCAACTTTTGTAGTCGCCCGTGTCGAGTTGCAGACGTGAAAGGCACAAAACCGCTTCATCAACAACCTCGTGCACCGTTTTGCTCTCATCGGCGGACAACGCTTTTCTGTGATAAGAATATATTTTTTCGGAATTATAATATGGTGCGAGTGCCGTTATCGCCATAGCGGTAATATCGGGGTCTGCATCATCCGAGCTCAGGGCAAATCCGCCGTCGGAAAGCTGCTTTGAAATTATTTCAACGATTATATCGTCGCGGGTGTTGTACGCTCCGTCAGGCACGGCATAGCGCATACTGTCAAGAGTTATAAGCCCCCATATCCAGCCGTTTATGCCCTGTCTTCCGAGCGGCGTTGTCTTGCCGCGGTCGTAGGTTCCGTCCGCTATCAGATTTATCGGCGCGCCGTTTTCGTCGGTTCCGAAATTTGTCGGGTCGCCGCCCATAGCGAGAACGGCGAGTGCTATTCTGTGCCACTCGGTTGCCTTTGCGGCACTGAGCCTTCCGCTTTCGCGATAACGCTCCTCTACCCTGTCTTTTATGACCGCAAGATAGCCCTCGTTGTTATCCTGTATTCCGAGTCTGCCGAGAGCTATGGGATACCAATCCCCCGGAGTAGTACCCGCATTTTCCAAATATTTATCGTTAATCAAATATCCGTCGGGTTCCGAGCCGTTATCGGCTTTTTTCCATGCGATAATACCGTCCGCGACGCTAAGGAAATTGTCGGACGTATACTCCTTATTCTCTTTTGCCGATACGATGAAAGAAATTGAGGATATAACACACAGGACGCATAAAAACACCGAAATAACACGTTTTGTCATTTTTGGGAAGAGCTCTCCTTAACAGATTTTTCTTTTTCGCCGTTTTTGCGGCGTTTCTTTACATAAAACACAATAAAGCATACTCCGCCTGCCAAAACGATAAATGCCGATACCAAGCATATTACCGTGACAAGCGTTTTTGATTTTTTGTTTTCCGACAATGATACGGCGTTTTCCGTGCTCTCTTCGCTCTCGGAAAGAGCCTCTGAAGCTTCGGTTATCTCCTCCGTTCCCGCATCGGTCTCGGAAAAAGCGGATTCCTCCGCAGCCGAAGCCGCGACAGCGTCGGCAGACCCACCGGAAGCGGCAGCTGCCGCGCCGCCCGACGCATTCTTGCCGCCTAATGCCGCACCGGAGGACACATGAGCGCCGCTGCCGCCGACGGACAAAGGAGCATCCGCAGGAGCGGAGTTTGTTTCCGACCCCGGATTTTGAAGTGCCGAATTGATAGCGGAAACCGCGTTATCGACCGCGCTTTGCGAAGCGTCAAGCGTCTCGGCAACGGATAATGCCGCGGCGTATGCATTTTTGACATTTGAGCGCGTTATAAGACCCGAATAAATGGTTCTTTCTATTGCCTTTGTAAGCGAGTCCTTATTCGCCACCGAAAAATAGCCGGATTTCGGCTGATTTTCGACATTCGGAATTGATGTTCCCATAGCACCGAAGCCGCCTATATCCGCTCCGTAGCCGAGAGTGAACTGTACTCTGACGATATCTCCGTCGGAAAGGTATGTATCGGCAAAACCGACATTCGGGAAAACGTTGTTGACGGAATACATCCAGCCCGAGCCGTTTGTTATTACAAATTCACCGAGATGGCCTTTCCAGTTTTTCTCATAATCGCCGGGGTCATAAAACGTCATTGTGCTTTTAAGATGCGGCACCAAAACAGACGGTATTGTCGGTGAAATTCCGAGTGCTTTCGGAGACGAAGCGGACGAGCTTCTCTGATAATTGTTATATCTCGCCGCAGACGCCGTACCGTCGGCTACATATGCGAGGTAAAACGAAGAGCTTACGCTGCCGCCGTAATAACCCACATATCCGTTTTCGTTAAGCAGGCGCAAAAGCTGCTGAGCGGACGTCTCGCCCTCGTATATATTTACTTTTTGGGGATACACGAGATATCCGCAGCCTATGGTGAACATTTCGACGCTCCAAACAGCCGTGCCGATTTTTTCGCCCTGCCGCGCTTTCTCGTAGTTAATGTGATATGTAAGCTGCTTTTTTCGCCCGCCGTCGGACGATGCCGAAACGACAACCGTGTTATCGCCCTCAAAGGTAAAGTTAAGGGTATAGCTTGATTTTTCGTTATCGTCCCATGTGGGCGAAAGCTTTTCGCCGTTAAACGTAACCGTCGCTTTTATTTTTTCGCCTGACGCATTTCTCGCCCATACGTCAAATGTCTTTTTGCTTCCGCGCTGAGTTGTATTGTCGGAAAGCGTAGTTCTGAGCGTAGGGCCTGCCGCGGCAAAAACCCGAGACGACGGCAGAATAAGCAAAAAACACATAAAAAAGCAAATAAGAGCTCTTTTGGTTTTGTTTTTATCCGTGGTATATACCTCCCTTGCAAAATGAATCCGCCGATAATCGGCATTTTTCGGTTTAGTGTAAGCGATGTACCCGCCGGAGACAAAATGCCCCGTCGGGTACGTAATCAATCCATCTTATTCTTCGTCCTTTTTGCGTTTGGCGGTAACAGCCATTGCCGCAGCAAAAGAAGAGAACATTAAAAATGCAACCGCCGCATTTCCGATTCTGCCTGTTTTGGGAATTGAAACGCCCTTAATATCCGTATCGGCGGTATTTCCGGAATTTGACGTATTCCCGTCTGTACCCGGTACCGACGGTACATTGACATTTCCGTTGTCATTGCTACCGAGTGACGAATCTGTCGGAATTTCGTCAAGTGCCGCCTTGGCTTTTATCAAAGCGGTATTCACTTCGTCCTTATTCTTCGCCGTACTTATATCAGCCATACCTTTTTCGAGAGCCTTGTTAAATGCCTCACGATTGAGTGTGTAATCCGAAGCGTCCTTGTAGCTCTCGAGCTGCTCGAGTGCTGTCTTTTTGGCTTCTTTGAGGCTTATTATTTCGGAAAGCTCTTTTTCGGCGTTCAAAAGCACATCAAGATTTGAAACGTACGGCTTTAAATCGTCGTCGAGATTGTCATATGCGTTTCTTGCCTCGTTTATTTTAACGCCGCTGTCCGCCGTTACATCGCCGATGTCGTTGATTTTTTCGACAACCTCGTTTACATCGTCGGCATCAAAAGTCTTTTGCCAATAAAGGATCGGATAGCCGCCGTTTACAAGAGAATATTCGTCTTTTTTGAATTTTTCGCCGAGAAGCGCGAGGAATTCGGGAGATTTCATAAACTCGGTTGTCTCGCCTGTGGTACTTCCGTCACCGTCTCCGATTCCGTTCTCTGTAACGGAAGAGTCATAATAGCATTCTTGGACCCTGTTATCATTTGTGAGCGAGCCTGCTATTGCGCCTGCCTGACCGTCGGATGCGGAAGTTATTTTACCTGCGTTATAGCAATTGACTATGGTGTGGCCGTCCTGAGCCTGTCCTACAATGCCGCCGAGTGAATAAATACCGTTTATGCTTCCGAGGTTGTAGCAGTTGTCTATGGTAACCTCAACCGAAGTATCACGTCTTGTAGTATCGAGATGTCCTACAATACCGCCTGTATGGCCGCTGCTTGCATAAAGCGAGCCTACGTTGTAGCAGCCCGTGATATTACTCTTGCCGCCGTCGCGCACTGTACCGACTATACCGCCCATGTAACCGCTGCCGTAAATATCGGCACCGTTCCAGCAGTTTATAAAGTCTGCGCCGTTACTCCATTTGGCGATACCGCCGAGGAACGAAGTGTATATATTTTCTTTGCCGATTTCGCCGCTTGCGACACCGACATTCTTAATTACGGCATTTTGGCAGACAGTTCCGAAAAGTCCGCCGCGGAGAGAAGTAAGATTGTCTATGACATATCCGTCGCCGTCAAATACACCGTCAAACTGATTTCTGTCAGAGCCTATCGGGGTCCAGTTGTCATAATCGCTGAGGTCGATATTATTGGTCATTTCAAAGTAAACACCGGTAGTTGCCATAAGCTTGGTATTTACGTAATATGACAGATTGTAAAGGTCCTCTGCCGTGCTTATAAGGTACGGTGAAGTCTCGGAGCCCAAGCCCTCCCACGGGATTTTATCCTTTACCGTAACTGTTACAAAGGTCTTGAGTTTACCGCTCTTTATACATACCTTTTGAGTTCCGACTTCAAGTGAATCACCGGAAATTATCTCATAATCCGTTACGGGCTTTTGCGCTCCGTCGCTGTAATATGCGGTAACCTCCATGCCGGCAGCGTCAAAAGAGTCGCCGTCATAATATTCGGTCTTATCGGGTGCTTTTGTAACCGCGATAGAAGTGATGTACGGCGTATTTGAGTCAAGCTCTCCCTCGCCGCCGACAAGCTCTATTGCCGAAACAAGAGCCGAATAATTATTTACGTATCTGCGTTCGTTTTCGGGAACCGCACGGAATTTTGCGAGTGCGCTCTTTGCCGCAGACTTATAATTTGCGTCCGTCGGCAGAGGAAGAGCGTCTATGGCGCTTACTGCGTCCGTGATTGCCGCTTTGGTTTCCGCGCTCCAGTCGCCGCGCATATCATAAAGTGCTCTCATCTTATTTTCAAATCTCCAATAAGCTACGAGAGCGTAAGTTGCCTGATCGTTTGCCATACTGTTCCAGCCGTTGCCGACAACATGGCAGAAGCCGCCGTTTGTATCGCGGAATCTCAGAAGTCCGTCAAGGAGCGTTAAGCCGTCGGAGGTTATAAATCTGCTGTCCTTTTGGGGGTCGATTCCGACAGAAGTCAGCGCAACTATAACCTGAGCTATACTTTCGGAGTTATCGGTATTCCAGGAAGTAAAGCCCGCTTTATCGTTCATCATTGAGCCTAAGCGGTCAAATGCTTCGTCCACGCATTGACGAACCGTTTTTGAAACTTCGTCGCCCGAAATTTCATTTTTATATGTATACACGGTATCGTCATTGTAATAAGGAGCGAGCGCCTGTATTGCCATAGCGGTAATATCGACATCCGACGATGAACCGTAACCGCCGAGAACCCAGCCGCCGTATTTATTGCCGTCTACGCCGTCGGTAAGCTGCATTTTAAGTATTTCTTTTATGAAAAGCTCACGCTGATATGCGGCGTCGCTCGGAACCTCATACATACCGGTATCAAGAGCAATAAGACCCCATATCCAGCCGTTTATACCCTGTTTGCCGGGACCGCCCTTTACCTTGCAGTTATAGCTGCCGTCCGCGATAAGATTTATCGGCTGACCGTTATACGTTCCGAAGCTTGCGGGGTCGCCGCCGAGAGTCGCTATTGTAACAACGCCTCTGTGCCACTCGGTAGCCTTTACGCTGTGAAGTGTACCGCCGTTTTCGGTGTATGTCTTTTCGACGTATGACTTCATGGCATTGAGATAGTCGGTGTAGCCTGTGCCGTCGTCGATAAGATAAGTATATTTTCCGTCTACGGAATCGAAATATCCGTAACGACCCATAGCAAGTGCCATCCAGTCGGTAGCCGTAGAGCTGGCGCCTGACATATAGCTTTCATTGCCCAAAAGAGTGTCGGCGGAAGTGAGCCCCGCTTTGGTTTTTGAGCTCTTGACTGCCTCTTTAATGTAACCCGAAAGCTTTGCCGAAAGCTCGGTTCCTTCGCTGAACGAAGGACGAACGGGCTTATCTGCGGAAACAAGGCTTTCCCAAGCAAGCTTCGGATTTGTGTCGCCCGAAACAAATGCCGAACCGAGCATAGTCTCGGTTACGGAGTCAACCTTTGCCGCACCGTCAACATCGCCTTTATTGCCTGTTGCCGCGAAAGACGAGGTTGAGAGATAATAGCAGTTCTCCGCCGTTCCTCTTGTGGCGCCTATCAATGCGCCGATATTGTTTTGGTAGCCTGCCGAGTCTTCAACCGTGCCTGCATTGTAGCAATTTACAAGCTCGGGAGACGCCGCTTTGTGTCCGCCGGCTACGCCGCCGACAGAGGCAGGACCCGATACATTACCTGTGTTATAGCAGTTTTCGAGTTTGCCTGCGCGCCAATGCTGACCGCTTACGCCGCCTATGTAGCCTGTTGTACCGCTGACATTACCCGAATTGTAGCAGCCCGAAACGGTAGACGCGCCGCCGACATAGCCCACTACGCCGCCGACTCCCGAAGAGCCGCTGACATCGGCATTATTTCCGCAGCCAATTATATTGCCTGCATTGAGGTAACCGACAACGCCTGCAACCGATGAAGAACCGCTGACGCTGCCCTTAACCGTAACATTCTTAATCGTACCGCCGTTTACCTTTCCGAAAAGACCCGCATTGGAGCCCGAAGAAATGTAAAGTCCGCTGATTACGTGGTTGTTTCCGTCGAATGTTCCGGCAAAAGCCGATGACGAGGAGCCTATCGGCGTCCATTCGGAGCCTTCTCCGCCGAGGTCGATATCGGCTGTAAGCTCTACTGTCTTTCCCGAAAAGTCTTCACCGCCGTTCACCTTTTCGGAGAACGCGAGCAGCTCCTTTGCCGACGATATTGAAAGATCAGCCGGTGCGGCAAGTACCGCAACGGGTATCACAGACAATATCATCACAAAAGCAAGAAGCCATGACAGACATTTCTTTACTGTCTTTTTAGGTTTTAACATACCTTACTCCTTTCAAAACTCTTTACTTTTTGCGCTTCCCGCCGGGAGTTTTAAGACCGGCTTTTTCGAGAGCGCGCGGCCAAGGGCCTAAAAATGCCTTAATTCGCGAGCGTGTGGCGTCATCGAAATCGTCTTTTCGCGGAAGCCTTTTCAGCTCCTCGGATTTACGCACAAGCTCATTTACTGCCCATTTTTCTTTGTCGTCGCCAAACATAAAATCCTCCGAACACAAAAAATCTCTCCCTGCCGAAAAGCAGGGAGAGTGCAACAAATTAACCAACGAAAAAATCTTGTGCAATCGGGCAAAGAGTGCACCGACAGCACAAAGCAAAAGCTGATAAATCGGCTGCACTCTTCTCACCAAAGTTGTGTTTAACCATAAAAATACGGCAGGTCTCCTGACTTATGATCCCATACATCACGGGAAGAGTCGCCTTCTCGGAAAGCTCCAATGGATCGGACTCTCTTACGTCAAACACAGTAATGGCGGTTGTTCCGGATTTTGACCGGATTCCCTTTTAATTCGCGGCAAGAACCGCGAAACCGTATTTTTTATCAAATATTAAACTGTATAAGCCCAAGTTGCAAAGACGAACCGGCAAAAAGCGTCGATTCTGCGGTTTATCTTGCAACTTATTGATATTTTACTACATAAATATTGCGCCGTCAATAAAACACGGCGCAAAATATGTGCGTAATACCTGTTTGAATTTGAAAAAATTTTAGTAAATTATTGACAATGAGGCTTTAATTTAATATAATATCAAAGCATGAAATGCGCCGATGTGGCGAAATCGGCAGACGCAAGGGACTTAAAATCCCTCGGTAGCAATACCGTACCGGTTCAAGTCCGGTCACCAGCACCAAAAGGAGCAGCTTATGCCGCTCCTTTTTTATTTTGTTATTTT
>ENA-OVGM01001981-OVGM01001981.1-human-gut-metagenome-genome-assembly--contig:-NODE-1981-length-14777-cov-4.586333_pt1 | contig 14777 bp, 11 predicted proteins | sample MGYA00237773_ERZ505425 | MGnify/ENA primary metagenome ERZ505425 (study PRJEB26158, sample SAMN06016407) | human gut metagenome | biome: human gut; feature: ankylosing spondylitis patient; material... | reverse complement strand
TGAGAGTCGTGTTTTTTTGGTCAGTGATCTCCTTCTAAACATTTTAGAATACTATCTAATCGGCCTCAATTTTGATTATCCTATTCGCCAGTCTTCCTTTTGGATTCTTTTACAAACTAGTCTAAGTTTGTTAGCAGGGGCTGTCCTAAACCAAGGAATCCAACTAATTTTACCTTTAGGGGAACTATCAAAAAATTTAGAAGCTATTAGTTTGTATCTCGGAATAAGTTTCTTCTTGTCTACAGGAATAACTCTTATTTTACGAAAGCTTCTTCTGTCCCATCAAAGGCTTCGTATTGCTACTTCTAAGGGGAACTGGCTTTATCAGTTTATCGTGCCTCTTTTATCTATTTTCTTTGCTTTTACAATATCTGCTATTCAAGGAGGGGTATTTGGAGCAGATTACCTTTCAATCATTTCTCTCTCATCTCTCATTGTATTAACACTCTCCTCTCTTTATTTTAATCTGTACCTTGCTTGTCAACAGCAGCAATATTACCAAAATCAATTGGAAAAAGAACAGCTACAGTTTCAAGTTCGAGAAATACAACAATCTCAAGAAGAGTATCAACGTCTCCAAAGCCTTCGGCATGACTTAAAAAATAAACATTTGACTCTTTTATCGCTTTTAGAGAAAAATCCTGAAGAGGCAAAAGATTATCTTTATTCATTAACAGATAGTATAGTAGGTAAACAAACTTTCTACTCTAAAAATCAAACTATTAATTTCTTACTAAATCAAAAACTACATCATTTAAAAGATGAGATAAAAATGGAAATTGATTGCTTTGTACCACAAGAATTATCTATTCAGCCAGATATTTTAGCTGTTATATTAGGAAACTGCCTAGACAATAGTATTGCAGCTTGTCTCAGACTACCAAATAAAGAAAGAATCTTATCACTCAATATCCGATACTTTCAAATATCGATGCTCTTGTTCAAGAATATCAAGGTAATATCAAACGCTTTATAAAAGATAGACAATATCAAATAGAGATTTTATTACCAATAAAAATAGGGACTATTCCGACTAAAGAACTTTAGGTAATTGATGAAAAATGAGTAATAATTAGGTAACGTAAATATTTGAGATCAAAATCTATATTATATTTATTCATTAATAAACAGGTTGAGTAGCATTAGCTCAACCTGTTTTTTTCTATACTCGCATCTTTTTGACGTATGTATTAGCTTACAATTTCGCAGCGGCTGCCTCATCTAAGATGAGAGTCACATCTGGATGATTTTGTAGGACACTAGCTGGTACTTCCTCTGTCACAGGACCCTTGACCATCTTGAAAATGGCATCTGCCTTCTTGTCGCCATAGGCAAACAAGATAATCTTCTTAGCAGCCATAATAGAAGCAATTCCCATTGAAATAGCCTTCGTAGGGACTTGATCACGACTGGCAAAGAAACGGCTATTGGCTTCAATGGTGCTATCAGTCAAGTCGACCACATGAGTTTGACTATCAAAAGGCGTACCTGGCTCATTAAAACCAATATGCCCATTACTTCCAATTCCTAGGATTTGCAGGTCAATGGCATGGTGTGCCAAGACGTCATCGTAATCCTTAGCCGCCTGCTCCAAGTCCTCAGCCATGCCGTCAGGCAAGAAGCTCTCCTTAAATGGCTTGGCATCAAAGAGTTGAGCCTTCATAAAGGCATGATAGCTCTGCTCATGGTCTGGTGTTAGTCCGACATACTCATCCAAATTGACGCTGTAAAGTTCTGAAAAATCCACGTCACTCTCAACCATCTCTTGGTAAAGGGCGATAGGGGAACTACCTGTCGCCAAGCCCAATGTTTGAGCACCTGCTGCAAGGCTCTCTTTAAGAAGATCAAAGGCAACTTGGCCTCCCTCAACTTGATTCTTAACTAAAATCTTTTTCATTCTATTCACCTCGATATTGGTATATACCATTTTCTTTATTATCTCTTTTTTTAACCTTTTTGTCAAGCGCTTTCACTCGACAAGTTTAATGACGGTCGTCCTATATCGTGCTATAATAAAAAGGCTGAAAATTTTTAAACGAGGAAAGAAATGAATACAAACGATTTTGATTTTGAATTACCAGAGGAACTGATTGCCCAAACCCCATTGGAACAACGTGATGCCTCTAAACTCTTAGTCATTGACCCTGTAACCAAGGAAATGACTGATACCCACTTCGACCACATCATTGACCAGCTTAACCCTGGAGATGCCTTGGTCATGAACAATACACGTGTGCTTCCGGCCCGTCTCTATGGTGAAAAGCCTGATACCCACGGCCATGTGGAATTCCTCCTTTTGAAAAATACCCAAGGGGATCAATGGGAAGTATTGGCCAAACCAGCGAAACGCCTTAAAGTAGGTGCTAAAGTCAGTTTTGGCGATGGCCGCTTGACTGCCACTGTCACTGAGGAACTGGATCACGGTGGCCGTATTGTAGAATTTAGCTACGACGGTATCTTCCTTGAGGTCTTGGAAAGTTTGGGCGAGATGCCATTGCCACCTTATATCCATGAAAAATTGGAAGACCGCGACCGTTACCAAACGGTCTATGCCAAGGAAAATGGCTCTGCCGCTGCTCCAACAGCTGGCCTCCATTTCACTCCTGAGTTACTTCAAAAGATTGAAGCTAAAGGCGTAAAATTGGTCTACCTCACCCTCCACGTTGGACTGGGAACCTTCCGACCTGTTTCTGTCGATAATGTCGACGAGCATGAGATGCACTCAGAATTTTACACCCTCAGCCAAGACGCTGCCGATACCCTCAATAGTGTCAAAGCCGCTGGAGGCCGCATCATTGCAGTAGGAACTACTTCAATACGAACACTTGAGACAATCGGCAATAAATACGATGGTCAACTCCAAGCCGACTCAGGCTGGACCAATATCTTTATCAAACCAGGCTACCAATTCACAGTCGTAGATGCCTTTTCAACCAACTTCCACCTTCCAAAATCAACCTTGGTAATGTTGGTTTCAGCTTTTGCTGGCCGTGAATTCGTCCTTGATGCCTATAAACACGCCGTCCAAGAACGCTACCGCTTCTTCAGTTTCGGAGATGCCATGTTCGTCACACGACCTGCTGAGAAATAAATAGTGATGTTGAGACTTCTCTCACTGGGGAAGTCTCTTTTATTGCTCGTTAAAATCAGCAAAAATCCACCAGTTATGAACTGATGGATTATTTTGTTTATTTCTCTGCAAACTGGCTATTATACAAATCGTAATAGAAACCTTTATCTGCAAGAAGGGATTCATGGTTCCCTTGTTCGATGATTTGACCATCTTTAAGGACCAAAATCTTGTCTGCTTCTTGGATAGTTGATAAACGGTGAGCGATGACAAAGCTTGTTCGACCTTGCATGAGAGTTTTCATGGCTTTTTGAATCAAGAGTTCCAAACGGGTATCAACTGATGAGGTTGCCTCGTCCAAAATCAAAATTTTCGGATCAGCCAAAAGCGCACGCGCAATGGTCAAAAGTTGCTTTTGTCCTAGTGAGATGTTACTTGATTCCTGGTTCATTTCCATGTTGTAACCACCAGGCAGCGTACGGATAAAGTGGTCCACATTGGCAGCCTTAGCGGCTTCAACAATTTCTTCGTCAGTTGCCTCAAGATTACCAAAGCGAAGATTTTCCTTGATAGTTCCTTCAAAAAGCCAAGCATCCTGAAGCACCATACCAAACTGTTTACGATAATCCTGACGAGACAGGTTACGGATATCATGACCGTCAACCGAGATAGACCCGGCAGTCACATCATAGAAACGCATGAGAAGGTTGATAATCGTTGATTTTCCGGCACCGGTAGGACCGACAATGGCCACCATTTCACCAGGATTAACCTCAAGATTAAAGTCACGAATCAAAGGTTTATCAGCCACATACTGGAAGTCCACATGCTTAAAGCTAACTTGACCGGTCAAATCTCCTTCAAGCACTTCAGTAGCATCATTAGCCTCGTCTGGTTCATCCATCAGTTGGAAAATACGGTCCAAGGAAGATTTAGCACTTTGCAATTGTCCAGCCAACTGAGTCAAGTTCTGAATAGGTTGGTTAATCTGCCAAACGTACTGAACAAAGGCCTGCATATTACCAATCGTCAAGCGACCAGCCAAGACTTGCAAACCACCCAAAACAGCGACAATTAGATAGGTCAAGTCAGATAAACCATTAAGAACCGGCATCATGAGTCCTGAAATGAAATTGGCCTTAAAACCTACCTTCTGAAGGTCTTCCGTGATTTCTTTAAAATCATCCAAAGATCTATCCTCACGGCCAAATAGCTTAAGCACATTGAAGCCAGTCAGATTTTCCTGAACAAAACCATTAAGAGTACCTAGGGCATCAGCCTGCTGTTTAAAGTAGGGCTGAGACTTACTCATGATATAGCGGGCACCAAAGAATGTAATCGGAATAGTGATGACAACTATAGCTCCCAATTGAAGATTAAGGTAAAGCACTGTTCCAATAACCAAGGCTAGAGTAAAGACGGCATTAACAACCTGCAAGAATGACTGCTGCAAGGCATTAGATACTGTCTCGACGTCACTGGTAAAGCGGCCCAAGAGGTCCCCAAACTGGTGCTTATCAAAGTATGACACTGAGGTACGATTGATTTTCTCAGTCATCTCATTTCGCATATCTTGAACCGTTGCTTGCACAGCATTGGTCATGAAATAGTTGGAATAATAGGCGGCCAACTCATAAATAAGACCACGCAAGAGATAAACAACCAAAACCAAACCAACATAGGAGACGTTGATATGAGCGCCTTCAACACCTTTGATGATGGCCAGCGTATTTTTAGTCAACTCGGTAATAGCTAAACCAATGACCACTGGCTCAAGGACACTCATGATAACACTAACAATTTTCAGGAAAATGGCTAGGTAAAGTGGGAAACGATAAGCCTGCAAGTAGGACCAAAGGCGGCCAAAACTTGAGGAATGATTTGTTTTCTTTTTATTATTCTTCATTTCGACCTCCTTCTAGTCTTCTGTAAGACTCTTTTGATTCAATTGTGAATTAGCAATTTCACGGTAAATCTCATTGCTTTCCATAAGCTCTTCGTGACGGCCACGACCAACGATTTCACCCTTATCAAGAACGATAATCTGGTCTGCATCCATGATAGTCCCCACACGTTGAGCCACAATCAAGACTGTCGCATCCTGGGTCACTTCTTTCAGACGACGACGCAAAGTTGCATCAGTCTTGTAGTCCAAGGCGGAGAAGGAATCATCAAAGATGTAAAGGTCAGGACGTTTAACCACAGCACGTGCAATTGACAAACGCTGCTTCTGTCCCCCAGAAAGGTTGCTACCACCCTCAGCCAAGTGAGAATCATAGCGTTCTTCCTTACTTTCGATAAATTCCTTGGCTTGAGCCACATCAGTAGCTTGATTCAATTCTTCATGACTGGCATTTTCCTTACCATAACGGATATTTTCACCGATGGTTCCTGTAAAGAGCAGGGCTTTTTGTGGAATAAAGCCAATCTTACGACGAAGAGCCTTCAGATTATAGTCACGAACATCCACACCATCAACAAGAATGCGTCCAAGTGTCACATCATAAAAGCGTGGAATCAACTGCACAAGTGATGATTTTCCTGAACCCGTAGATCCGATAAAGGCAATGGTTTCACCGGGTTTAGCCTTGAAAGAAATATTGTGTAGGACAGGACTCTCAGTTTCACCAGGATAGGCAAAGGTCACATTGTCAAACTCCAAATATCCCTTAGTCTCAGTCTCTGTCACTCCATCTTCATTTGGATTGATAGAAATAGGCATGTCCATAATTTCCTGCAGACGTTCACTAGATACCGCCGTACGAGGATACATGGTAAAGAGGTTGGCTAGGAAAAGGAAAGACAATAGTGCATGGAAACTGTACTCAATAAAGGCAACCAAATCCCCGATTGCCAAAGTCCCAGAACCTAGTGGCTCGAGAGCAAACCAAACAATAGCCACAATCATGGCAATGATGATTTGCACAAAAAGGGGTTCTGTCAAACCAGTTAATTTAAAGAGCTTGTTTGAATTATCCGCATAGACAGCATTTTCAGAAGCAAACTTCTTCTCTTGAAAATCTTCTCTAGCGAAAGCTCGGATGACACGAAGTCCAGTCAGATTTTCACGAGCATACTGGTTAATCTTGTCGAGAGTTGCCTGTTGCTTTTCAGAAAGCGGACGCGTTTTTACCGCCACATACCAGACTACTACGGCTAGGAAAGGCAAGGAGATTGCCACAATCCAAGCCAAAGATGGACTTGTCGTCAAAATCAAAAAGACACTGGAAACCATCATCAAAGGAGTGATAACCCCTAGCTTAAGAACCTGATCCGCAAACTGCATAAGCACAAAAGCATCAGATGTAATACGAGTTACCAAAGAGGATACGCCAATCTGCTCGTACTCATGGTGGGAATACTCCTGAAGCTTAGCGTAAATGTCATTACGCATGACCTGCACCATTGTGGTCGTCAACTTACTAACCGCATAGGACAAGAGCACACGACCAACAATCCCAGTCAAAACTACACCAAACATGACCCAAGCATAAGCGTAAAGCTTATCAACATCACCACGGTTTATTCCCTCATCAATCATTCTGGCAAGAACCGTCGGCAAACCCAAGTTAGCAATAACAAATAAAATGGCTGCCGTAAAATTCATTGCTAGCCACTTAGGATAACGCCTGAGATAAGACCAAATATAAGCCATAAATTTCTCCTTTTCTTTTTAGCATTTACCATGCCTTTAGGATTTTTATAGTTATTTACAACTACTAAAGCCGAAAAAGGCACAGAAAAAGGGCGTGACAAGCACGCACATTACCTACATTCTAACAAATGAAAATATTAAAAGCAATAGAAAAAACCAGAGCTTATGCCCTGATTTTCTTTTTTAAGCGACTTGAGTCGTTACCTTATTATTTAAGAGTAACTGAAGCTCCAGCTTCTTCAAGTTTAGCTTTGATTTCTTCAGCTTCAGCTGCAGCAACACCTTCTTTAAGAACTGATGGTGCACCGTCAACGATAGCTTTAGCTTCTTTAAGACCTTCGCCTGTGATTTCACGTACAACTTTGATAACGCCAACTTTTTTGTCGCCTGCAGATGTCAATTCAACGTCGAATGAATCTTTAGCAGCACCAGCGTCAGCAGCACCAGCTGCAGCAGCAGCTACAGGAGCAGCAGCAGTTACGCCAAACTCTTCTTCGATAGCTTTTACAAGGTCGTTCAATTCAAGGATTGAAGCTTCTTTAATTTCAGCAATAATGTTTTCAATGTTCAATGCCATTGTGATTTCCTCCAAATGTGTTTTTTTAATATAGTGTTTTAAACGTAGCTTAGGCTACGAGTTGTGAAGATGGGCTTACGCAGCACCGTCTTCTTTGCTTTCTGCAACCGCTTTGACAGCGTATGCAACGTTGCGCACTGGCGCTTGAAGTACAGAAAGGAGCATAGAAAGCATACCTTCTTTGTTTGGAAGTGATGCAAGAGCGTTGATTTCTTCGACTGAAGTGAACGCGCCGTCAACAACACCACCTTTGATTTCAAGAGCTTCTGCGTCTTTAGCAAATTCGCTAATAACTTTCGCTGGTGCGATAACATCTTCGTTTGAGAATGCTACTGCAGATGGACCAACGAAGAGTCCTTTAAGGTCTTCAAGACCTGCTTCTTCAGCTGCACGAGTCAAGATTGAGTTTTTGATAACTTTAAATTCAACGCCTGATTCACGAAGATTACGACGAAGAACTGTATCTTGGTCAACTGTAAGTCCACGAGAGTCAACAACAACGATAGATGCTGCAGCTTTCATTTTCTCAGCGACAATCGCAACCTGTTCAGCTTTCTTAGCAATAATAGCTTCACTCATTAGTAGTTTTACCTCCGTTTTTATTTTTGGGCTAGGCACAAAAAAATCGTACCTAAACCTAGACACGAAAGTACAATACGTTACAAAAAAAATAGTTACGTTTTGTGCCTCGGTTGGATGTTTATGAGTTTAACTCCCCAACTGTCTTAGGTCAGTTTTTTCAAACCTCATTTATAATATCATGACCTAAATCAGACGTCAAGAAAAAAATGCAAATTTTTTTATTTTTTTCTCTATCTTTTTTGAAAAGCATAAAACCTCTCAAAATCTAAAGATTTCAAGAGGTCATGTCTAATCATATCTGAGTGCTTCGATAGGATCGAGTTTTGAAGCTTTATTAGCCGGTAGGAGACCAAAGATAATCCCTACAGCTGCTGAGAAGGCTATGCTTCCCATGGCTACACCAAGAGAAACCGTCGCTTTAAGGTCCATGGCATTCCCAATTGGTCCAACGACTAGGGCTGCAAAGCCTAGCCCAATCAAACCTCCCAGAATAGTCAGAACCATCGACTCAATCAAAAACTGGGTCAAGATTTTACGACGTGTAGCACCTAATGCCTTACGAAGACCAATCTCTCGTGTCCGCTCAGTTACCGAAACCAACATGATGTTCATAACACCGATTCCACCAACTAAGAGTGAAATCCCAGCAATAGCTCCGACAACGGTGGTAATGGTTCCAAAGATCGTGTTCACCTGATCTAGGGCCGAACTCATATCTGCTGCCTTATATTCTCCATTGTCATCTTGGGCCAACTGGGTCAAGCGTTTAGCAGCATCCTTAGCAACGCTACTACTATTTTTCACATCGGTCACATGGAAAAAAATCTGACCAATAGCATCGGTATTATTTTCAGCTGCTAACTGGGTATTGGCCACAAGAGCTGTTCCAATTTCACCATAGGCACCGATTGCTGTGTCTTTATTCTTATAAACACCAATCACACGATAATCATTGTTCCCAATAGTAACCACTTGGTTAAGGGCATCCTCATTCGTCTCAAAGAGTTTTTTAGCCACCATCTGATCAATGACAATAACTCGTGAAAAGTTTTTATAATCATTGTCTTGTAAGGAACGTCCTGTCAACATTTCTAACTTTTTGGCTTTAAAGTAGCCCTGACTGGCACCTGTGATATTAACATTCTTCACGGTCTTTTTTTGGAGGGAGATCGAGGAAGTTAGGCTGTTGGTCACAAAATAACTATCGATACCTGGCGTCTGCTTAGCCACTTGCTCTAACCAAACTTCTTTAACCGGTTTGGTAGGTTGTGCCAAATCTGCATAAGCAGGATCTAGCTCCTCACCCTTGGCTTCATAGTAGACTTGAACAGTATCCTTATCACCTGTCACACTATCGGTAACACTCTGACGCATCCCATTTCCTAGCCCCATGATAAGTACTACCGCAGCAACACCAATGATAATCCCCAACATGGTCAGGAAGGACCGCATCTTGTGTGAACGAATAGAACTAAGAGCAAATTTCCAATTTTCCATTCTTACCTCCTAGTCAATCCGAACTCTATCAGTCGTATCCTGGGTAATTTCCCCATCGCGGATGACAATCTTACGTCGGGCATAGTCCGCAATCTCTGGCTCATGAGTAACCATGATGATAGTCTTTCCTTCACGGTTCAGCTGGGTTAAGAGCTCCATAATCTGCATCCCTGTCTTGGTATCAAGAGCACCCGTAGGCTCATCCGCCAAAATGATTGCTGGATCATTAGATAGGGCACGCGCAATAGCCACCCTCTGCTTCTGTCCACCAGAAAGCTCTGATGGGAGGTGATGGCTACGGTCTGACAAACCGACTTTTTCCAAAAATTGTTGTGCCCTTTGTTTGCGTTCACGTGGAGATTTCCCTGCATAAATCAAGGGAAGCTCTACATTCTTTTGGGCACTTAACTTTGGCAAGAGAAAAAACTGCTGAAAGATAAAGCCAATCTGGTCATTTCTTACCTTGGCCAGGCGGTTTTCAGAGAGATCAGCCACATCCTCGCCCTCGAGTTGATAGGAACCTGTAGTTGGTTGATCAAGAAGTCCAATAATATTCATGAGGGTTGATTTACCTGAACCAGAAGGGCCCATGATTGCCACGAAGTCACCTTCATCAACTGATAAGTCAATCCCCTTAAGGACCTGCAAGGACTCTTGACCATTTTTGAAAGACTTGGTGATGCCTTTTAAGACCATAAGTGCTGGCTTAGTCACTAGACTTCACCTCTTCTCCACTAGTGTCTTTTGATTTTTTGCTATCGGCATCCGTCACATTCTTCAGGGTCTCGCCATCCTTAAAGGATTTTTCAGCCTTGGTAATAACCTTTTGACCTTCTTTAAGCCCTGATGCAATTTCTTGCTGCTTAGCATCTGCATTACCAAGTTTGACCTTGACTTGCTTGATTTTTTGACTCTCGTCATCGTAAACCCAGACGTAGTTGTCAGAGCCTTTCTTGGTCACAGCAGTTACTGGAACTAACAGGGCATCATCATCTTTGGTCACTTCAAGAGATACATTGAAACCTTGCTTGAGCTTACCGATTGGACTAGTCAGTTGAACCTTGTATTCATACTGGGAGCCTGTCTGTCCTGAATTGCTAGATGTACCCGCTGACTGACTGGCATTTTGCTTAGGATAATTGGAAACGTAGCTGACTTTCCCTGTCCAAGTTTGATCTGGGTATACTTTGGAAGTAATCTTGACCTTTTGACCTACTGAAATATTTGGAATGTCATATTCTGTTAAGGTCCCTTGAATCTCAAATTGGCCTTCACTGGTCACATGAACTAGAGTCTGGCTCTCTTTTGAAGCAGGGTCCACAGAGTCCGCAACTTCTACGACTGTCCCATTAACATCTGAAACAATGACCGTTTGGTTGAGGACATCTTGTGCCTTTTCTAGCTCTGAGGCTGCATTAGCAACGGCATCATTATAATCTTGCAAGGTTTGGTAATTACTTGCCTCGGTTTGCTGACGCTGTTGAGGGCTAACGGTAGTCGTCGAATCATCCTCATCCGAATCACTACTTGTTTGTGCCGAAGCTGCAGGAGCTGTCCCATACTGTTGGAAATAATTACGGTCACGAACTGCCTTATTATAGGCACGGCTAGCCGTATCATAGGCTGCTTGGGCAGAGGTACTGTCGTATTGGACCAGTTGCTGACCAACGCTAACTTCCTCACCAACAGAAACTGTCACAGTGGCATTGCGTCCAATGGTATTGTCAAAATAAACGTACTGTTCCGACTGAGCCTTCACCATGCCAGTCAGAAGGGTGGACGAGGCCAACTGCCCCTTGGTTACCTTACTTGCTGTAGGGGACTCGGAAGCCTTATCATCTTTGCCACCACCTGCAAAAAGGTTAAAACCTAGGACCAAAAGGACAAGGAAGCCAATTCCTCCAATGATCCAAACTCTTTTTTTATTTTTAAATAACTTTGGACTGATTTTCTTTCGCATAAGTCTCTCTTTTCTTTTGTATCATATAAATAAAACAATTGTAATACTTTTAACTTTCAGTGTCAATGGCCTTCGCTTAAATCCATAACACCATAGTGCAGCTTTTGATTGGGACGAACCTGGCGTTCGAACCCTAGTTCCTCAAAAACGGTATCTCGAAAATGCGCCTTGATGATAATTTTTTCTCGTGCGACACGCTTAGCCTCATTTAACCATTCTTCAGTCAGACGGCTGCCATTAGCTAGAGGTTTGATAGCTTGTAGATTTTCCGATTCCTTGATAGTCTCTGAAAACATAGGATCGGCATAGATGATATCAAAAGAGTGATCAGCCTGGGATTCCAAAAAGGATAAGCTATCGCTCTTAATAACCTTAATAGAACGCATCGCTTTTTCAAGCTGCTTGTCATCTGTCTGATAAGTGGCCAGACCACGAGAAACCACCTGAAAAATCACTTCTTGACTCTCAAGGGCAGTCACCTTATTTCCCGCTGCCGCCATAACTAGACTATCGGAAGCCAGACCCATGGTAGTGTCTAGAATAGACTTGGTAGACGAACCCAAAAGATTGACTAGAGCATCGTGTGGCGCCTTAATCCGAAGAACTGCTGTATCTGGATGAAAGGACAGCTCACTGCCATCCGCATTGACAAAAGACAGTCTGTCTTTATATAGAAGATAGAAAGGTCCAAAGCGCTCTAAACATTTCGCCAAAGATAACTTGCGACGAGGCTGGTAGTCAGCTCCTAGCTTGTGAGCTAATTCTTGGGCACGTGCAATCAAGGCCTCATTTTCACGTAAAGATGTGGTAATAATCATGTTTCTAGTATAGCAGAATCTTAGGAAACAAAACCATAGTCTTAGCTTTCATTTTAATTTGTTAGCTTACATTTGTGTAAGAAAAAGCCCCAGCAAGGCTGAGACTCATAACAAAATTAAACTATTTTTAAATATGAAATAGATTTTGCGAACCTAGTCAGCTTAGACCGAGACTTTTGGTAGTGATGAAAACGCCTGAAGCAATTAGTCTCAGGCGTTCGGAAGTTTTGAGACGTTCGGCTCAAAACTTAGTCATGGAACTTCGAAGAAGATCGCTGACGTCCATCATCACTCAAAAAAAGTCTCAAAAGAAAACTGTGTCTTAAATAAAAAAAGTCCCAGCAAAGCTGAGACTCTATTTCATGATTAGATAGCTTCTGTTGTAAAGCTACGGCTTTCAAGCACACGCACCATAGCATCTGCTGTATCAAGCGCTGTGAAGAGTGGAATTCCAGCTTCAATAGCTGAGCTACGGATAGCTGCTCCGTCTTCGTCATAAGTACGTTTGTTACCAACCGTATTGATAATAGCTTGCGCTTTACCTGTACGAACGAGGGCTGGAATGTCGTTATCGTCATTTTCACCCAATTTGTTAACAAGCGTTGCGTGAACCCCGTGTTCATTCAAGAACTTAGCTGTTCCCTCAGTTGCGTAGATACCATAACCGATAGCATCGAAGCGACGGGCCAAGTCAAGGGCTTCTTCTTTAGTATCATCATGAATAGTAAAGATGACATTACCAAAGGTTGGCAAGTGGAGGTAAGATGCTTCAAAGGCTTTGTAGAGCGCTTTTTCAAGAGTCGCATCTGTACCCATAACTTCACCAGTTGATTTCATTTCAGGTCCAAGGAGACTATCTACCTTAGCCAATTTTGTGAATGAGAAGACTGGTGCTTTGACATGGACATGGTTGCTTTCTGGGTAAAGACCATCTTTGTAACCTTGCTCAGCCAATGATTTACCAAGAATCAAGTTTGTAGCAACTTGAGCCATTGGGATATCAGTAACCTTAGACAAGAATGGTACGGTACGACTAGCACGTGGGTTAACCTCGATAACATAGACCGTTTCATCCTTAATAACGAACTGAATGTTCATCATACCGATACAGTTAAGACCAATAGCCAAGCGTTTAGTGTAGTCAGCGATAGTCTCTTGGATTTTCTTAGAAAGGGTTTGTGGTGGGTAAACTGCCATTGAGTCCCCTGAGTGAACCCCTGCACGTTCGATGTGTTCCATAATACCTGGAATCAAGACATCCTTACCATCAGAGATGGCATCCACTTCACACTCACGTCCAATGATATAGCTATCAACAAGGACTGGGTGGTCTGGACTTGCCTTAACGGCTGTACGCATGTAAGAACGAAGGTCATCTTCATTTTCAACGATTTCCATGGCACGTCCACCCAAAACGTATGACGGACGAACAAGAACTGGGAAGCCAATCTTACGAGCTGCTTCAACCGCTTCTTCTTCATTTGTCGCTGTTTGTCCTGGTGGTTGTGGGATATCTAGATCTTTAAGGGCTTGTTCAAAGAGGTCACGGTCTTCGGCACGGTCAAGGTCAGCAACCTGTGTACCCAAGATTTTCACACCAGCTTTAGACAATGGCTCTGCCAAGTTGATGGCTGTTTGTCCACCAAACTGAACCACGACACCCTTAGGTTGTTCCAATTCGATAACGTTCATCACGTCTTCGAAAGTCAATGGTTCGAAGTAAAGTTTATCTGAAACTGAGAAGTCTGTTGAAACTGTCTCAGGGTTAGAGTTCATGATGATAGCTTCGTAACCTGCAGCCTGGATAGCTTTTACAGAGTGAACTGTCGCATAGTCGAACTCAACCCCTTGTCCGATACGGATAGGTCCTGAACCAAGAACGATGACAGATTCTTTATCAGATTTGATTGATTCATTTTCCCACTCGTAAGTTGAGTAGAAATATGGTGTTGATGACTCGAACTCAGCCGCACAGGTATCAACCATCTTGTAAACAGGAACAATGTTATTTTCCAAACGTGTCGCACGAACTTGGTCGGCTGTTTGATTCCAAAGATCAGCAATCTTACGATCAGAGAAACCGTTACGTTTAGCTTCTTTCAAAACATCAACATCACCTACGTGAGTAGCCAATTCTTGTTCCAATTCAAAGATATGGAGCAATTTGTCGAGGAAGAAGATATCAATCTTAGTCAACTCTGACAATTCTTCAATAGTGTAACCACGACGGATGGCTTCAGAAAGGTAGAAGAGACGGTCGTCTTGAGCTTTGACAATCTTTTCAACCAAGGCGTCGTCTGTGACGTCCGCAAGCTCAGACATTTCATTGTGGTAAACACCGATTTCAAGTGAACGGCAGGCTTTAAGAAGTGACTCTTCGATGTTACGACCGATAGCCATAACTTCACCTGTGGCTTTCATCTGAGTACCAAGACGACGTTCACCGTGTTCAAATTTATCAAATGGGAAACGTGGAATCTTAGCAACCACATAGTCAAGAGCTGGTTCAAACATAGCGTAAGTTGTACCAGTGACTGGGTTAATCATTTCATCAAGTGTCAAACCAACAGCGATCTTGGCTGCCAATTTGGCAATTGGGTAACCAGTTGCTTTTGAGG
>ENA-OVGM01001973-OVGM01001973.1-human-gut-metagenome-genome-assembly--contig:-NODE-1973-length-14844-cov-3.914869_pt1 | contig 14844 bp, 14 predicted proteins | sample MGYA00237773_ERZ505425 | MGnify/ENA primary metagenome ERZ505425 (study PRJEB26158, sample SAMN06016407) | human gut metagenome | biome: human gut; feature: ankylosing spondylitis patient; material... | reverse complement strand
TCAGAAACACCAAAGAGTGAAGCAGGATCAAGCACCCCAGTTTCTGAAGCATCAACTAGTGAAGTGGTATCCGAGACTTCAGCATCAGAAACACCGAAGAGTGAAGCAGATTCAAGTACTCCAGTTTCCGAAGCATCAAACAGTGAAGTGGTCTCTGAGACTTCAGTTTCTGAGTCACCAAAGAGTGAAGTAGATTCAAGTACTCCAGTCTCCGAAGCATCAATTAGTGAAGTAGTTTCCGAGACTTCAGCATCAGAAACAGCAAAGATTGAAGCAGGATCAAGCACCCCAGTTTTCGAAGCATCAAACAGTGAAGTGGTCTCTGAGACTTCAGCATCAGAAACAGCAAAGAGTGAAGCAGGATCAACAGCTCCAGTCTCCGAAGCATCAAACAGTGAAGTTATTTCCGAAACTTCGGCATCAGAAACACCAAAGAGTGAGGAAACACCAGTAGCTTCATCTACCAGTCAGGTTGACGTAGTAATTACTTCTGACAGCCCAGAGAAATCTCCAACTTCAGAAAGTACACAAAAGGATCCGATTAGCGAGGTTTCTTCAGAAGTTATTGAAAAGGGTTCAACAAGTCAGGTTGATGTCAAAGTTTCTGAAGCTCCAACAACAGCACGTACATCTGAAGTTGTCAGCATCGCGCCAAATAGTCAGGTCGCTTATAACAATGACCTAAAAACCCCTGTAACAAGCAGTCAGCTCGCCTCAGAAGCTATTCGCTTTAATTCTCTTTTGAATGAGAAGTCTGTGGATGTGATTGCAAGTAAAGTTATGGCGGTTATGGCCTCTGAAACATTAGCCTCAGAAGCGGCATCACTTACAAGCTCTGAAGGTGTAGCCAAAGAGATTAGCAATGATTTGTCAGAATTGGCGGAAAGCAAGAAGGATGACACACCTAAGAATGTCGCTCGTATTGATAAAGCAACTGAGGAAAAACAGGTGGCCAAGAGTTCTGAAAGCCAAGCTAGCACTTCAAAAGAAAAAGGTAAGTCTAATACGACAACGGTCTTCCTTCTTGTCGGAGTTGCTGCAGCACTAAGTATATCTACAGTTTATCTTACAAAACAAGGTAAAAAAGCAGGTAAATAATAGGTAAGAAACATCCATTAAATTGGGTGTTTTTTTGTTTTTAAGCAAACTCTAAGATACCTAATATCATTATTCTTTATTTTTAATCATCCACTTTGATTTGGTCCTGTATAATTAAAGTGATAAGAAAAATTAAGGAGTTAAGATAATGAAAGAAAAAAGAAATAGTAGGATTCGTTTATTTGCTCTTCTTGTTTTAGTATTTACGTTAGGTTTCGGATTTTCATTAGATACTAGCAAACAATCTTTGGCTGTGAGCTCTCAAGTGGTTCAAGCGGATGAGAATAATGGTATCTTGGCTTTTAATGGTCAAAAGCAGTTTGTCATGGAGGAGAAGGACCAGCTAGGACGTGCCCACAGTGCTCATATACAGTTACAAGATAAGGACGAGCCGAAGAATAAGCGTCCCGGTAAAATAAAATATGATCCTGTAGGATGGCATAACTATAAGTTTTATTATGGTGACGGTAAATCAAAATCTTGGCTAATGAATCGAGGGCATTTGATTGGCTATCAGTTTTCTGGTGTCAATGACGAGGGCAAGAATTTAGTACCTATGACTGCCTGGTTGAATTCTGGAAATTATAAAGGAACCGACGAAGGTAATCAGTCAGGTATGCTTTATTATGAGAATCGCTTGGATAACTGGCTAGCACTCCACCCTAACTATTGGTTAGACTATAAGGTAACAGCTATCTACAGTGGAGACGAGTTGTTGCCTCGTCAAGTAGAACTTCAGTATGTTGGTATTGATAGTTCTGGAAATCTCTTGGAAATTAAACTTGGTGGAGATAAGGAGACTCTTGACAGTCAGGGAGTTACGCATGTTATCTTGGATAACCAATCACCAAATGCAGAAATCAATTATGCAGATGGGACAGCGACAAATACGGTTACTGAATTTACTGAAGCGCCATCTGAGCCTAGTTCTGAGAGTTCACAGGTGACTGAACAACCAAGTTCTGAGCCAGAGCCTGTGCAACCTGCACAAGAAGAAAGTCGAACAGTTTATGTGGCACGTCATGGTACAGCAGATGTTTATTGGTATGACATCAACAGTATGCCTAGCAATACCAACAAAGCAAATGTCGTTACAATGACAGAAGCAGATGCCCTAGCCCAAGGTAAACGACACACGTCTAAAGAGTAATACAAAAGCTGGACATCTTGTCCAGTTTTTTTGTAAAACGACTCACATTTTACCACTTTTATCTGAAAATTTGATATACTGAGACTATCAAAGATACTTGAAAGAGAAGTTAATTGACTCTTTTTCAGTACAAGAAAGGAATAAAAATATGATTTGGATTATTATTGCCATTATCGTTGTTCTTGTAATTTTTGTTATTGCAAGTTATAACGGCTTGGTTAAAAGCCGTATGCAGACTAAGGAGGCATGGAGTCAAATTGATGTTCAGTTGAAACGTCGTAATGACCTTCTTCCTAACTTGATTGAAACTGTTAAGGGATATGCGAAATACGAAGGTTCAACACTTGAAAAAGTAGCAGAACTTCGTAATCAAGTAGCAGCGGCGACTTCGCCAGCAGAAGCTATGCGTGCTAGTGATGAATTGACACGCCAGGTTTCTGGAATCTTTGCGGTAGCTGAAAGTTACCCTGACCTTAAGGCTAGTGCAAACTTCAGCCAGCTTCAAGAAGAGTTGACGAACACTGAAAACAAAATTGCCTATTCACGTCAACTTTATAACAGTGTGACAAGTAACTACAATGTGAAATTGGAAACATTCCCAAGCAATGTTATTGCTAAGATGTTTAGCTTTAAGGCTGCTGAATTCCTTGAAACACCAGAAGAAGAAAAAGCTGTTCCTAAGGTTGATTTCAGTGGACTAGGTAACTAATATGTTATTTGATCAGATTGCTCGAAATAAGAGAAAGACTTGGCTTTTGCTCCTGGTCTTTTTCCTCTTGTTGGGCCTTGTTGGTTACGGTGTCGGCTATCTTTGGTTAGGTTCAGGCTTCGGTGGTTTGATTCTTGCTCTAGTTATCGGTTTTATCTATGCCGTTACCATGATTTTCCAATCAACCAATGTCGTTATGGCTATGAATGGTGCACGAGAGGTTGACGAACAAACCGCTCCAAACCTTTATCATGTTGTTGAGGATATGGCTATGGTGGCACAAATACCGATGCCACGTGTCTTTATTGTCGATGATCCTTCAATGAATGCTTTTGCGACGGGGTCTAGCCCTAAAAATGCTGCTGTGGCTGCTACGACAGGTCTTCTTGCGGTTATGAATCGTGAGGAACTTGAAGGAGTTATTGGACATGAAGTGAGTCATATTCGCAACTACGATATCCGAATCTCTACCATAGCAGTTGCCTTAGCATCTGCCATTACCATGCTAGCTGGGATGGCTCGTAATATGATGTTCTGGGGTGGAGGTCGTCGTAGAAATGATGATGACCGTAATGGAAGTAGCGGTTTGGAAATTATTCTTCTCATTATTTCTTTGATTGCCATTATTCTGGCGCCTTTGGCAGCTACCTTGGTTCAGTTGGCTATTTCACGCCAACGTGAATTTCTAGCTGATGCTTCTAGCGTCGAATTGACACGTAACCCACAAGGTATGATTAATGCTCTGCTCAAACTTGATAATAGTGAGCCAATGCAACATCACGTGGATGATGCTAGCGCAGCTCTCTATATCAATGATCCTAAAAAGGAATCTGGTTTGCAGAAGCTCTTTTATACGCACCCACCAATTTCAGAACGGGTGGAACGCTTGAAACAAATGTAAAAAAAGTGAGACTGATGACACTTCTAAGTGTGTTCATCAGCCTCGCTTTTTTAGTTTGATTCAATATAAAGATTGCTAGCAATAGCTTCTGGTATTTGGACGTCCTTTCCATCAATATGTAGTCGGTAGAGTTGTGTGAAAGGGTCAAAGCCTTCCAAGGTAAAAGGTGTTCCAATTTTAAGACCGACAGTTTCCAAATAATGGAGTAAATCAATTTGATCCTGAACTCGACGAAGTACATAGTCTCCAGGAGTTAGGTCTTGTGTAAAAGTCTGGTTGTAGATTTCCTCTATGAGCTGACCTGACTTGGGGATTTGCCCACCGTGTGGACAGGTTTGGGGGTAATTGAGTAGGCGGTCAAGGGCATTGATAAAGTGATCAGAGACAGTATGCTCTAAAATTTCAGCCTCTTGATGAATTTGATCACAAGTGTATTGCAAGTGGTCCACCAAAAAGACTTCGATGAGGCGATGTTTCCGATAGAGTTCAGCGACATTGATTTTACCAGTTTTCGTTAGAAGATAGCCCTTGACTTTGTCTTTGATGATGAGGTCTTCTGAAATCAATTTCTTAATCATTTCCGTCACAGCAGGTGGAGACACCTGCATACGGTTTGCGATTTCCTTATTGCTTATTTTACCTTCTTCAGTACCAATCTCATAGATACATTTGAGGTAGTCTTCTTTGTTAGGTGTCATTTCTCTTCCTTTGAAAATAGTCTCACCTTAGTATAACAGATTTATCATAAGAATACAGAATATTTCTTAGATAAGATTTTTACTGATTCAAGCCTTGGGTGATTTTATCCAGATTATATTTCATCATGTTGTAGTAGCTGTCACCGTTTTGCCCTTTTTCAGCAATAGAATCTGTAAAGATCTTTGCATAGATAGGAATATTGGTATCCTTAGATACTGTTTTCATAGGGCGTTCATCGACACTAGATTCGACAAAGAGAGCTGGTACCTTTGTTTGACGTAGTTTTTCCACGAGTGTTTTGATTTGGTCTGGTGTGCCTTCTTCTTCTGTATTGATTTCCCAGATGTAGGCAGATGGTACGCCATAGGCTTTAGAGAAGTATTTGAAGCATCCTTCACTAGTGACAATCAGTTTTTTCTCATCGGGAATCTTGTTAAATGTTTCTTTAGCTTCTTGGTCCAGTTTACTAAGTTTGTCAGTATAGGATTTTAGATTCTTTTCGTAGTAGGTCTTGTTTTTAGGGTCCTTAGCAATCAGTTGCTTGGCAATATTTTGAGCATAAATAATCCCATTTTCCAGATTAAGCCAAGCGTGGGGATCTTCCTTACCTTTTTCTGATTGACCTTCAAGGTAAATTACCTCAACACCATCACTAACTGCAAAATAATCTTTATTTTCTGTCTTATGAGCATTCTTGATCAACTTAGTAAACCAGGCATTCCCACCAGTTTCTAAATTGATACCGTTGTAAAAAATCAAGTCAGCTTGCGATGTCTTCTTTACATCATCAGGAAGAGGTTCGTATTCGTGAGGATCCTTACCAACGGGGACAATACTGTGGAGAGTGATTTTATCTCCAGCAATATTTTTGGTGATATCGGCAATAATGGAATTAGTCGTAACAACTCGTAATTTATCTTTGCTACTGCCTTGTTTATTATTACACGCTGCTAAAGTAACTACCGCTAAAAGTAATAGTGCCATTGTTGATAGTATTTTTTTCATAGATAGTATTTTTTTCATATTATTTTCATCCTATTTTTTATTGTTTAGAAGTTTTATTCATGCCACTTTGTTTTGGGGCGATGAAAAAGCTGATGAGAAAGAGTAGAGCAGACGTTAATACAATGCTCGAACCAGCTGCAATATTAAAACTATAGCCGATAAAAAGACCTAGAACAGATGCCAGAGCCCCCAATCCTGATGAGAGAAGAATCATTGTTTTTAGGCTATGAACATAAAGGTAGGCAGTGGCAGCCGGTGTAATTAAAAGTGCCACAATAAGAATAGTACCGACACTTTGCATGGCAGTTACAGCAACCAAGGTTAGAATAACCATCAGTAAGTAATGGTAGAAGGAGACTTTAACTCCCATTGACTTGGCCAAAATTGGATCAAAGGATGTTAGGAGTAGAGGGCGAAAGAAGATTGTAATAGTTGCTAGTACGAGAAGTGAAACGATAATCGTTATCCACATATCCATGTCTTGTACAGCTAGAATATTCCCGAAGAGAATATGAAAGAGATCTGTGGAACTATTAGCAACACCGATGAGAATAATACCGAGAGCTAGAAAGCTCGAAAAGGTAATCCCAATTGCCGTGTCACTCTTAATAATGGAATTACTTTTGATAAAGGTAATCATTGTAGAAGCTAAAAGTCCAAAGATGATAGCTCCTATGAAAAAGTTAATACCCAAGATAAAGGAAATGGCTACCCCAGGTAGAACCGCATGTGAAATTGCATCACCCATAAGTGACATCCCTCTTAGAATAATAAAACAACCAACAGCACCCCCGACAATTCCAATAACTAAAGCCGTTATAAGAGCATTTTGTAAGAAGTGGAAATTTAGCAAACCATCAATAAATTCAGAAATCATTTACATCTCCTTTATAAAATAAACTGTTACCGTAGGTTTTACGGAGATTATCCTCATTAAAAATAAGATTAGTAGGCCCACTAGCAATCAGTTTACGATTTAGGAGGATAACTTGGTCAAAATAATGAGGAACTTTGCTCAAATCATGGTGGACAATAAGAATAAGCTTACCTTTGTCCCTAAGTTCTCTCAAGGTGTTCATGATAATATCTTCGCTAACAGAGTCAATCCCTACAAAGGGTTCATCTAACAAAATAATATCAGCCTCTTGTACAAGACAACGAGCGATTAGAACACGTTGAAATTGACCTCCTGATAATTGGCTTATTTGTCGATGGGCCAGATCATTTAGCCCGAGTAGTGTTAAAGCATCTGTGACCTTAGACCAATCACTCTTAGATAGACGTTTAAAGAACTTGGTTTTGGGATAGAGTCCTAGAGAGATGCACTCTCTGACAGTAATTGGAAAGTTAAAATCAATATCAGCCTTCTGTGCAACATAGGAAATACGATTCAATTGCTGACGAATAGGTTGTTTATTGAAAAGGATTTTTCCAGAGTGAGGAATAATACCAATTAATGCTTTAATTAGAGTTGATTTACCAGCACCATTTGGTCCAATAATCCCAGTAATACTAGGTCCCTCCAAGTTTAAGGTGATATTATCCAGAGCTAATGTCTGTTGGTAAGACACATAAATATTTTCAATTTGAATCATTAGCTACCTCCTTGAGCTTAATATACTTTAAAATAAAAGTTAAGTCAAGTTAACTTTTATAATTAATTGAACTTAATTTTTTATCATTGTCAAGATGACAGAGGATAGTGAATGAGAGTACATTTTTTATATCAAATATTTAGCCTGATCAAACTGTTTGATATTTGGGAGAGGCTACAAGGAACATTATTTTTACAATTTGTACGATCTCACTCTGTATTTCAAGAAATCTTTAGTTTTTATTTTTAAAAACTAGTCATATTTCTTTATTTCTGGCATAATAGATATATGAAACTAACGATTCAACGAATGGCTCGAATAGCCATTCTGTCAGCTCTGGCAGTAGGATTGCGGTCAGCATTTATAGGATTGCCAAATATTCAGCCTATTACAGCTATGTTTTTTGTGGCTGTTCTTTATTTGGGTTTGGTTGATGGTCTATTGATTATGGCTTTAACCATGTCCATCTCAGGATTCATTTTTGGTTTTGGTCCCTGGGTCTTTAATCAGATTCTGGCCTTCGGCGTCTTAATGGCTCTTTGGAGTTTGATTGCACCTAGGTTATCACTTGTTTGGCAGATTGCTTTGGTAACTCTTTTGTCCTTTCTCTATGGAGTTCTCATGGATTACAGTTATGGCCTCTTATTTAAGAGTGGTCTTACCTTTGTTGTTTCTGGCCTTCTTTATGATACCTATCATGCAGTATCGACGCTTCTATTCTATCCATTCATCCAGTCTATTTTTAGGAGGTTTTTGAAATGAAAAAATTATTAACCTATATCTTTCTCGCCTTATCACTTGTTACCCTAGCAGCCTGTGGAAAAAATGAGGCAGCTAAACTTACTAGCAGCACAAACAATCATCAGTCTAAGGTTCAAGGTCAAGTGACTTTGATTTTGAAAACAGATAAGGAAAGTAAGAAAAAATCAGTAGAAATCCAAAAAGGGGATACAGTACTTGATGTCTTGGAAGAGGTATATCCTGTTCAAGAAAACGATGGCTTCATCACTGAGATTGATGGTATTTCTCAAGATAAAGATAAGGGAATCTATTGGATGTTTGATGTCAATGGGAAACTTGGTGAAAAAGCAGCCAACCAACTTAAGGTTGAAGATGGCGATGAAATCAAATTTTATCAAGAAAAGTATAATTAAGATTCTGAACTCTGTTTCAGAGTCTTTTTTTATAAAGTTCGGAAATAGACTTAAAAAATTGTTTGAAAAAGTCGGAAAATTGCAAAATAACTGACGATTTAAAGGAAAATAGTTTACTTTTGTTTTAAAAGTGATATGATAAAAGGGTACTACATAAAGTAAGGAGAATACGGTTTGGCTTTTAACAAATTGGAAAGCAGTAACAACCAGGAAATCATCTCTGAAGAAGTTGGTATCTTGAAAGAATTGTTGGATGATGCAACACGAGGCATGGCTGGAGAGCAAGGTCTCACAACTATCCAACATTTGGTTGAACTTTATGATGAAGGTGACTATGTGGCCCTTACACAAGCCATTTCAGAAATGACAAATGACGATATGGTCGTTGCATCACGTTATTTCTCTTTGTTACCTCTCTTGATTAATATCTCTGAAGACGTGGATTTGGCTTATGAAGTCAACCACAAGAACAATATTGATGAATCTTATCTAGGTAAGTTGTCTGAAACCTTTGATGTTGTCGCTGAAAGTGATAATGCACGTGACATTCTTGAACATGTCAATGTCGTGCCAGTTTTGACAGCTCACCCAACTCAGGTTCAACGTAAAACTATGCTTGAATTGACTAACCACATTCACGAACTTCTCCGTAAGCATCGTGACGTTAAGGCTGGTCTTATTAACAAGGATAAATGGTATGCGGATTTGCGTCGTTATGTAGAAATTATGATGCAAACAGATATCATTCGTGAGAAAAAACTTAAGGTTAAAAACGAAATCACTAACGTTATGGAGTATTATAACTCCTCATTGATTAAGGCGATTACGAACCTATCACATGAATTCAAACGTTTAGCGGTTGAAAAAGGTATCGAACTCGACAATCCAACACCTATTACTATGGGTATGTGGATTGGTGGTGACCGTGACGGGAACCCATTTGTAACAGCAGAAACTCTTAAACTTTCTGCAACATTGCAAAGTGAAGTTATCCTCAACTACTATATCGAAAAAGTTGATAATCTTTACCGTTCATTCTCCCTCTCATCACGCTTGACTGAGGTTTCAGATACAGTAGCAGAGATGGCGAAACATTCTCCAGATACATCTGTTTATCGTGAAAATGAACCTTACCGTCGTGCTTTCAGTTACATCCAGTCTAAGTTGATTCAGACACTTCTTTTCTTTAAAGAAGGAAACTTTAGCAAGGAAAGAGTTGCTAAACGCCTTTCTGAAAATGTTCGTCTGGGTTCGGCTTCAACAGGTGAAGTAGTAGCTGATTACGTGCAACAACGTCTCAGCCAAAGTCTTCAAGCTGTCTCACAACAAACAACAGAATTCTACGAAACAGCAGATGCCTTCCATGATGATCTTTTGGCAATCAAAAATTCACTTCTTGAAAACGACGATGCTGTCTTGATTTCAGGTGATTTCGAAGAGCTTCTTCAAGCTGTAGAAGTCTTTGGTTTCTATCTTGCTACAATCGATATGCGTCAAGATTCAAGTGTTCATGAAGCATGTGTAGCAGAGTTGCTTAAATCTGCAAATATTGTTGATAACTATAGTGAATTAACAGAGGTTGAAAAGGTTGCTGTTCTTCTTAAAGAATTGCAAGAAGATCCTCGTACCTTGTCATCAACTAATGTGCCTAAGTCTGAAACACTTGAAAAAGAATTGGCAATCTTCCGCACTGCTCGTCTCTTGAAAGACTATATCGGTGAAGATGTCATCAAACAACATATCATTTCTCACACTGAGAGCGTTTCTGATATGTTTGAGTTGGCTATCCTTCTTAAAGAAGTTGGTTTGGTTGATACTGAACGTGCGCGTGTCCAAATTGTTCCACTTTTTGAAACTATCGAAGACTTGGAAAACTCTAATGATATCATGAAACAATATCTTGGTTATGATATCGTTAAACGTTGGATCAAGAATAGTAACAACTACCAAGAAATCATGTTGGGTTACTCAGACTCTAACAAAGATGGTGGTTACTTGTCTTCAGGTTGGACGCTTTACAAAGCTCAAAACGAATTGACTAAGATTGGTGAAGAGCGTGGTATTAAGATTACCTTCTTCCATGGTCGTGGTGGTACTGTCGGTCGTGGTGGTGGCCCATCATACGATGCTATTACGTCTCAACCATTTGGTACCATTAAGGACCGTATCCGTTTGACTGAACAAGGTGAAGTTATCGGTAATAAATATGGTAATAAGGATGCTGCCTACTACAATCTTGAAATGCTTGTTTCAGCTGCCCTTGACCGTATGGTAACACGTCAAATTGCCGACCCAGATGAATTGGTTGATTTCCGTGAAATTATGGACGGTATTGTTCATGATTCTAATGTTATCTATCGTGATCTTGTCTTTGGAAACGAACATTTCTATGATTACTTCTTTGAAGCAAGCCCTATTAAAGAAGTCTCAAGTTTGAATATCGGTTCTCGTCCAGCGGCTCGTAAGACAATTACTGAGATTTCTGGTCTTCGTGCGATTCCTTGGGTATTCTCATGGTCACAAAATCGTATCATGTTCCCAGGTTGGTATGGTGTGGGTTCTGCCTTTAATCGCTTTATCCAAGCTGAAGAAGGCAACCTCGAGAAACTTCAACATATGTTTGAAACATGGCCATTCTTCCGTTCACTTTTGTCAAACGTGGACATGGTGCTTTCAAAATCAGACATGAATATCGCCTTCCACTATGCACAATTGGCAGAGAGTGAAGAAGTACGCAGTGTCTTCAATATTATTTTGGATGAGTGGCAGATGACTAAGGATGTTATTCTTGCCATTGAAAAACATGATGGCTTCCTTGATGAGAGTCCATCGCTTAAAGCAAGTTTGGACTTCCGTTTGCCATACTTCAATGTCTTGAACTACATCCAAATTGAATTGATTAAACGTCTTCGTAACAATGATTTGACCGATGACGAAATTAGCCTTATTCACATTACCATCAATGGTATTGCAACAGGTCTTCGTAACTCTGGTTAATCAAGTAAAGTTCATCACTTTAGTGGTGGGCTTTTTGTTATGGGAAAATTTCTGTTATAATAGGACCATGATTGCTATGGAAACGATTGAAAAGCTGTCCAAAGAAAAGCTCCCCATGATAACGGTCTTAGCGGGCGAGGATTTAGGGCAGTATAGTCAAGCTAAAGAAAAATTTTTAAAACAAATTGGTTTCGATCCCAGTGACTTGACCTATTCTTATTTTGATATGTCAGAGACTGATTATCAAGATGCTGAGCTCGATTTAGAAAGTATGCCTTTTTTTGCCGATGAGAAGGTGGTCATTTTTGATCATTTCGCAGATATGACTACTGCTAAAAAATCATATCTGGATGAGAAAGAGTTGAAGCGCCTTGAAAATTATCTTGAGTCTCCTGTTGAAACAACACGTCTTGTCTTGATGTCTGCAGGAAAGCTAGATGGAAAGCGTCGTTTAGTCAAACTTCTCAAACGTGATGCCATGGTGCTTGAAGCTAGTCCTTTAAAAGATGCAGAACTTAGAACCTATTTTCAAAAGCAGGCGCATCAAGAGGGGCTTACATTTGACACAGGAGTCTTTGAGGAACTTTTGATTAAGTCAAATTTTGACTTTTCAGATGTTCAAAAAAACTTAGCTTTTCTAAAGGGATATAAAACGGAAGGAATTATCTCATCGCAAGATATTGCTGAAGCCATTCCGAAAAGTTTGCAAGATAATATTTTTGATATGACGCAACTACTTTTGCGAGGTCAGATTCAGAGTGTTCGTGAATTGGTTCATGATTTACGGCTTCAGGGTGAAGATGAGATTAAGTTGATTGCTGTGATGTTGGGACAATTTCGTACCTATCTACAGGTTAAACTCTTATCTGCTCAAGGCAAAAGTGAGCAGCAAATTGTTTCAAGTCTGTCAGATTATTTAGGGCGTAAAGTTAACCAATTTCAGGTTCGTTTTGCACTGAGAGATAGCCGTCCTTTGTCAGTAGCATTCTTAAAAATGACGATTAAGATTTTAGTAGAGACAGATTACCAGATAAAAACAGGAACTTTAGATAAAGATTACTTGTTTGATTTAGCACTTCTAAAAATCGTATCAAACCGCTAGAGATTTAGAGTCTTCTTTGATTTTGTAAGCAAAATTTTTGAAAGCTCTACCACTTTACGGTAAAATGAAGAAAAAATGAAAAGAGGACCTTTACTATGGCAATTATCCTTCCAGACCTTCCTTACGCTTACGATGCATTGGAACCATACATTGATGCTGAAACAATGACTCTTCACCACGACAAACACCACGCAACTTATGTAGCAAATGCTAATGCTGCTCTTGAAAAACACCCAGAAATTGGTGAAGATCTCGAAGCACTTTTGGCTGACGTGGAACAAATTCCAGCAGATATTCGTCAAGCACTTATTAACAATGGTGGTGGACACCTTAACCATGCACTTTTCTGGGAACTCTTGTCTCCTGAAAAACAAGAACCAACTGCAGAAGTAGCAGCTGCTATTAACGAAGCTTTCGGCTCATTTGAAGCCTTCCAAGAAGCTTTCACAGCAGCAGCAACAACTCGTTTTGGTTCAGGTTGGGCATGGCTTGTTGTTAACGCTGAAGGTAAGCTTGAAGTTGTTTCAACTGCTAACCAAGACACTCCTATCTCAGACGGTAAGAAACCAATCTTGGCACTTGATGTTTGGGAACATGCTTACTACCTAAACTACCGTAACGTACGTCCAAACTACATCAAAGCTTTCTTTGAAATCATTAACTGGAATAAAGTTGCTGAGCTTTATGCAGCAGCTAAATAAGTTTAAAATTATCCTCACTATTGGGGATAATTTTTTTGTAATATGATTGTAAAATCTCCTTGATTTTTAGTGAATTATAGCTTAAACTATAATTGTTATGAAAAAAAAGAAAAAACATTCAAGCAAAAAGTATAGTGGCAATCGCCGAAAAACTAAAGACAAGAAAAAAGATTCGTTAAAACAAGACCTTCAAAAAGACGTCCAAAAAGACACTAAAGATACTAAAAAAGATGTCAAAAAAGGCGCTAAAAAGACCAACAAAAAAGAAGCGAAAAAAGATACAAAAAAGGTTTCTAAAAAATCAGCAGACAAAAAAGTAGCTGAAGAAACAGTAGTACCAGTTGAGCACAAGGAAAAAGAAACAAAAACTGAAACCTTGCCACTTAGAAGTAGACGCTCTAAGAAATCTAAATTAAAATCATCTCGTGATGATAAAAAAGCATATCTTATCTTAGCCTTCCTAGGTGTTCTGGTAATACTTTTGTTTGTTGCCATGCTTGCTTTAGCAGGACGTGGGAAACAAGCTGGTCACACTGGTAGCCTTGGAAATATCTTCGGCTCTAGTTCTAAAGTCACTAAAAAAGAAGACAAAGAAAAAGAGGAAAAGGTAACTCCAACTAATAAATCAGCCGAAGCTAAACAAGCAGTCATGGAAGCAGATGCAGATACCATGTATGGTAATGGATTGTATTATGATTATGCTAACATGACATTGAACCAAGTGGTTGAAGCTTTTATGGCTGACCAAGGTATCGAGTCTAGTCAAATCGCCTTCTCTTACAAAAATACTAAGACTAATGAGCAGTTCTCTATGAATGACACTCAGGCAATGACTGCAGGTTCAACCTATAAATTGCCACTAAATATGCTTGTTATGGATGAAGTTAACAAAGGTAAACTTTCTCTAACTGAGCGCTTTGATATTACTAATACTGAGTATGAATATCAGGCAGAACATGATAGCTATGTTGCTGCCTTTGGTGGTGCAATGACTATTCCAGAGATGCAGGAATATTCTCTTGTATATTCTGAGAATACACCTGCTTATGCCTTAGCGGAACGCCTCGGTGGCATGGAAAAATTCTATGGTATGCTCGATAAATACGGTAAATCAAAAGGTGAAGTGAAGACTATCCAAATGCATGGTAATAAGACAACAACGGATTATTACATTCAAGTTTTGGATTATCTCTGGAAACATCAGGATAATTATAAAGACATTCTCAAATATTTGGGAGAGTCTTTCCCAGAATATTATTATAAAACATATAATCAAGGGTTGACTATTTATCAGAAACCAGGGTATGTGCGTGAAGCCTTAAACGTTGATGCTATTGTTATGGAAGATACACCATACCTTATTGCTATCTATACACGTTATTTAGGTGGTTCGAATGAAGAAACTTCCGAAGTTAATAATGTAGGATTGCAACAATTAGAGATGCTCTCTTATGTCATTAATGAGTGGCACCGTGTTAATATGAACTAATAGAAAAAAGCCGAGGTTTATCGGCTTTTTTCTATCACAATTGAACAAAAAGTAAGGAGTACTATCCCGAGAAAAAGAAATGGAACAAATGCGATGTATTCCTTGAGATTTCTTCGTAGAAGGAAGTAAGCTAGTCCTAATAGGCAGGCAATTTCGATAATAAGTAGTATTTTTGAAAATGGGAAAATAAGGGAGGCACTTGCTAAGTAGAGAAAATCTCCTTCACCAATATTTAGATGTTTTA
>ENA-OVGM01001948-OVGM01001948.1-human-gut-metagenome-genome-assembly--contig:-NODE-1948-length-15025-cov-6.926854_pt1 | contig 15025 bp, 13 predicted proteins | sample MGYA00237773_ERZ505425 | MGnify/ENA primary metagenome ERZ505425 (study PRJEB26158, sample SAMN06016407) | human gut metagenome | biome: human gut; feature: ankylosing spondylitis patient; material... | reverse complement strand
ACCCGGCCCACGCGGCCACAGCGGCGGCAGCCAGCGCCACCAGCAAAGTCAGCCACAGCAGGCGGTGCCGCTTGCAGAAATCTTTGATTTTTTGCATGAAGCCCTCCCCTGCTTTAGGTTGCTTACAGACAGTTTTATTATACATGATGATTGGCGAAAGTGCAATATTAGCCTTACTGCACTTTACTTTTCTCATTTTCCCTCTAGCTTTTTAGGCTAGAGAACGATATCATCTATGTAAAAATCACATAAAGAGGTCGTGATATAGTTGGATTACGAATTTGCTTTTATTAACTAACTGATACAAAAACACCCCCGTCTGCATTACCAGGCGGGGGCATGTTATTGCATTACGAGAAACGGTCGCGCAGGTTCTTGAAGAAGCCCTTGCGCTTTTCGTAGTTATCCTCTTTCATGCTGTCCTCAAAAGCTTTCAGGGCTTCGCGCTGGGCGCGGGTGACCTTTTTAGGGATCTCAACATCGACGATCACATACTGGTCGCCGCGGCCGCGGCCGTTCAGGTACTGGATGCCCTGGCCGCGCAGGCGGAACTTGGTGCCGCTCTGGGTGCCTTCGGGGATATGCTGCACAATGCGGCCATCCACGGTGGGCACCTCAACGTCATCGCCCAGCACAGCCTGGCTGAAGGTGATGGGCACATGGATGGTAACATCGTACCCGTCACGCTCAAACATCGGGTCGGCCTTAACGGTAACATGCACGATCACATCGCCGGCCGGGCCGCCGTTGGAACCGGCATCGCCCTGGCCGCGCAGTGCAATGTTCTGGTCATCATCAATACCAGCGGGGATATTGATCTCCAGGCTCTTGCGCGCGGCGGTCTTGCCGGTGCCGCGGCAGGTCTTGCACGGGTTGCGGATAATGGTGCCGCGGCCGCCGCAGTGGCTGCAGGGCTGCTGGCTCTGCATTACGCCAAAGGGGGTGCGCTGCTGTGTTACAACATAACCACGGCCGCCGCAGTCGGGGCAGGTTTCGGGGCTGGTACCCTTGGCCGCACCGGTGCCGCCGCAGTCGGGGCAGGTATCCTGGCGGTTGATGGTGATCTTCTTGGAGCAGCCGTGGGCGGCTTCCTCAAAGGTCAGGATCACGCTGGCCTGAATATCATGGCCCTTGCGGGGTGCATTGGCGGTGCGGGTGGAAGAACCGCCGCCAAAGCCGCTGAATCCACCGCCAAATCCGCCGCCAAAGATATCGCCGAAGATGTCGCCCAGGTCCACGCCGCCAAAACCACCGCCGAACCCGCCTGCACCGCCGCCGTTGGCAGCCGCATAGTTGGGGTCTACGCCGGCAAAGCCGAACTGATCATAGCGCTGGCGTTTCTGCGGGTCGGAAAGCACATCGTTGGCTTCGTTGACCTCTTTGAACTTTTCCTCGGCTTCTTTATTGCCGGGGTTCAGGTCAGGGTGGTACTTTTTGGCAAGTTTGCGGTAGGCGCTCTTGATCTCGGCATCCGTAGCGTTTTTGCCGATGCCCAGCACCTCGTAATAATCTCTTTTTTCTGCCATATGATCACACCTTTATGTGTTGAAGTAAGTTGACTTTTATTCCTTTCCCCTATGGGAACAGCTGGTTCTTTGTCCGTAAGGGCGTACAGCCTGTGCCTGCAAGCGGCAACGTGATTTCACTGCGGGCACACGCTGTGCGCCCCTACGGACGGGACGCAGCTTTGTGGGCTTAACCCCACAATGGCCGCCGCCGGAATTGCCTGGCGGCGGCCTTTTGGGTTACAGGGATGTTCCCCTGTTTATTCTGTTATCTTACACCTCGTGGAAGTCAGCGTCAACAGCACCGTCATCCTTCGGGGCGGAACCGGCATTGCCCGTGGGGCCCTGCTGGGCGTCAGCGCCCGGCTGCTGGCCCTGCTGCTGGGCAGCCTGCTGGTAAACCTTCTCGCTGATGGCGTAGAAAGCCTTCTGCAGGTCGTCCTGCTTTGCCTTGATGGCCTCAATATCGGTACCCTTCAGGGCTTCCTTCAGGGCGTTCAGCTTAGCTTCGCACTCGCTCTTCTCGGACGGAGAGACCTTGTCGCCCAGCTCACCCAAAGCCTTTTCGGTCTGGAACACCATCTGGTCGGCGTTGTTGCGGGCATCAACATCTTCGCGGCGCTTCTTATCCTCAGCAGCATACTGCTCGGCATCCTTAACGGCCTTGTCGATATCATCCTTGCTCATGTTGGTGGAAGCAGTGATGGTAATGCTCTGCTCCTTGCCGGTGCCAAGGTCCTTAGCGCTTACATGCACAATGCCGTTGGCATCGATATCAAAGGTAACTTCGATTTGGGGCACGCCGCGCGGAGCCGGAGCGATGCCATCCAGGTGGAAGGTACCCAGGCTCTTGTTGTCGCGGGCAAACTCACGTTCACCCTGCAGAACGTTGACTTCAACGCTGGGCTGATTGTCAGCAGCAGTGGAGAAGATTTGGCTCTTCTTGGTGGGGATGGTGGTGTTGCGCTCAATGATCTTGGTGCAGACGCCGCCCAGAGTCTCAATGCCCAGGCTCAACGGGGTAACATCCAGCAACAGCAGACCCTTAACGTCGCCCTGCAGAACACCGCCCTGGATGGAAGCGCCGACAGCAACACATTCATCGGGGTTGATGCCCTTGAACGGCTCGCAGTTCAGTTCCTTCTTGACAGCGTCATAGACAGCGGGGATACGGGTGGAGCCACCGACCATCAGGACCTTAGCCAGGTCCGAAGCCTTCAGGCCTGCATCAGCCAGAGCCTTGCGGACAGGGGTCATGGTGCGGTCAACCAGATCAGCGGTCAGTTCATTGAACTTTGCGCGGGTCAGGGTCATATCCAAGTGCTTGGGGCCGTTGGCGTCAGCGGTGATGAACGGCAGGTTGATGTTGGTGGAAGTGGCGCTGGACAGCTCGATCTTTGCCTTTTCAGCAGCTTCCTTCAAGCGCTGTGCAGCCATCTTATCCTTGCGCAGGTCGATGTTGTTTTCCTTCTGGAAATCCTCAGCCATCCAGTCGATGATGCGCTGGTCGAAGTCATCGCCGCCCAGGTGGGTATCACCATTGGTAGCCAGAACTTCAGTAACGCCATCGCCCATCTCGATGATGGAAACATCGAACGTACCACCGCCCAGGTCGTAAACCATGATCTTCTGGTCGGATTCCTTATCAATGCCGTAAGCCAGAGAAGCTGCTGTCGGCTCGTTGATGATACGCTTTACGTTCAGACCAGCAATGGTACCGGCGTTCTTGGTTGCCTGACGCTGGCTGTCGTTGAAGTAAGCGGGAACGGTGATGACAGCCTCGGTAACGGGCTCGCCAAGGTAAGCTTCAGCATCAGCCTTCAGCTTTGCCAGGATCATAGCGCTGATCTCTTCGGGGGTGTAATCCTTGCCGCCGGCGTGAACCTTCTCGGCAGTGCCCATCTTACGCTTGATGGAGGAGATGGTGTTTTCGGGGTTAGTGATAGCCTGACGCTTTGCAACCTGGCCTACCAGACGCTCGCCGGTTTTGGTAAAGCCGACAACAGACGGGGTGGTACGGGCACCCTCAGCGTTAGGGATAACAACGGGCTCGCCGCCCTCCATAACAGCTACGCAGCTGTTGGTAGTACCAAGGTCAATACCAATAATCTTACTCATAATATAAAACTCCTTTCATATTCCTCTTTCAGGAAACATGGAAATGTGAATGTCTTAATTTATATCTGAACGGGCTTTTGCACCCGGTTCATGCTTTGTTATTCGGCCACAACCACGGTTGCATGGCGGATGATCTTATCGCCGATCATGTAGCCTTTCTGGAACACGCGCACCACAGTGCCGCTTTCCTGGCCATCCTCTGCCGGAACCTGCTGAACAGCGTTCATAAAGTTGGGGTCAAAGGGCTTGCCCATGGATTCGATCTCGGTGATGTTCAGCGTTTTCAGAGCTTTTTCGGCTTTGTCCAGCGTCATCACAACGCCCTTTTTATAGTTTTCGTCGGTGCATTCGGCATTGGCTGCCATATCCAGCGTATCCAGAATTGCCAGGATCTGGTTGACCGCGTGGGAAACACCATCGTTGAACTTCTGGTCAGCTTCGCGGGCGGAACGCTTGCGGTAATTGTCATACTCTGCAGCGGTGCGCAGCATCTGGTCTTTCAGCTTTGCGTTGGCCTGCTCGGCGGCTTCCAGCTTTGCCTTTACGGCTTCCAGCTCTTTGGATTTTTTGCCGAACCAGTCTTTCTTTTCGGTCTTTTCTGCAGCGGGTTCAGCTTCCTGCTTATCGGATTCTGCCGCGGGCGCTTTTGTTTCAGCAGCGGCCTGTTCCTGTTCAGTTTCAGGCTGCTTCTTTGTTTCTTCGCTCATATCTGCTCCTCCTTTTTACCGGACATTGACTGCCCTAACTTAATTGCAAAATAATTCAAAACGGGGATCAAGTGTTCGTACTCCATGCGGTTGGAGCCGATCACCGCCACCGTGCCGTACAGCCCGCCGCCCGCAAGGTAACGCTTGCTGACGATGCAGAGGTTCGGCATGGCGGGCTCGATATCCTCGCCCAACGTGGCGGTCACTTTGCCGCTGCCCGGTTCGATCAGGGCGCGGGCCGCTTCGTTGTCAGAAAAAACTTCCAGCAGCGCGCCAAGGTTTGTGCGCACATCCGGCATCTTGGCCAGGTACTGCACGCCCTCCAGGTAAAACTGCGGGCGGGTGCGAACCAGCGCTTCGGCGGCGAACACCACCGGCGCCAGCCTGCGCCCGGCGGAAAGCACCAGGCTTGCCGTCAGCGACGGGGTCAGATCCTCCGGTGCCACAAAGGTCAGGCTGCTGTTCAGCAGGCGGGCCATCTCATCGGCATCCTCCCGCGTCAAGCCGGTGTGGATACGCGCCACACGGGTGCGCACACCGCCGGAGCTGGTAACCGCCAAAACTGCGGCGGAATACCGCCCGACCTGCACGACCTCAAAATGGGCGATGCACAGATCCTCGGCCTGCGGGGTGGTAGCCACTGCGGCACAGCCGGTATAATCGGCCAGTGCGCGGGCGGCGCTCTGCGCCAGCTTTTCGGGCTCAACGTCCATATCGGCAAACAGCCGGTCAATGTTTTCGCGGTCCGCTGCGCTCAGTGCTATGGCGGCGGGAGCTTCCAGCAGGTGGTCTAGGTAGTACCGGTACCCCTTGGGGCTGGGCACGCGGCCTGCGCTGGTGTGCGGCTGCTCCAGCAGACCAAGCTTTGTCAGCGCGGCCATCTCGTTGCGGAGCGTTGCGCTGGAAAGTGCCATGTCAAAGTGGCTGGCCAGCAAACCGGAGCCGACCGGCTCGCCGCCGGTAGAATAAATGGCAACAATCGCTTCCAGAATGCGCTGCTTGCGTGCATCCATCGTCATGCTGCCCTCATCTCCTTGTTTGCTTTTTCTTGTTTAGCACTCTCTCTTCCTGAGTGCTAAATTTATTATATCCCAACTCTTTGTTCTGTCAAGCCCTTTTCATAAAAAGTTTCAAACTTTAACAGATTTGACACAAACGCCGCGGCAAAGGGTGGTTTTTGCCCTCCGCCGCGGCGTTTTTCTCTTATTTTATCTTGTTTTGCTGCCCGCCAGACAGCAGGGTGATGCCGGCCAACGGTTCATTCTTCCATCCACTTTGCTAAAAATGCCGCGGCAATGTTTACTGCGCGGGCGGTCTCGGTATCAGGGGCTGCATCCTGCGGGCGGCCGGTCAGCAACACACCGCCTTCCACATCCCCCTGCACCACAATGGGGCAGACGCACAGCAGCACCGTTTCCCCTTTGTCAAAGGCTGTAATGCGGCGGGCAGCGGTTTCCGGCGCGGTGTAAGGGCCGCGCATGGCCAGCAGCCGGGCGGCGGCATCGCTGATCTGCCGCCCCAGCAGCTGCCCTTTGCCCGTGCCGGTGGCGGCCACAATGCTTTCCCTGTCACACATCAGCACAGGGCGGCCCAGGTTTTTGGCCAGCACCTCGGCATACACCCCGGCCAGTTCGCCCAGCTCCACCAGCGGGGAATATTTTTTGAACACCACCTGCCCATCGGCAGCGGTAAAAATTTCCAGTGCATCGCCCTTGCGGATGCGCTGGGTTCGCCTGATCTCTTTGGGAATGACCACCCGCCCCAGCTCATCAATCCTGCGCACGATTCCTGTTGCTTTCATTGGGGTACCCTCCTGCCCTTCCATATTCTGTACAATATACCTATTATATGGAAAGTGCGGCGGTTTATGTATGGTTCGTGCCTGTTTTTTGTCAGTGCTTTATCCAGCCCTGCCAGCAGGGCATCACGCTGAACGGCTTGGCAATGTGGGCGTTCACGCCTGCTTCAAACACCTTTTTGCGGTTCCCCTCAAAGCCATCTCCATTTTGGAGATATTATAACGGAGCGCCGCGTAAATTTCAGGATATTGGTTTTCTGCCCGCCAAATAGCCGCCCGCACATTGTCTGCAGCCTTGCTGCCTGTACTATCCGGGTGGTATACTGATACCAATATATTTTGTGTGCCCCGCACACAGGGAACGAGGCTCCGCTATGGCTGAACTGCTGCAAACCACTCTGTGCTACCTGGAACAAAACGGCTGCTATCTGATGCTGCACCGCATTAAAAAGAAGAACGACGTCAACCACGATAAATGGATCGGTGTGGGCGGCAAGTTTGACCCCGGCGAAACTGCCGAAGCCTGTGCCCTGCGCGAAGTGTGGGAGGAAACCGGCTTGACGATGCAATCCCCCGCCTACCGCGGCATTGTGGATTTTACTTGCGAGCCATGGCCCGCCGAGCGGATGCACCTGTACACCTGCACCGATTTTACCGGCACGCTGACCGACTGTAACGAGGGCACACTGGAATGGGTGCCCAAATCCGAAGTAGAGAACCTGCCGATCTGGCAGGGGGACAAAATTTTCCTTCGGCTGTTGGCGGAGGGCGCACCGTTTTTTCATCTGGAGCTAACCTATCACGGCGATACCCTGGTGCAGGCGGTGCTGGAAGGCGAGACACTGCCCTGCGGTTGAACAGCCATTAAAGAAATAAAATAAAAGCATGTGCAGTTTTTCGGGCTTTCCCAAAAACCGTACATGCTCTTGTTTTTATTGGTTATTTCAGCAGCCCGAAATGTTCCAGCGCATTCCAGATGCCGTCCTTATCCACATCGGTGGTAATGTAATCCGCCGCGGCACGGGCGTCTGGCCAGGCGTTGCCCATGGCAACCCCGATCCCGGCAAAAGCAAGCATCTCGGTATCGTTGCTGCCATCGCCAAAGGCGATGCTGTTTTCCCGCGTAAGACCCAGATGAATGAGCGTTTCCTGCAAGCCGTTCACCTTGCCGCCGGTTGCGGGCAGGATATCGACAAATTCTTCGCTCCAGCGCACAGCGCGGCAGCCGGGCACGTGAGCCATGAACTCCGGTTCCTGCTCGCTGCTCAAAAATGCGCTGAGCTGATACGTCGGGTAGGTAAAGCAGCGCTGGGCCGGATCGATGGTTTCCTGCGGGATCTCTTTCAAAAAGTTTTCACACAGAGCATTGGTGCGGTTCATGTAAGCGATATCCGCTTCCACAAAGGAAACCGCAATATCTGTTTTTTCCAGCCAGGGCAGCAGCTCGCGCAGTCCCTCCTGCGGCAGCGGGTGAGCGTAAAAGCAGCCGTCCTTATCCCGGCAATATTGGCCGTTCATCATCACCATGCCGTCAAATTCAAACGGCAGATCCTTTTTCAGGTAATGCAGGTGGTACGGCGGACGGCCGGTTGCCAGGTAAAGCTGCACCCCTTTGGCGCGCAGAATGTTGAGCGCCGCCACGGTGGATTCCGGCAGGTGGTGATCCGGCGGCAGCAGAGTGCCGTCAATATCAAAAAAAGCAATGCGAATATCTCTGTTTTCCATGTTATTATTCCTGTTTCAGCTGTCGGCCCATCATTGTAGCCAGCGCATCGCGGGCGGCCAACCGACCGGACAGAATATCATCCACCGCATTCACGATGGGCATTTCTACCTTATACTTTTTCGCCAGCTTGCAGGCTGCGGGCAGGGCATTGATGCCCTCCACCACCTGACCGACCTCTTTTTTGGCGGTTTCCACATCCTTTCCGCGGCCAATCAGCATGCCGGCATGCAGGTTTCGGCTGTGCATACTGGTGCAGGTCACGATCAGATCGCCCATACCGGAAAGCCCGGCAAAAGTTTCGGCCTTGCAGCCCATGGCCACACCCAGGCGGGCCAGCTCGGCGTTGCCGCGGGTGATAAGGGCAGCCTTGGCGTTATCGCCGTAATCCAGGCCCATCGCAATGCCAACAGCCAGCGCGATCACATTTTTGACAGCGCCGCCCAGCTCCACGCCGCGGCGGTCGGTGTTGGTATACACGCGGAAGGTGGGGGTGGTAAAGATCTGCTGCACCTTGCGTGCGGCGGCTTCATCCGGGCTGCCCGCCACGATCAGGGTGGGCATATCGCGGGCCACTTCCTCCGCATGGGTGGGGCCGGAAAGCGCCACCACATTGCAGTGGGTGTGTTTGCCATCCGCGGCCAGCTCCTGCTCAATGATTTCGGACATCGTCATCAGCGTTTTTTCCTCCACGCCTTTGGCCACATCCACGATCAGCTGCCCATCCGGGATATGCGGTGCCGCCTTGCGGGCGGTGGAACGCACAAAAACCGAGGGCACCGCAAACAGCAGCACATCGCGGTCGCCGCAGATTTCTTCAATATCCGCGGTATAGTGCATATCGGCAGGCAGGCACATGCCGGGCAGGTTGGGGTGGGCATGGGTCACGCTCATGGCTTTCAGTTCATCGGGCAGGGCGCTCCACATGGTAACGTCACAGCCGTTTCTTGCCAGCATGCGTGCCAGCGCGGTTCCCCAGGTTCCGGCACCCAGAACACCGATTTTGGTTTTGGTCATCGTATTTGTTCTCCAATCGTTTATGGGCAATACCGCATAATTCTAAGTGCCGATATGGCGAGCGAGGTGCGGCAGATGCCAAGCCAAAAGCGCAGATAATACTGGATGTCTTATCGAGCATTTTGGCAACGCAGATGCCGTGCCGCAGCTGCCGGAGCGGTGCTTAAGCCGCAAGGCGGGAATTGTGCGGTGTTGCCTATGGTATCAGGTACGCCTTCAAGCTACACCTTAAAAGTGCCCCGTGCGGTTAAACTGTTTCCACCTCTCAATCAAAGAGTGGCGGCGCGGATCCGGCTTATCCGGCAGGTCCAGCGTAAAGCGCTCATAGCAGTTCACAATGCGTGTCTGGCCGTACTGGTGCTCCCGCGGGATGTTGGCTCCATAGGTCAGGTGGATATGCCCGTGCAGCATCAAAGCCGGGTGATAGGTATCCAAAATTTCATTGAACACCGTAAACCCGCGGTGCGGCAGGTCGCTGAAATCCCCATAGCCGTGCAGCGGCGCATGGGTAACAAGGATATCCACCCCGCCCGCGCGCTGGATCCTGCTGCGCAGGTGGCTGATGCGGCGTTTCATTTCCGCTTCGGTAAACTGCCAGGCACCGGCGCGGTAACGGCAGCTGCCGCCAAGGCCCACAATGCGGTAGCCCTTGTACCAGTACAGGTCATCGTCAATGCAGATCGCACCGCGGGGCGGTTCTTTATCATAGCTGGCATCATGGTTGCCGTGTACATAAAGCACCGGAACCGGCGCTGCATCGGACAAAAAGTTCATATAATGCAGGCTCAGGTCCCCGCAGCCGATGATCAGGTCGATATCGCGCAGCTTGCTGGGCTCATAGTATTCCCACAGGTACTTGCTCTCTTCGTCTGCCACTGCCAGAATTTTCATAGATCGGCCTCTTTCTCTGCAGGGAGCCGGTCGCGGTGGATGCCCTGCATGCGGTACATGGGGCGGGCATAGTCCATCAGTTCGTCAAATTCCGGCAGGTGGCCCTCCACTGCATCGCACAGCCAGTCCATATGCAGGATCTGCTCCGGGGTAAAGCCGGTGCGGCCCTCGTTCATCACAGTACCGTTCTGCGCGGTAATATAGCAGGCAAACGGGTCAATGCTGCCCGCAATAATGCCGCTGCGCAGGATGTTGGCCAGGTGGCGCACATCATGGGGCAGCTCGCGGCTGAGCAGCACATCCATCACACCGCTGTTCATGCCCCACCAGTAGTTGACGGCAGTACCGTCGGTGCCGGATTTATCGCGGGTCCAGCCGCCATCCAGCACGGTGCGCACCACGTTTTCATAGAACTGGCCCCAATGCCAAAACGGCGAAGCCAGATCCATCAGCGTGCCGCCGGGGCTGATGCGGAAAGTTCCGAACTCTCGCGCAGGGCGGAACGGCGTGGGGGTATCGCGCCCCGAGACCACCGTGATGCCCTGCTTCTGGAAGGCCTGGATCGGGTCCCCCGGCAGGCAGGACCATTGCAGGCTGACCTTAACGCGCGGGTTGACCATCCGCGCGCCAAGGGCAAACGCATTGATGTTGGCCGGAACGCCAAAGGTGGGCGTATCCGCCACATAGCCCACGCGGTCCTCCCGCGCCACAGCGGCAGCAATGGCGCCGGTGATGAACTTTGCCTCATACACGCGGCTGTAATAGGTGCGGATGGAAGCATACGGCATATCGACCGAGCAGTTCAGGATGCGCACATCCGGGTGGCGCAGCGCCGCGCGCAGCGAAGCCCCCACCAGTTTTGGCGAGGTTGTAAACACCATATCCGCACCGTCCTGGATGGCTTTTTCCACCAGTTCATCGGCATTTTTGCCCGGCTCTGCGCCATGATAAGCCACGGTTTCCACCTTGCCGGCAAACACCTGGTCCAGCTGGGTACGGCCAAACTCGTGCTGGCTGGTCCAGGTAGAAGTTTCCGGCGTGCGCTCGTTGACAAACGCTACTTTCAAGTGGCTGGGCTCACTGCGGATCCCCGGCAGGATGCGGTCCAGCAGGCTGTTCTTTTTGGCCGGGGCGGACGGCTGGGTGCTGAGCTTGACCGGTTCCGGGCGCTCCAGCGCCAGAACGTTATCCCACACAGCGTCAATAGCTGCGGCAAACTGGGCGGGACTATAGGTTTTCAGCTCATCCAACTTATACAAGCGGAGCAACAGCAGCATAACATCCGCCGGGGTGGTGCGCATTTTATCGCCGCCGTGGGCATTATAAGCCTTGGTGATCCAGTTCATCAGGCTGACAACTTCCGCCTTATCGTCTGCGGTCCACTTTTCATCCGGCGCTTTGCCCAGCGCTTTCTGCAAGCGGGCAAAGCTGCCCTCCTGCGTAAAGTGCAGCCGGTACAGCCCGCACAAAGGGTAATACTCCATGAACTCGTAATATTCACGAATTTCCGGCGTATCATTGAACTGCGGCACAACGCGGGTAACGGTGGCAAAAATAGAATCCGCGCCAAAATATTTCAGCACACTGACACGCTTGTTGCCCTCTTGGACATAAAAGCGGCCCATGTACTCATATGCTTTAATGGCATCGTGGATGCCCTCTTCCACATGGGCCATGCACAGGGAAACCCACTTGCTGGCAAACTCAGTGTTTTCGGGCAGCAGCGGCATAAAGTTGGAAGCAAACGCCGGGGTGCGGCCGGTGGTTTTGGTGCCTACCACATAATCCAACGGTATTTCAATGGTGCCAAGCGGTATCTGGCTTTCGGTATCTGCTTTTTCCAGCAGTTCATCCAACGCAGGCAGATAGGGGTATTTGCCTGCCGCTGTCTTTTCACGGTAATCGCGCACGCCCAATCTTTGAGCGCGGTTGTATTCTTCCAGGGCTTCTATACGCTGCATCCTGTGCCTCCTCCTGCTGTTGTGGTTCCGTCATTTTTTCTTATTCTGTGGGCATGTATGTTGTAATTATACCATATCCCGCAGGGCTTTGCACCCTTTTTATGCCGGAAACCGGCATCCTGCCCGCTTGACATAAATTTTACACAAAACCTGTGGTGCAGGTCTTGCGGCATATCGCGGATTCTTGTATAATAAAGCTTATATGCAAATTTGACATCAATCAACTGCGAGGTACTGGAATGCTTAAGAAATACCTGACTGTATTTTTTGTTTCGATGGTTCCACTGAGCGAACTGCGCGGCGCAATCCCCTATGGCGTAATTTTTGGTCTGCCGCTGTGGAGCACCTACATCATTGCCATCATCGGCAACATGATCCCGGTGCCGTTCATCTTTTTGTTTGCGCGCAAGATCCTGGAATGGGGCGCTGACAAACCGGTGATCGGCAAGTTTTTCACTTTCTGCCTGGAAAAAGGCCACAAGGGCGGCCAAAAGCTGAAAGCCACCGCCGGCCGCGGCCTTTTTATTGCTCTGCTGCTGTTTGTGGGCATTCCCCTGCCCGGCACCGGCGCATGGACCGGCACCCTGGCCGCCAGCCTACTGGATATGGATTTCAAGGAAAGCGTTCTGGCCTGCATGGGCGGCGTTCTGCTGGCAGGCTGCATTATGGGCGTACTGAGCACTTTGGGCATTTCCGCTTTTGGTGCAATCGCCGGTTGATTTTTTCCCTGATTGTATATGACAAAAAGCAGCCTCCGCGGGGGCTGCTTTTTGTTATTATTTTACTGGGCCGTCTCTTCCTGCCTGCTCAACAGGATGCGGTCATTATCCAACCGACGGCCCACATTTTTGGCGAACTGATCCAGCAGGCCGTCCACCGTGGTGTTGGCGCGTTCTCCCCCGCTGATATCCAGCACAATATGGCCGGAATCCATCATCAGCGTGCGGTTGCCCAACTCCAGGGCGGCGTGCATGTTGTGGGTAATCATCAGGCAGGTGATGTGGTTTTCGGCCACAATTTTCTTGGTCAGCTCCAGCACCTTATCTGCGGTGGCGGGGTCCAGGGCCGCAGTGTGCTCGTCCAGCAACAGCAATTTGGGGGTAACCAGGGTGGCCATCAATAGGGTCAGCGCCTGGCGCTGGCCGCCGGAAAGCAGGCCGACCGGCTGTTTCATCCTGTTCTCCAGCCCCAAGCCCAGCTGGACCAGCCGATCGGTAAACAGTTCGCGGTCCGCCTTGGTAATGCGGGAAAACGGCGAAGTATGGGTGGAAGCTCGCAGATAGGCCAGGGCCAGATTTTCCTCAATGGTCATGTTGGGGGCAGTGCCTTTGAGCGGGTCCTGGAACAGGCGGCCAATCGCCTTGGAGCGGCGGAAATCCGGCTGGAAGGTCATATCCACCCCATCCAGCAGAATGCTGCCGGTATCCGGAATAAAGCTGCCTGCAATGGCATTGAACAAGGTGGATTTGCCCGCGCCGTTGGAACCCACAATGGTAGCGAACTCGCCGCTTTCCATATGCAGATTGATATCGGTCAGCGCTTTTTTCTCGTTCACCGTACCGGGGTTAAAGGTCATACTGACATGGTTCAGATCAAGCATGGGTCTTGCCCCCTTTCTGGCTGACGGCACGGCGGCGGCGCAGCGCAAGGTTCTTTTTCAGGGCCGGGGCCGCAATGGCCAGCGCCACAATGACGGCAGAAATCAGCTTCAGGCACTCGCTGGGAACATTGGCACGCAGGGCCAACGCAATGATAAAGCGGTAGATCACGCTGCCCGCCACAGCCGCAGCCGCTTTGACCCACATACCGCCGCGGCCAAACAGCGTTTCGCCAATAATCAGCGAAGCCAGACCGATGACCACCATGCCAGTGCCCAGGTTGATATCGGCGGATTTCTGGTACTGAGCCAGAACCGCGCCGGAAAGCGAGGTCATGGCGTTGGAAACGCAAAGGCCCACCGTGATGGTGAACGCCGTGTTGATGGAGGAAGCGCGCACCATATCCGGGTTATCGCCGGTCGCACGGATGGAAAGTCCCAGTCTCGTATTTAAAAACCATGCCAGTATCACACCGACAATCACAACAAATACAGCTGCAACGATCAGTTTATACCAGGTTCCCCCGATATGATCTTTCGCCCATGAAAAAACCGTGTCACAGGAAAAAAGATTGATATTGGATGCAAAACCCATCACCGCAATGTTGATCGTGTATAATCCTGTATTTACGATGATTCCAGCTAAGATGGACTGAATACCCATTCTGGTCTGTAAAAATGCAGTAACGAATCCCGATACAACTCCTGCTGCCGCCGCCGCAAACAGTCCTAACACCGGATGTCCGGCAAGCGTCACCGTCGCACAGACTGCACAGCCTAATGTAAAGCAGCCGTCTGTTGACAGATCCGCGATATCTAATATGGAAAATGATACAAATAATGCAAGCGCAACCAGTGCATAGATAAATCCAAGTTCTAATGCGCTCTGTACAATGGAAAGTGTAATGATCGAACCCATACTCCCCCCCGGTGCCGTTTTTATTCATATCTTTAAATACACTGTCATCAATGCCAACAGCTGCAGCTGTCTCCGTGTTGACAGTCACGATACCACTGTCTAATGTGCGGACTGCTGTTGCTGCAGGATCAGCACCATTTACAAGGATGTCTGCTGCCATATCTGCCGTTGCAGTTCCAAGCTCTGTATAATTGACGCCATATCCTAAGAATGCTCCGTTTAACGCGAAAGAATCAGCTCCTGTATAGTGCGGGATCTTTGCATCTGCAAACTTTTCAAAGATTGCAAGCTCGGCTGTCATGATTGTGTTATCGGTCGGTGTGAATACTGCATCTACCCCTTCTGCCACAAGCGCATCTGCTGCTGCAGATACCTCTGCATTGGTGGTTCCTGTCTTTTCAATATATTCAATACCGTTTTCCTCACAGTAAGCGATTGCATCTGCAACCGGCACTTTTGAGGAATCCTGGCTCTTATCATATAACAGTCCGATTTTCTTTACATCCGGGTTGGCTGCCGTGATCAGTTTCATAACAGCCGTGGTGTCAAGTGCATCGGATGTGCCTGTGATATTTGCACCAGGTGCATTTAAATCTGCGACAAGTCCTGCGCTGACCGGATCTGATACTGCGGAGAATACAACCGGGATCTGATTGTCCTCTGTCGCATTCTGCATGATCATGGCTGCCGGTGTTGCGATCGGGATGATCACATCCACTTTTTCTGCAACCAGATCCGTTGCGATCTGATTTAAGGTAGAGGAATCTGCCTGACCATTATAGGTATAAT
>ENA-OVGM01001947-OVGM01001947.1-human-gut-metagenome-genome-assembly--contig:-NODE-1947-length-15035-cov-3.952670_pt1 | contig 15035 bp, 12 predicted proteins | sample MGYA00237773_ERZ505425 | MGnify/ENA primary metagenome ERZ505425 (study PRJEB26158, sample SAMN06016407) | human gut metagenome | biome: human gut; feature: ankylosing spondylitis patient; material... | reverse complement strand
TCTTATTTCATATCGCGGCGTTCGCCGCATCTCGGCATAAGTAAAGACAGCGAATTGTGCGCAAGCGCCCATCGCTGTCTTCACTATGCCTATGCGCGGCTATGCTTTCGTAACTTTCCAGTTACAGCAGTTCCTTCAGCATCTGGTTGACGCTGGCGGGATCTGCCTTGCCTTTCATGGCCTTCATGGTCTGGCCTACCAGGAAGCCGATGGCTTTCTCCTTGCCGTTGTGGTAATCCTCTACGGACTGGGGATTAGCGGCAATGACTTCCTCCACGACTTTACGCAATGTACCTTCGTCATTGACGGTCTTTAGTCCCTTCTCTTCCACATACTGTTCGGGATCTACATCTTCCTCAAACATCACCTGGAATACTTCTTTTGCTACAGAATAGTTGATGACTTTGCCGTCTACCAGCGTGATCAGCCTGCTCAGATGCTCCGGTGAGAACCGGATGTCCTCCGGCTCCATCTCTTTTTCTTTTAACAGGCGCATAGTCTCCACCATCAGCCAGTTGGACACCTTCTTGGGCTGGCTTCCCAGTGCCACGGAAGCTTCAAAGATATCTGCCAGATGCTTGGAGCCGGTGATGATATCGATATCATATTCCGGAATATCGTATTCTTCCTTGTAACGCTTCATCTTCTCGGTGCGGAATTCCGGCTGTCTGCTGCGGATGCTATCCAGCCACTCATCGCTGATATAGACCGGTACCAGGTCGGGATCCGGAAAATAACGATAGTCCTGTGCATCCTCCTTGGAACGCATGGCGTAGGAATATTCCTTATTATCATCCCAGCGTCTGGTCTCCTGAATGACCTCTTTGCCGGCCTCCAGCAGATCGATCTGTCGTTCCCGCTCCCCCTGAATGGCTCTGGCGATGGCCTTGAAGGAATTCAGGTTCTTCATCTCGGTACGGGTTCCGAACTTTTCCGCTCCCACTTCTCTCACGGACAGATTGACATCGGCACGCATGGAGCCTTCCTGAAGCTTACAGTCGGACGCTCCCAGATACTGGATCAGCAGACGTAATTTTTCCAAATAGGCAATGACCTCCTCCGCGCTGCGCATATCCGGCTCGGATACGATCTCGATCAGAGGCACACCGGAGCGGTTGTAGTCCACCAGTGTGCAATCTTCCCAGTCGTCATGCACCAGTTTACCGGCATCCTCCTCCATGTGGATCTCGTGGATACGCACCGGCTTCGTGTAAGCGTTGCCGTCCTCTCCCGCTACCTCGATTTCAACCGAGCCATTCCTGCAGATGGGCAGATACAACTGAGAGATCTGATAGTTTTGAGGGTTATCGGGATAGAAATAATTTTTTCTGTCAAATTTGCAATACTGTGTAATGGTACAATTCGTCGCAAGGCCTACTGCCACCGCATATTCTACCACCTGCTTATTCAGCACGGGAAGAGATCCCGGCATACCGGTACATACCGGGCAGGTGTGGGTGTTGGGTCTGCCGCCGAACGCCGTGGAACAGCCGCAGAATATTTTCGTCTTCGTGGCAAGCTCTACATGCACTTCCAGACCAATTACTGTTTCATATTGTTTTGCCATGTTGCTTACCTCCTCTGCTCATAGGTATAGGCTGCACGGATCAGTGTCTTCTCTTTGAAGCAGTCACCGATCAGCTGCATGCCGATAGGCAGGCCTTGGGAATCCGTACCGCAGGGAACGCTGATACCGGGCAGTCCCGCCAGGTTGATGGAGATGGTGTAGATGTCTCCCAAATACATCTTGATGGGATCCGCCAGACTGCTGCCCAGCTTCGGTGCGGTAGTGGGTGCCACCGGTCCTAAGATCACATCGTATTTTGCAAAAGCTTCGTCAAAAGCCTTCTTGATCAATGCTTTCACACGGAGTGCCTTCAGGTAATAAGCATCATAATAACCGGAGCTTAATACAAAGGATCCCAGCATGATACGACGCTTTACCTCGGGACCAAAGCCCTGAGAACGGCTTCTCTTGTACATGGTGTGCAGATCCTCCGCATCCTGCGCACGGTAACCGTATTTTACACCATCGAAACGTTCCAGGTTGGAGCTGGCCTCTGCAGCCGCGATCGTATAGTAAGTGGGAATCGCATAGTCCACCAGACTTAAATCGAACTCCTCCACTTCTGCCCCCTGTGCTTTCAATACTTCCGCTGCTGCCAGTACCGCATCTCTGACCTCAGGATCCAGTCCTTCCCCGAAATAGTCTCTGGGAATACCAATCTTCATTCCCTTCACATCCGCTACCAGTGCGGAGGTGAAATCTGTGTTCTCCCGCTTCATGGAAGTGGAGTCCTTAGGGTCATGGGAGGTGATGGCCTCCAGTACGGTGGCACAGTCCGTCACGTCCTTCGTCAGCGGTCCGATCTGGTCCAGAGAGGAACCATAAGCAATCAGTCCGTAACGGGATACAGTTCCATAGGTGGGCTTCATGCCGACGACACCGCAATAAGATGCGGGCTGTCGAATGGAACCGCCGGTATCGGAACCCAATGCTGCAAAGCATTCCTGCGCTGCCACTGCCGCTGCAGAGCCGCCGGAGGAACCGCCGGGCACATGCTCCGGGTTTCTGGGATTCTTTGTCACTCCGTAATAAGAAGTCTCCGTGGTGCTGCCCATGGCAAACTCATCCATATTGGTCTTGCCCAGAATCACTGCGCCTGCCTTTTCCAGATTCAGCACTGCTTCCGCACTGAAGGTCGGCACAAAATTCTCTAAGATTTTAGAAGAGCAGGTAGTCAGGGTTCCCTCGGTGCACATATTGTCTTTGATAGCAAAGGGAACCCCGGCCAGAGGCCCGGTCAGTTCGCCCGCTTCGATTTTTTTCTGTACTTCCGCTGCCTGCTGCAATGCCTTTTCCCGTTCTACGGTCACATAGCAGTGGTAGGTATCTTCACCGGCTGCGATCTTATCCAGAACGGCCTGCGTGGCTTCCACCGACGTAGTCTTACCTTCCCGGATCGCCTTAGCCAGCTCTACTGCTGTCAGGGATAAAATATCCATATCCATTCTCCTTTTTTAATGTCTGACGGAAAACCATTACCGCCTAAATGCTGTAACCAGATTATAAAGCGGTATTCTACCCGACTTCTAATCAAAAGTCTTTGGTACCACAAACATGTTGTCCTTCTCGCCGGGTGCATTGGCCAGGGTCTGTTCACTCTCATCCCCATTGGTCACCACATCCTCACGGAAGACATTCTGAACCGGGAATACATGAGACATAGGTTCCACTCCCGTTGTATCCAGTTCGCTTAGTTTGTCGATATAGTCCAGCATTCTGCCCATATCCTTTTTCGCCGCTTCCTTCTCTTCATCAGAAAGCTCAAGTTTTGCCAGAATGCCTACATATTCTATGGTCTCGTCACTGATCACGTTCGCCATACTGATCCTTTTTCCTTTCCATTCTGCATGTTTTCAGGTGCTTTCCTACGAAACTCATAGCACCCTGTGCATTCACAAATTGACGCGTACCATCAGAACTTCTTCACGAAAGAGCCTCTGCTCTGAGTGATCAGAAGTTCTTTCCGCACTAATCTCTCACTTTAATGTGTACCTCACGCAGTTGCTGTTCCGTCACTTCGCCGGGAGCCCCGCACATCAGATCCTGTGCATTGCCGTTCATAGGGAAAGCGATCACCTCACGGATGTTATCCTCGTTCCGAAGCAGCATGATCATACGATCCACGCCGGGAGCCATTCCCGCATGAGGGGGAGCTCCGAACTGGAATGCCTGATACAGTGCTCCGAACTTGGTCTTTAATGTCTCTTCGTCATAACCTGCGATGGCGAAAGCTTTTTTCATGATCTCGATGTCATGGTTACGTACTGCGCCGGAGGAGAGTTCCACACCGTTGCATACGATGTCGTACTGATAAGCCAGGATCTCCAGCGGATCCATGGTGTTCAGTGCTTCCAGACCGCCCTGGGGCATAGAGAACGGATTGTGGGTGAATCCGATCTGCTTCGTCTCGGGATCCAGCTCAAACATCGGGAAATCGTTCACATAGCAGAAACGGTAAGCATTCTTCTCGATCAGATCCAGCTTCTCGCCCAGCTCAGTACGGATATGACCGGCATAGTAGTTCGCCTTATCCTCTTTGTCCGCAATAAAGAAGATGGTATCTCCGGCAGAAAGTCCTGCCATTTCTGCCAGTTCTCCCTTCATCTCTTCGGGAATAAATTTATCGATGGGTCCCTTGTAGCTCATATCCTCTGCCACTTCGAGATAACCAAGTCCACCCATACCAAGAGAAGTCGCAAAGCTTAACAGCTTCTCATGGAAGCCTTTGGACATCTCCGCATGTACTTTGATGGCACGGACAGTTCTGCCGATAAAAGGTTTAAACGTACATCTCTGGAAGAACTCCGTCACATCCATAATTCTCAAAGGATTGCGCAGATCCGGCTTGTCACAGCCGAACTCCAGCATGGCCTGTTTGTAACTGATGATGGGGAACGGTGTCTCGGTGATCCTGCTGCCTTCGGGAGCAAACTTTACAAAGGTATCATGCAATACTTCCTCGCCTACCTTGAAGACATCCTCCTGAGTCACGAAGCTCATCTCGAAATCCAGCTGATAGAACTCTCCGGGAGATCTGTCTGCTCTGGCATCCTCATCACGGAAGCAGGGGGCAATCTGGAAATATTTATCAAAACCGGAAGCCATGAGCAGCTGCTTATATTGCTGCGGTGCCTGGGGCAGCGCATAGAATTTTCCTTTAAATTTTCTGCTGGGAACAATATAGTCTCTGGCGCCCTCGGGAGAAGAAGCACACAGGATCGGAGTCTGGATCTCCAAAAATCCCATGTCTGTCATCTTCTGACGCAGATAACTGATCACCTTGGAACGAAATACAATGTTGTCCTTTACTTTTGCATTTCTAAGGTCAAGATAACGATATTTTAATCTAACATCTTCCCGGATCTCTTTAGACGTCTGGATCTCGAAAGGAAGCTGTTTATATACTCTTCCCAACACATCGATCCTGTGTGCTTCCAGTTCGATGGTGCCGGAAGGAATCTTCGGGTTGTAGGTCTCTTCGTCCCTGTGTTCCATAAGACCGGTAATGGACAGGCACATTTCCTTGGTGATGCCCTTTAATAGCTCCGGCTTACGGATGACCACCTGTAACACACCGTACATATCCCGCAGATCGATAAAGGATACGCCGCCGTGGTCACGGATGTTCTCCACCCAGCCTGCCATCTGCAAAGTCTGTCCGATCTGCTGTTCACTGATCTCTTTCATTGTTAAATCTCTGTACATATCGCACCTCCTGTTATATAGTGTCCCGAATGTGCGCTCCCTGTACAGCTTATTTTTGAATACAAAAAGCCCCGGGACATGTTAAAACATATCCCGGGACGAATCATCTAATCCGTGGTACCACCCGAATTGACAGGCGCCTTTGCCTATCCACTCTTGTCACTTAACGCGTGCAACGTGTCATCCTAGCTGCATGTGATATTTTGCAGTTCAGATCACCTGCTCCGGAGTGTTCCCTTCGCCAACTTCCGCAAACAGCGCTCTCAGTCGGTGACGCTGTATTCCTGTCGTTTCCCTTGGCAAGAGTCTCTTTCATAGCATTTACAAAATAGTTTTTCAACTTAGGTTTATAATATTCGCACAAATCAAATCTGTCAAGCGTTTTTTATTGTAACAGTTCAGCCATGGACATATCCGAGCGCAAAAATCATGCTTGCATGATTTTTCGAACGAATATGTTCATTAGATGAGCGCCGGTTTATGAGCAAAGGTAGTCACGAAGTGACGGAAAGCGTGTCAACGCGACTTTGCGAATGGCGCGGGCTGAACGGAAGATTAGTTGCTGCAACTTTAGTTGCTGCAACTTTAGTTGCATGCACTCTTGAACTGATTCCAGATCTCCGCATGCAGATCCTCTGCCTCCTGGGAGATATTCTGCACGATCTCGCCCTCCGCTGCATCTTCCGGCAATACGATCATTTTCTTCATGTCGTCGAAAATATACTCTTCCGCAGCTTTGTTGGTGCAGTAGTAGCCGATATACTCATAGCATTTCGCCGCATTCTCAGGATCGTTGATATAGTCCAAAAATGCATAAGCCGCATCTGCATTGGGTGCCTGGGAAGGTATAAATCCGGCCATGATGCCGAAGCCCAGTCCCTCCTTGGGATATACCACTTCCAGATCCGGTCTCGCCTGCAGTGCCGCAGATACCTGGGAAGTATACAGGAACGCTGCTGCCACCTCACCGCTGATCAGATAATCCTGCGTATTATTGTCATTGATCACACGGATATTGGGAGCCAGACTCAGAAGCTTCTCTCCTGCTGCCCGGATCACATCCAGATCCTCGGTGTTGAAGGATTCTCCCATGGTCTTTAAGGTGATGCCGTCGATAACACGATAGTTTGCCGTCAGTGCCACGTTATTTTCCAGTGCCGGATTCCACAGATCCTCATAGCCTGTGATCTTCACATCCGTCAGTCCCGGATCGTATACGATCAGAGGAATGCCCGCTCCGTAGGGCACGGTATATTCGTTCTTCGGGTCATAGAACTGAGACATAAATACAGGATTCAGGTTATCATAAGTACTGATCCTGGAAGTATCCAGCTTCTGAGCCAGGCCCTCCTGAATGGCCAGCTCAATGATATAGTCATCCGCAATGACCAGATCGTAATCACCGCCCTTGGTTTCTTCCAGCTTCGCCAGCATATCCTCATCATAGTCAAAATTAGAATAATTGATACGGATACCGGTCTCTTTTTCAAAACCATCTAAAATCTCCTGGGGGAACATGCCGTCCCAGGTATAGAGATTCAGTTCTCCCTTATCTTCTTTACCGCCTGCTCCACAGCCGGTAAACAACGTGGCCAGCATGGTCGCTGCCAACAGCATTGCCAGCTTTTTCTTCATAATCTCCTCCTTCGATACAGTTCTCCTGCATCATCTGCTATACATTTTTATGTTGTTACTTATCCGCAATTGCATTTGCGGAATCGTTCTTTCCTCATTTTCCCCCGGCAGCTTTCTCTACAGCTGTCTGCGACTTACGTCCCAGCGCATACGCCCCCGCCAGACACAACAATATCACAAACAGCATGACCGTGGCAAGTGCATTGATCTCCGGGGTCACGCCGGTCTTTAATTTCGTATAGATCTTCACCGGCAGGGTGTTGACCTTCGGTCCGGTGACGAAAATACTGATCACCACATCATCGAAGGACATGGCAAATGCAAGCAGCACTCCCGACAGGATCGCCGGCAGGATCTGCGGCAATATCACATCCCGGAATACCTGCCATTTTGTGGCTCCCAGATCCAGTGCCGCCTCTTCCAGCGATCGGTCCATTCCCACCAGTCTCGCCCGCACCATGGTAAAAATATAGGGCACACAGAACGTGGTATGGGCGATCACCAGCGTGACCATACCAAAGGGCAGTCCCATCAGGGAAAATACGGACAAAAATACCATGCCCAGAATGATCTCCGGGATCATGATGGGGAGTGTGGACACATAGGCCACGGCATCGTCCAGTTTCCGTTTTCTGCGGCTCATCCCCAGTGCTCCCGAAGTGCCGATCAACACCGCAAAGGCACAGCTAAGTACCGCAAGGATCAGGCTGTTGATCAGTGCTTCCCCCAGATCTCTGTCCCGGAACAACTCCCGGTACCATTTCAGGGAAAAGCCTTCCCACACAGAGGTCAGTTTGGAAGCATTAAAGGAATACGCCACCGTCAGCAGGATTGGAATATAGGTCAGCACTGTGATCACCGCCACATATACAAAGGGCCATTTTTTCTTTTTCATACGCTACATCATCCCTTCCAGCTGTGAGGTTCCGGTGATCTTGCGGTACAGACGGATCATCACCGAAGTCAGCACCATCAGTACTGCGGACAGCGCCGCCGCAAAGGGCTGATTCCGTCCCTTGGTGATCTGTTCCTGAATCACACTGCCCACCAGCACGATCTTATTGCCGCCCAGGATATCCGCTATGAAAAACAGTCCCATGGACGGAATAAAGGACAGCACCACGCCGGACAAAAGTCCCGGCAGCGTCAGCCGGAAGCTGACGGTCCAGAAGGCTTTCCACGCCGAGGCTCCCAGATCTCTGGAGGCTTCCACCAGAGAGGCATCCAGCTTCTCCGCACTGGAATACACCGCCAGGATCATAAAAGGCAGTAGCGAATAAACCATTCCCACTACCACTGCCGGATAAGTGTAAAGCAGCTTTAACGGCTGCTTCGTCAGGTGTAGCCCCATCAGGATCTTATCCAGTACACCATTGCTGCGAAAGACAATAATCCAGCCGTACAGGCGGATCAGCGCACTGGTCCAGAAAGGGATCATAATGAGCAACAGCATCCTGCGCTTCCAGACAGCGTTCATTTTTGCCATGAAATAGCCGTACGGATATCCGATCAGCGCCACGAAAAAGGTGGCGGTAAACGCCAGCTTCAGAGACTGCCAGAAAGTATCCAGATACAGCGGTTCCAATATTCTTTTGTAATTGTCCAGCGTGAACGTAAAGTCCACACCCCAGACCTGTGCTCTCTGTAAAAAGCTTAACAGAAACAGATACAGGATCGGCAGTGCCACAAACAGAATCGTGAACACATACATAGGGATCATCAGTCCGACATTCCCGCTTCTCCTGCGGCTGTTACTTGTGATTTTCGTCTTTGTCATTATCTATTACCTTTACTGCGTCTTTCGCATCCCAGCCGATCTTCACCTGCTGTCCCGGCTGTAAGTCATTGTCGATTCCATAGCGGCTGGCGGTCAGAGTCTGTCCGTCCGGCAGACGGAACAAAATGCGTAACTGCCCTCCGGCAAAGCTTTTTTCCACCACGACAGCCTCCTGTGTGCAGACTGCCTCCCCGTTCATCAGAATGTTTTCCGAGCGGATGGCAAAAGTCTCCCCATTTTTATGCAGAATATTCGCATTTCCCACAAAATCCGCCACATAGCTGGTCTGCGGCTGATAGTACACCTCATTGGGCGTCCCCAGCTGTTCCAGGATGCCTTCGTGCATGACACCGATGCGGTCCGACATATTGATGGCTTCTTCCTGATCGTGAGTGATGTAAATAAACGTGATCCCCAGCTGCTTCTGCAGACGTTTCAGTTCCAGCTGCATCTGCCTGCGCAGCTTCAGATCCAGTGCTCCCAGAGGTTCATCTAACAGCAATACTTTCGGCTCATTGATCACCGCTCTGGCAATGGCAATGCGCTGCTTCTGTCCGCCGGAAAGCTGATCCGGCATCCGTTTTCCGTACTCTTCCAGCTGGACCAGACGAAGTGCCTGTTCTACTTTTCTCTCGATCTCTGCCTTCGGAACTTTTCGGATCTTCAATCCATATCCTACGTTGTCCGACACATTCATATGCGGAAACAGGGCATAATTCTGGAACACCGTATTGACATCCCGTTTGTTCGGCTCACGGTTCGTAATGTCCTGTCCTTCCAGGATCACCTGTCCGGCATCTGGCAGTTCCAGCCCCGCAATAATACGCAGCGTCGTGGTCTTGCCGCAGCCAGAAGCTCCCAACAGGGTAATAAATTCTCCCTGTGCCACCTCCAGATCGATGCCTTTTAATACTTCTGTATTGTCAAATGATTTCCGGATCTGCCGAAGTTGTAATATACTTTCGCCCATGCACCGACTCCTTTCCTCATTTTCGTATATCATTTTTGATACAGATTCTACCGTATTTTTTTATCTCAGTCAATCCTTTATCCCCAGGCAATAAAAACGATAAAAACAGGCTGCCGGCTTCAGAGCCGCCAGAATATCAGGCATTAAAAAATGCCAAGCCACAGGTTTTCATCCTGGGCTCAGCACCATATTTTACAACTCAACAACCCGGTCATTCACCTGTGTAAAGCTGCCTCCGTCCATATTTTTACGTACAAAGGGAACCCCCCTGCGCACATAGTATACATTATCCTGAAGCAGGGCATCCGGATTCTCTGACGGGCTGATCGTACCACCGAGATCATCATAGCTGATATTATCGCGGAAGGTATTATGGATCGCCTCCTGCAGACAGAACATCACACAGCCGCCTTCATTCTGCCTGCTGTAATTGGATTCATACACCGTTCCGTCCCCGGAATCCGCATCATATGCCATGCCGTCCTGATTGAGTCTGGTGTCCGTGACTTCATTATAACGAAACAGGGCATCCTTGCATTTCCAGGGCCAGATCCCGGCTGCCACTTTTCCCATCCGGTCGCCCGGCTCGCAATAGATCCGGTCATTGATCTCGCAGGCCACAGAGTCTGCCATATTATGCTCCACCAGAGGACGCAGGGCATACATCGGCGTGATCCCATCCCCACCGGCCTCTTTTACATAATTATTCCGTATCTGCATATTTTCATGTCCATAGTTCAGAAAAACGGCTTCCGTAAGCTCTGCCCCCCGGAACTTATCATGGGCATAGGTATAGCCTGCTGCAATTCCCCAGCGGCTGACCCGGTGCACGAAGCATCCTTCAATAACGATATCCCGATACCGTGCCACACCCGTCAGTTCCTCACATTCCGGACGGAGCGCTGTCATATAGATCCCACCGTTGTTCATGTGTTTATCGTAGACATTCCCATGGACATCATGGATCCACAGATTCCTAAGTGTGATGCCGCCCCGCACCCCTTTGTCCTTAGCCACCACAGCCACACCGGTACGGTTCATTTTCTCACCCAGACTATAACGCTCTCCCGGGATCATGCTGCCTTCATTCGTGATCTCCAGATCCTCGACCACAATATGCTCCGCATCGTACAAAAGCACTGCGGAAGATACATAGCCGTGATACACATGCGTAGGTGCATCCAGCGGGGTCCCATAATCCTGATACCAGATGCCCTGTCCGCAGGCATCGATCCGCGGCGGTGCATCTGCTGTACCGTACGCTCCGATCACGATCGGTGCCTCTTTCGTACCGCTGTCTGTCACATGCAGATATTGTCCGTAAAATACACTGCCCCGCTCCAGCAGGACACGGTCTCCCGGCTGCAGGCTTCTTCGATTAATGGCAGACAGACTGGCAAACGCCGTACTGCACGTCCGTCCGTCATTTTCATCACTGCCTGTTCTCTGACTCACATAATATGTCGCGGATAAGCTTGTCATATGCATCCTCCCGTAACCGTTTCTCAATGATCTGTGACACCTCCTCATAGGTAAAATAATCCCCATGATAGCGTCCGAACAGATCTCTGTTCTGTTCGTAAAAATCCCGTTTCTCCTGCTCCGTGAAATCCGGGCAGAAGCCACCTTCCCGGACCTTCTCACACGGCTGCACAAAATCCAGCTTCAGGCGGGTCAGCTCATATTGCAGATACGCCGGTGCGGAAAAATAATGCGGTCCGTAGAACCGCTGTCCTTCCTGTTCCATTCTCCGCAGCTCTTCATTGTGCTTCTGTCGTCGGGTCTCCAGACCCTCCATGGTGGGATCCTCGATCAGGCCCATTCTATGCGCCAAAAGGAAGGCTCCCTGAGCCTTCCTGATATGCGCCTGTGTCATAGTTTCCTGTTTTGGCATTTTCTGTTGCATTATTTCACTGCTCCTGTAATTCCATTTGCAAAACTCTTCTGTAAACACAGGAAGATGATCGCTGTAGGAAGTGTACAGATCAATACTCCCAGCATCAGCATACCATAATCCACACTGTATCCACTCTTCAGATTGGCTACTAACATCGGCATGGTGATCGCCTTGCTGTCCTGTAAAATGATCGTCGGCCACAGATAATTGTTCCACGCATTCATAAATGTAACCGTCATCGCCGCTCCATAGGTAGATTTCATCACCGGAATGAACATCCGGAAGAAAATCTGTATTTCGCTCAGACCTTCCAGTCTGGCAGCCTCGATAATATCATGAGGGAAAGAACGTGCCGCCTGTCTGAAAAGCATGATCATAAACGGAGTCGAGATGGATGGCAGTGCCAGTGCGATCCAGGTATTTACCAGCTTCCAGGAGGTAAACATCTTGAACAGAGGGATCATGATCGCTACGAACGGAAGCATCATTGCCAGCAGCAGAATACTCATCAGAATATCCTTGCCCTTATCATGATAGATCTCAAATCCATAACCGGCAATGGAACAGATCAGCAGTGTCACAACCGTGATCACGATCGCATTGCGGAAGGAATTAAACATCGCAAGTCCGAGATTCTGCATGTCGACCAGGGTCTTGAAATTCTCGATCATATAGGTACCCGGGATCAAGCGTCCTCTTACCACATCAATACTCTGGTTGGTCGCACCGCACAGCATATAATACAGTGGAAATGCTGACAGAAAGCTTGCTATCACTAAGATCGCGTAGGAAATTATTTGCTTGAATTTAGTCACGTTTGTCACCCACCTTCATCTGAATTGCAGACAGAACCGCTACCATCACAAGTATGCATACAGACAACGCTGCCGCATAATTAAATTTCGGTGTCTCCACAAAGGAGATATTGTAGATGTAATGCGCCAATGTCATTGTAGATTTTCCGGGACCGCCTGCTGTCAGGTTCATAGACTCATCGAACAGCTGCAGTGTTCCCGAAGTAGACATGATCGCCGTCATCAGAATGGTCGGCTTTAACAACGGTATCGTGATCTTCATAAACTGCTGGAACGGTGTCGCTCCGTCGATGTAGCTTGCCTCATATACAGAATAGTCGATATTCTGTAATCCTGCCAGATAGAATACCATATTATATCCGGTCCATCTCCAGATCAGCGCAAGGATAATTACAATCTTGGCACTGGCGGAATTCCCCAGGAAATTATAGCCGGTAGATAAGATTCCAAGTTTGATCAGAATACTGTTGATCAGACCATCTGTAGCAAACATGGAACGGAAGATCAATGAATAGGATACCAGGGATGTCGCACATGGAAGAAATACACAAGTACGGAAAAATCCCTTAAATTTCAAATCTTTGTTATTCAGAAGCTGTGCCAGAAGAATTGCCAGTATCAGCATGATCGGCACCTGAATGATCAGATACAGGAATGTATTTGCAATAGACTGCTGAAATACCTTGTCTGCCAGAATACGTTTATAGTTGCTGAAGATCGGATCTGCAAATCTCATATTTGCTCCGGCTCCGGTCTGCAGGGAAATGATAAATGCACGTATCATTGGATAAAAGCTCATGATCGCGATCATGATAGTTGCAGGAGCCAGGAACGTCCATCCTGCTGCCCTCTGCTTGCCAAGCAGAGACATACCTTTTTTCTTAGAATTCACGTGAACTCCTCCTTTCAAAAAACTCTGTAACTGTTCGGCATTTTGCCGGACAATTACCAACTCTTTGCAGTAAGATGGGGGACTGCTGGCAGTCCCCCGCACTTACCTGTTTTCATTCACTTAATCACTGTCTACAGATTGCTTCACAGTTTCACTGTTCCCGCAATCCTGACATCATCTGATCCTGCGATCAGAATTTATTCAGTCATCTTGAATGCCAGAGTATCCTGAGCTTCCTGAAGGGCATCTTCTACAGGTGTGCCGTTTACGATATTTACAACTGCTGTGTTGACGCATTCTCTTGATTCATAATGATACGGTGTTTTTGTGAACTCCGGAATATGAGAAGAGTATTCTACAATTGTGGAGAAGATTGGCTGTCCACCAAAGAATTCATTTGGCTCGTTGTAAACCTTAGATTCACCTGCCGGCAGATAACAGGAGATTGCACCTGCTTCCGGAAGGATTGCATCATAGAACTCTGTGCTGGAACCAAATGTACTTGCAAGGAAATCTTCTGCAAGTTCTACATTCTGGCAGTTGGATGTAACATACCAGGAAGATCCACCATTGTTTGCATAGTTTGTGGCTGTGTCAACATCGTCTACTTTAGGCATTGTTGTGATCTGCCACAGACCCTTCTGATCTTCTGTAGACATCAGAGTAGCTGTGATCCAGTTACCATTTACAATACCTGCTGCCTCACCGCCTGTAATAGTAGCGATATATTCATCCCAGTTATTTACAAGTTTAACAACGTCATTCTTAACCAGATCTACATAAAGATTGATGCATTTCTCTGCAACTTCATTGCCTACGATGTAAGCTTCGCCATCTTCGTTTACGAAGTTAGCTCCGCAGGACTGCATCATCATCATCAGAGTATCGCCACCTGTAGCTTCACTTGTAAGAAGATATTTTCCGGTTTTTTCATGAACATCTTTACCGATTTCCATGAACTTGGACCATGTGATATCTGTCAGATCATCAATAGTATATCCTGCCTCGTCAAGGATATCTGTACGATAGCATGCAATAACAGCACCATTATCAAACGGAACACCATAGTGTGTATCATCTACCATGGAATAGGACTGTTTCAGTTTACCAAAATCATCCCAGTTAATGTTGATATCTTTCAGATCTGTGAATGCATCCGGATAGCTCTTCAGATATTTCTGATAGCTGTTGTCCTGCATAAGAACGATATCAGGAAGTGTGCTGTAATCGCCTGCATTTGCTGCTGTTGTCAGTTTAGTCTGGCAGTCATCAGAAGATGTCTCTACGATATCTACAGAAAATCCCTCATGATCTTTTGCATACTGATCTGCTGCGATCTGCATGGATTTGATGTTGAAGTTCTGATCCCACGCCCATACAGTTAACTTGTTGTCATCATCAGATTTCGCAAAAACAGCTGTAGCTGATCCTGCAAAGGATGCTACCATAGCACCGGTCATTAATACTGCGAGTAATTTTTTTCTCATATTTATATCCTCCTTTATTAAGCTTATTCTTTCTTCCGAATCGCTTGTAAGCTGATTATAACATCCGATTTTCAGGTATAGTTTGCATAACCGCACACATAATGTGCAATTTCGATCATTTTATGTATTTTGCACTATTAAAAATATTTAAAAATATATTTTTTGTTCACTTTCTCATTTACTATGTTTTTACTATATAATTTTAATAACGAAGGCCACTTTCATGGACAAAAAAATATATATTTTTGTCTTTAAAAATGGCTTTTGTTCTTATTTCATAAATTTTCCGT
>ENA-OVGM01001935-OVGM01001935.1-human-gut-metagenome-genome-assembly--contig:-NODE-1935-length-15161-cov-89.836555_pt1 | contig 15161 bp, 14 predicted proteins | sample MGYA00237773_ERZ505425 | MGnify/ENA primary metagenome ERZ505425 (study PRJEB26158, sample SAMN06016407) | human gut metagenome | biome: human gut; feature: ankylosing spondylitis patient; material... | reverse complement strand
TTCAGACAGGTAAAGAAGGACGTTCTTATACTAAGGTTATCAAAATGGTTAAGTCACCTAAGACTGGTGCTTATGTTTTTGATGAACAAATGGTTCCTAACGAAAAAGTTCAGGACTTCTTTAAGAAATAATATTATTTTCTGATAGATAAAAAAGTTCCTTTTGTCGGAAGACAAAGGGGACTTTTTTTATTGTTTCTATTCTCTTGTGAGGGTGGATAATATGCTTTACAGGATCTGGTGTCGTAAATAATGATGTAATATTTATTTGTGAGTGAACAAGAATAGTTATATCTTTGTATCATAAATAGATAATAAACATAAGCCGTATGGGATTTTTTAGTTTTTTTTCGAAGGAAAAGAAGGAAACTTTGGACAAAGGTTTATCCAAAACAAAAGAAAGTGTTTTTGGTAAGATAGCTCGTGCTGTCGCCGGAAAGTCTAAAGTGGACGATGAAGTGTTGGATAATCTGGAAGAGGTTCTGATAACTTCTGATGTTGGAGTGGAAACAACACTGAAGATTATTAAACGCATCGAAAAAAGAGTTGCTCAAGATAAATATGTAAATACGCAAGAGCTTAATAATATTTTGCGTGAAGAAATTGCTGCTCTGCTTACTGAAAACAATACGGTCGATTCAGAAGAATTTACTGTTCCCGAAGGGAAAAAGCCTTACGTGATAATGGTAGTCGGAGTGAATGGAGTAGGAAAGACTACCACCATCGGTAAACTGGCTTATCAGTTTAAAAAAGCAGGGAAGTCTGTTTATCTGGGTGCTGCCGATACTTTCCGTGCCGCTGCCGTAGAACAGTTGGTGATTTGGGGAGAGCGTGTAGGAGTTCCTGTTATAAAACAAAAAATGGGATCTGATCCTGCTTCTGTTGCTTTTGATACTTTAAGCTCTGCTGTTGCCAATAATGCCGATGTGGTTATTATTGATACAGCCGGACGTTTGCATAATAAAATAGGCCTGATGAACGAGCTGACTAAGATTAAAAATGTAATGCAGAAAGTTGTTCCAGATGCTCCGCATGAAATATTGTTGGTGCTGGATGGTTCTACAGGACAGAATGCTTTTGAACAAGCCAAGCAGTTTACACTGGCAACAGAGGTGAATGCAATGGCGATAACAAAGCTTGACGGTACAGCGAAGGGAGGAGTTGTAATTGGTATCTCTGATCAGTTTAAGATACCTGTTAAATATATTGGTTTGGGCGAAGGTATAGAAGATTTACAGATCTTCCGTCGCCGAGAATTTGTTGATTCATTGTTTGGTACAGCTAACAAATGAGAAAAAATACAATAGACATTATTACGCTAGGGTGCTCCAAGAATCTTGTTGATTCGGAGAAGCTGATGAAACAGCTTGAAGCCAATGGATATAAAGTTACTCATGACAGTGAAAATCCTCAAGGGGAAATTGCAGTCATAAATACGTGCGGATTCATAGGTGATGCTAAGGAGGAGTCAATAAATATGATTCTTGAGTTCTGCCAGGCTAAGGAAGAAGGACGTTTGAAGAAGCTTTATGTGATGGGATGTCTTTCGGAGCGGTACTTGAAAGAACTGCAGGTAGAAATTCCTCAAGTAGATAAATTCTATGGTAAGTTTAACTGGAATGAACTATTGGCAGATTTAGGTAAGACATATCATTCAGATTTTGCTGTAGAGCGTCATCTGACAACACCTAAGCATTATGCCTATTTGAAAATATCAGAAGGCTGTGACCGTAAATGTTCATATTGTGCGATTCCTATTATAACAGGAAAGCATGTATCCCGTCCTATGGAGGAAATATTGGACGAGGTACGTTTGCTCGTTTCAGAGGGCGTAAAAGAGTTTCAGGTTATCGCTCAGGAATTAACCTACTATGGCGTTGATCTGTATAAAAAGCAAATGCTTCCGGAACTCATAGAACGTATGGCTGAAATTCCAGGTGTGAAATGGATACGTTTGCATTATGCTTATCCTGCACATTTCCCAAAAGAACTGTTCCGTGTGATGCGTGAACATGATAATGTGTGCAAATACATGGATATTGCCTTACAGCATATCAGTGATAATATGCTGTCGAAGATGCGTCGTCACGTAACAAAAGAGGAAACATATCAGTTGATAGAGGAGTTTCGTAAAGAGGTTCCGGGAATTCATCTGCGCACAACGTTGATGGTAGGCCATCCGGGAGAAACAGATCAGGATTTTGAGGAGCTTAAAGAGTTTGTCCGTAAAGCGCGTTTTGATCGTATGGGAGCATTTGCCTATTCGGAAGAAGAAGGAACTTATTCTGCAAAACATTATAAAGATGATATTCCACAAGACGTGAAACAGAAGCGTCTGGATGAACTGATGGAAATACAGCAGGAAATATCAAATGAATTGAGCCATAATAAAATTGGAAAGGAATTTAAAGTAATCATTGATCGCAAGGAAGGTGATTATTACATTGGTCGTACAGAGTTTGATTCGCCTGAAGTGGATCCGGAAGTCTTGATCAAAGATGAAGGCAGAATGCTTCGTACAGGATCATTCCATCAGGTGAAGGTTTATGATGCAGACGATTTTGATTTATATGCAACGTTAGTATAGTTTTTAAATAATTAAGCGGAAGACATGAACAATAAAGAGTTGATAGGCGAATTGTCACGCCGCTTGGGATATACCAACAAGGATGTGGCACGGTTGCTGACATCAGTTACCGGAATAATGGGTGAAGAGTTACAAGAAGGGAAAGTAATCGCTATTCAGGACTTTGGAACATTTGAAGTCAAGAAGAAAATGGAGCGAATTACTGTAAATCCTGTTACTAAACAACGCTTCCTTGTTCCTCCTAAATTGATTTTGAATTTCAGACCTAGTAATCTCTGGAAAGAACGATTAAAGAAAATCTTCGATAATGAGTGATAAATTCACACAGCAGGACTTGGCTGATTTGCTAGCGCAACGCCATGAAATGAATCCGGCAGATGCAGAAGCATTTGTAAGGACTCTTTTTGCTCTTGTCGAAGAATCTGTAATATCTGATAAATATGTAAAGATTAAGGGACTGGGGACTTTTAAGCTGATAGAGGTTGATGCCCGTGAAAGTATCGACATAAATACGGGGGAGAGGATTGAAATACGAGAACACTCACGTATTTCGTTTACTCCAGATTCAACGATGAGGGAGATCGTAAACAAGCCTTTTAGTCATTTTGAAACAGTTTTGCTTAATGAAAATACTCATTTTGATGATTTAGAGGAAACTTCTGAGTTGGAAGATGATACTGAAGGGCAAGAGGAAGAAACTGTTGAAACAGCTTTTGTAGAAGCTGAAGAAGCATCTCATTCTTGTTTAGAGGGTAGCACACAAACATCTCCCGAAGTAGCAGTGGAAGCTGTTGCTGTAGAAGAAAAATCTGATAAGCAGGAAGATGTTTCGGAAAATGTTATGCAAATGCCTCAAAATGAACTTCCGGAGATTAAGGAGGAACCTGTTCGAAAGAATATATTTCGTTTACCATGGTGCATGTTGGCTACAGTTTTGTTGGCTGGAGTTATTTTAGGAGGTATTGTCGTATGGAGTATGTTTTCAGGAAGAAGGTATATTCCTGAATCTGTAGTTGGGATTCTTATGGAGAAGCAGACCTCTGACTTGAAACAAGATACTATTGTTCGTAAACCAATCCAGAAGAATTCGGTAATTCAAACTCAACAGATTCTACATGCAAAGGAAGACACTGTGCGTGAATCTGTAGCAATGAGTCCGACACCAGAAAAAACAATCACTCCAGTTGTGAAACGGGAAACCTTGGCAGATACGGTTGAGTATGCTATTACAGGTACAAAAACCACTTATACCATCAGACCGGGAGAAAGTCTGGTGCGTGTCGCATTCAAATTTTATGGAAATAAAAAATTATGGCCTTATTTGGTACAACATAATAAAGATATAATTAAAAATGCAGATGTGGTTCCTGTTGGAACTACGATTAAAATACCGGAATTGTCACCTAAGGCTGATAAGAAATAACGGCATACGTTTCGATATTATTTAAATATCTTTAATCCAATAAGACTTAAACGATAGAAGCAACTAGTTTTTTTAATAAAAATTAGTTGCTTCTGTTAATATAATGCCGTACTTTTGGCTTCGATAAAAAAGGTCAGTTGACCGGTAGTTAAAATGTATATTTGAAAACATAAAAATAAAGAAATTATGGCTGAAGCTATTGACATTCGTGAATTAAACGAGCGCATTGAACGCCAGAGTGCATTCGTGACCAACCTGATGGCTGGTATGGATCAGGTGATTGTTGGTCAAAAACATTTGGTTGAATCATTATTAATCGGTTTATTGGCCGACGGACATATTTTGCTGGAAGGTGTTCCTGGATTGGCAAAAACATTGGCAATCAAAACACTGGCATCGTTAATCGACTCTAAATACAGTCGTATTCAGTTTACCCCAGACTTGCTTCCTGCCGATGTGTTGGGTACAATGATATATAGCCAGCGAGATGAGCAGTTCGTTACAAACAAAGGTCCTATTTTTGCAAATTTTGTTCTTGCTGATGAAATTAACCGTGCTCCTGCGAAAGTACAGAGTGCTTTGCTGGAAGCTATGCAGGAACGTCAGGTTACATTAAGTAAAGAAACTTTCCGCTTGCCTGAACCATTTTTGGTAATGGCAACTCAAAACCCGATCGAACAAGAAGGTACTTATCCATTGCCTGAAGCACAGGTGGACCGTTTCATGTTGAAGGTAATCATTGACTATCCGAAGCTGGAAGAAGAAAAGAAGATTATTCGCCAGAATATATCAGGTGATAAAATTAAGATTTCTCCAATTTTGAAGGCAGAAGATATCATGGAAGCTCGTAAGGTTGTTCATCAGGTTTATCTGGATGAAAAGATTGAGCAGTATATTGCAGACATTGTATTTGCTACTCGTTATCCGGAGAAATATGATTTGAAGGATCTGAAAGGCCTGATAGGTTTCGGAGGATCTCCTCGTGCATCTATTAATCTGGCACTGGCCGCACGAAGCTATGCTTTTATCAAACGTCGTGGATATGTAATTCCGGAAGATGTTCGTGCTGTTGCTCATGACGTGCTTCGTCATCGTATTGGCTTGACTTATGAAGCCGAAGCTACCAATGTTACTTCTGATGAGATTGTAAGCAAGATCTTGAATAAAGTAGAAGTGCCCTAATCATTTATCGGAACGATAAAGAATACTTTGCCTGAGCAATTTGGATTCAGATTGCTCAGGTTGGAGAAGAAAGCATATCATTAAGTAAATGATATGTAATATTTGGTGTATTTTGCTTTGGAAATACAAAGCGTAATCCGAAAATAGAATGGAAACAAGTGAACTATTAAAACGCGTTCGTCAGATAGAAATCAAGACACGAGGGCTTTCCAGCAATATTTTTGCCGGCCAGTATCACTCGGCTTTTAAGGGCAGGGGAATGGCCTTTTCCGAGGTGCGTGAATATCAGTATGGCGATGATGTGCGCGATATAGACTGGAATGTAACCGCTCGCTTTGACAAGCCATTCGTAAAGGTTTTCGAGGAAGAACGTGAACTGACTGTCATGTTGCTGGTCGATGTTTCGAACAGTTTGGATTTTGGTACAGTGAAGCAGCTGAAGAAAAATATGGTTGCGGAAATTGCGGCTACCCTGGCTTTCTCGGCTATCCAGAATAATGATAAGATTGGTGTAATTTTCTTTTCAGACCGTATCGAGAAATTTATTCCTCCGAAAAAAGGACGTAAACACATTTTGTATATCATTCGTGAATTGCTGGACTTTAAGCCGGAGAGTACACGTACAAATATTCAGTGTGCCATTGAATATCTGACAAACGTTTTGAAGAAACGTTGTACGGCATTCATGTTGAGCGACTTTATAGATGACCGTGATTTTCAGAATGCATTGACGATTGCCAACAGAAAACATGACGTAGTAGCTCTGCAGGTATACGACCGTCGTTTGGAAGAGCTACCGGATGTAGGTCTTATGAAAGTAAGAGATGCTGAAACTGGCCACGAGCAGTGGATTGATACCTCATCAAAATCTTTACGGAAAACTCATCACGAATGGTGGAAATCTCGTCAGCAAAAGCTTCATGAGATATTCACTCATAGCAATGTGGATGCTGTATCGGTACGTACTGATCAGGATTATGTGAAAGCATTGCTTAATTTATTTGCGAAACGAAACTAAAATAATTATGAAATACAATAGTAGCAAGAGATATGTGAAGGCATTTTGGTGTGTGTTGCTTTTGTTTATTGCAGCTCCAGCTGTAAAAGCACAAGTTACGGTAGAAGCTACCATCGACTCTTTACAGCTTCTTATCGGCGAGCAAGCAAAAATAAAACTTCAGGTAAGCATGGATGCTAATCAGAAGTTGCGTTTGCCGTTACTTCGTGATACATTGGTTACAGGTGTTGAAATTCTGGATGTTGCAAAGCCTGATACTCAGCTGCTGAATAATGATAAGCGCTGGCTGATCTCACAAGAGTATACGATTACTTCATTTGACTCTGCATTGTATTATCTTCCTCCTTTTGAGGTTCTGGTAAACGATCAGGCATACCGCTCGAAAGCTTTGGCGTTGAAAGTTTATTCGATTCCGGTAGATACTTTACATCCGGATCAGTTCTTTGGACCAAAAGATATTCGGGAAGTGCCTATAACTTGGAATGATCTTGCTCCGTTGGTTTATTCAGCACTTGCTATGCTGATATTGGGTGCGGCAGCTGTGTTCTTTATCATTCGTTACCGCGATAACAAGCCTATTATCAAGATTATTAAAATTGAACCTAAATTACCTCCTCATCAAGCTGCCATGAAGAAGATTGAGGAGATTAAGGCTGACAAACAAGTGCGACGTGAAGATCCGAAACTGTATTATACGGAGTTGACCGAGGTACTTCGTACATATATAAAAGATCGCTTTGGATTCAATGCGCTGGAAATGACATCTTCGGAAATCATTGAACATTTGTTGGAAGTAAAAGATCAACAGTCAGTCAGTGACTTGAAGACTCTGTTTATGACGGCCGATCTTGTAAAATTTGCTAAGCATGCACCTATGATGAATGAAAATGACATGAATCTGGTGAATGCCGTTGATTTTATTAATCAAACCAAAGTGGAAGAAGATCCGAATGTGAAGAAAGAACCAACAGAAATCAGGGTAGAAGAGAAGCGTTCAAAACAAGGTAGAATTGCGCTTCTATGCAGTATTTCAGTGGTAAGTATTGGTGCTGTAGTTTGCCTGTATTTGGTTATTTGCCACATAATCGACCTCTTTTTTTAACATTTAACTTGTGTAAGAACTATGATTTTTGCAAATCTGGAATATCTGTTTTTGTTGCTTCTGCTGATACCATATATCGTATGGTACTTCATGCGTAGAAAGAAAACAGAGCCTACTATGCAGGTATCTTCTACCCGCATGTATATGAATGCGCCGAAGAGCTGGAAGATTTATCTTCTTCATGCCCCTTTTGTTTTGAGAATTGTAGCCTTTGTCATGATTGTATTAGTGTTGGCGCGTCCTCAGACAACTGATAACTGGCAAAATACAGAAATAGAAGGTATCGATATCATGCTGGCAGTGGACGTATCAACCAGTATGCTTGCTGAAGATTTGAAACCCAACCGTTTGGAGGCTGCTAAACAAGTAGCTGCTGAATTTATAAATGGACGTCCAAATGATAACATCGGTCTGACTGTCTTTGCTGGAGAAGCATTTACCCAATGTCCGCTTACGGTAGATCATGGGGTATTATTGAATTTATTTAATAGTATCAAAGGTGATATCGCTCAGCGTGGAATGATAGAAGATGGTACTGCTATCGGTATGGGACTTGCCAATGCTATTAGCCGACTGAAAGACAGTAAGGCTAAATCGAAAGTCATCATTTTGCTGACAGATGGTAGTAATAACCGCGGAGATATTTCTCCACTGACTGCGGCTGAAATAGCTAAACAGTTTGGTATCCGTGTTTATACTATCGGAGTGGGTACGAACGGAACAGCTCCTTATCCAATGCAGACCTATGCAGGAGTTCAGTATGTCAATGTTCCAGTAGAGATTGACGAACAAACACTGACCCAAATTGCCGGAACAACAAACGGAAATTATTTCCGTGCTACCAGCAATTCAAAACTGGAGGAAGTCTACAGAGAAATAGATAAGCTGGAAAAAACAAAACTGAACGTCAAAGAATTCAGTAAGCGGGAAGAAGCTTATGCTACTTTTGCTTTGATTGCTTTCTTCTGTATTTTATTGGAAATTTTGCTGCGTAATACAGTATTAAAGAAAATACCTTAAATTCAAGAATAATTATGTTTCGATTTGGAGAACCTGTTTATTTATATCTACTTATCATATTGCCGATATTGGTAGGGCTATATCTCTATTCCAATTATCGCCGACGTAAAAAGATTGCCCAATATGGTGATCCGGAGTTGTTGGCGCATCTTATGCCTGATGTATCGAAATACCGTCCGGATGTAAAGTTCTGGCTCGTTTTTGCTGCACTGGCTATGGTTATTTTTATGCTGGCCCGTCCTCAGTTCGGATCAAAAATGGAAACTGTAAAACGTCAGGGAGTTGAAACTGTTGTAGCACTCGATATATCCAATTCTATGCTGGCTCAGGATGTTACTCCCAGCCGTCTGGAAAAATCGAAGAAATTAATTTCCCGTTTGGTGGAAACTTTCAATAATGATAAAGTTGCCATGATTGTGTTTGCGGGAGAGGCTTTTACCCAGTTGCCTATCACAAGCGATTATATTTCTGCCAAAATGTTTTTGGAAACCATTAATCCTTCACTTATCTCAACACAAGGAACTGATATCGCCGGAGCCATTAATCTGGCTATGAAAAGTTTTACTCCAAATGAGGGAGTCGGTCGTGCCATTGTACTTATAACTGATGGAGAAAACCATGAAGGTGGAGCTGTCGAAGCAGCGCAGGAAGCTGCCAAGAAAGGTGTTCGCGTATTTGTGTTGGGAGTTGGTTCTCCTGATGGAGCGCCCATTCCGGCAGAAGGAACGAATGAGTTCCGTAGAGATAAGGATGGCAATGTTATCGTAACCCGCTTGAATGAACAGATGTGTCAGGAGATAGCAAAAGCAGGTAATGGCATCTATGTTCGGGTAGATAATACAAATAATGCAGAACGGGCATTGAACGCAGAAATAAGCAAATTGGCTAAGGCTGATGTGGAGACTCAGGTCTTTACAGAGTTTGATGAGCAGTTCCAGGTATTGGCATGGCTCGCCTTGATTTTGCTTGCAGCAGATTTAATGTTGCTGGAGCGTAAGAATCCACTATTCAAGAATATAAAACTCTTTAAACAGAATTGATTTTATGTTGCGGAAAAAATATATGATGCTGGGACTCATGTTTGTTTCTGTTGCAGTTTACGGACAGAAAACAGAACGTGACTATTTGCGCAGTGGAAATAAGCTATATAAAGACAGCACTTTTGTAAAAGCGGAAGTCGATTATCGTAAAGCACTGGAGCTTGAACCGAAGTCTACGGATGCGATGTACAATCTGGGAAATGCTCTCTTGATGCAGCAGAAGGCAAAGGAAGCTATGGAACAGTTTGAAGCAGCATCGCGTGTAGAGAAAGACAAGGCTAAACTGGCTCAGATTTATCATAATATGGGAGTGATTCTGCAATCTTCGAAGCAGTTGCCTCAATGTATCGAAGCATATAAACAGGCTCTGAGGAATAATCCGAAAGATGATGAAACCCGATATAATCTGGCACTTGCTCAAAAGAAGCTGAAAGACCAGCAACAGCAGCAAGATCAGAATCAGGAAAAGGATCAGAAGCAAGATCAGAAAAAAGACGAACAACAACAGAATAAAGACCAGCAGGAACAAGATAAGAAAGACCAACAGCAGAACAACCAGCAACAGCAGCAGAATGAAAACCAAATGTCGAAAGAAAATGCGGAACAACTGTTGAAAGCTGCCATGCAGGACGAAAAGAACGTACAGGACAAGGTGAAGAAAGCTGTTCAGGTTCAAGGACGTAAATTGGAAAAAGACTGGTAATTTTAGGTGAATAATTATATAAACGAAATAAGGAAATGATGAGGAAATTTACTTTCTTTCTACTGTTGATTCTTACTACAGTATATGCATGGGCAGATAAAAAAGCGACTTTGACGGCTGAAGCTCCCGATGTGGTAGTAAGCGGGGATCAATTTCGCTTGACATTTACGGTCAACACACAAAAAGTGAAGGATTTTCGCGCTCCTTCTATAACAAAAGGGTTTGATGTGCTGATGGGGCCGAGCCGTTCTCAGCAGAGTAGTACGCAAATTATTAATGGCAAGGTATCTTCAAGCAGTTCTATTACGTATACTTATATATTGATGGCAGGTGATGCGGGAACTTACACGATACCGGCAGCCAGTATCGAAGCCGAAGGTGAGAAGATATTTTCTAATGCCATAACTATAAAGGTCCTTCCTCCCGATCAGTCGGCTGGAAATGCTAAAAGCAGCCAGGGAAGTTCTTCTCAGAGTGCAAGTCAAGTTGCGAGCGGACGTATAACTAACAATGATTTGTTTATTACAGCAACTGCCAGCAAGACCACTGTACACGAACAGGAAGCTATCTTGCTGACTTATAAAGTATATACGCTTGTAAATCTTCGTCAGCTGTTTGGTAAAATGCCGGACTTGAAAGGGTTCCATACGCAAGAAATAGAATTGCCTCAGCAAAAGACTTTCTCATTGGAACACTATAAAGGACGTAACTATAACACGACAGTCTGGAGTCAGTATATATTGTTCCCACAGCAGACAGGTAAGTTGGAGATACCTTCAATAACTTTCGAAGGAGTTGTAGCTGTACAGACAATTTCAGATGATCCGTTTGATGCTTTCTTCAACGGAGGTGGTTATCGGGAAGTGAAGAAGAAAATTGTAACTCCTAAACTGACTATAAACGTGCAGCCTCTTCCGGCAAAGCCTGAAAACTTCTCAGGAGGTGTAGGTGAATTTACTCTTTCGTCTTCTATCAATGCAAAAGATGTAAAGACGAATGATGCTGTTACTATTAAACTGACTATCAACGGATCAGGAAATATGAAACTGATAAGTACTCCGGAAGTGAAATTCCCTGAAGACTTTGAAGTTTACGATCCTAAGGTAACAAATAATTTCGATGTATCACGAAGCGGGCTTACCGGCAGTCAGACAATAGAATATCTGGCCATTCCACGTCATGCTGGAAACTTTACGATTCCGCCTGTTGAGTTTACATATTTCGATTTAAAGACAAATTCGTATAAAACGCTGAAAACTGAGGCTTACAATATTAATGTAGCAAAAGGTAAAGGAAATGCCGATCAGGTAATTGCAGACTTTACGAACAAGGAAAATGTAAAGGTATTGGGCCAAGATATCCGATTTATAAAGTTGGGCGATACGAAGCTTATGCCAAAGGGTGATGTCTTCTTCGGAACAATCAGTTACTATTTATGGTATATCATACCATTTGTTTTGTTCGTGGGACTGGTGGTATTTTTCCGTAAGCAGGCGGCCGAAAATGCAAATGTGGCTAAAGTAAAGACCAAGAAAGCAAATAAAGTGGCAACCAAGAGAATGAAGCTTGCCGGAAAACTATTGGCAGAAAATCGTAAAAATGAGTTCTATGATGAAGTATTGAAAGCTTTGTGGGGATATATCAGTGACAAGCTGAGTATTCCGGTTTCACAACTTTCGAAAGATAATATAGAAGCCGAGCTGGCGAAATACGGAGTTGCTGATGATGTAATAAAAGACTTTATCAATGCCTTGAATGAATGTGAATTTGCTCGTTATGCTCCGGGAGATGAAAACGAAGCAATGGATAAAGTTTATACTACATCGGTAGAAGCTATCAGTAAAATGGAGAATAGTATCAAACATTAACAACAGACCGAACAACAAAAATTGATATGAAAAGACTATCTATAATAATAGCATTCCTGATCGGACTCTTTCAGTTTGCTTCTGCCTCTGTTACAAAGGCTGAAGCAGACAAAGATTATCAGGAAAATAAGTTTGCGGATGCGATAGAAAAATATGAAGCTATTTTGGCTTCAGAAGGTGAGTCGGCTGATATTTATTATAATTTGGGAAACAGTTATTATAAGAATAAAAATATCGCTAAGGCCGTATTAAACTATGAACGTGCGCTACTGATGAATCCAGGAGATGCAGATATTCGTTTCAATCTGGAAATGGCAAGAAGTAAAACAGTTGATCAGGTTACTCCTACAAGTGAAGTTTTTATTGTGACATGGGTAAAATCGCTGACTAACTGCATGAGTGAAAGCGGATGGGGGGTAACTGCTATCATAGCGTTTCTTCTCCTTTTGGCTGGACTGGCACTGTATATATTTGGTAATAGAATTGTATTCAAGAAGATAGGCTTCATTGCAGCTATCATATTTTTAGTCGTAGCTGTATGTGCAAACTTCTTCGCAAGCGAACAGAAAGATGAATTGCTGAACCGTACAGGAGCTATCGTTATGTCGCCAAGTATTACAGTTAAAAGTACTCCTAACGAGAGTGGAACAGACCTGTTTGTACTGCATGAAGGTACTAAGGTATATATAGAAGACAATTCCATGAAAGGATGGAAAGAAATCCGTCTGGAAGATGGAAAAAAAGGATGGCTTCCTGTTTCGGCAATAGAAGTTATCTGATTATTTTCTGTAATAACAGATATTTATGATTGATATACAGCAACTGATTGAAGCAGATAAAGAATTGTTATTAACTCTGAACGGAAGTTCTTCCTTGTTCTGGGACGGATTTATGTGGACTGTTTCCGGAACAAAGATATGGATTCCGGTTGGTGCTATGTTGCTGTATATCATATTCAAGAATACTAAATTTACTCAAGGGTTGCTTATACTCGTGATGCTGGTTTTGACTGTAACGCTTGCCGATCAGTTCTCTTCAGGTCTTTGCAAACCCTTGTTTATGCGTTTCCGTCCGGCTCAGGATCCGGAAATAATGTATATGGTGAATGTCGTGAATGGCTACAGGGGAGGAGCATATGGATTTATATCAAGCCATGCTGCCAATACATTTGCTGTAGCTACCTTTGTAGCTTTGCTCATACGTAATTGCTGGATGACTGTCATTATGATATGGGCACTGATACCATCTTTTTCACGTATATATTTAGGGGTACATTATCCGGGAGATATTATTTGTGGTGCTGTTGCAGGATGTGTAATAGCTTCATTGGTTTACTGGCTGTATGCATTTATCGAGAAAAAATATTTCGATCAGGCCCAATATGTTTCTGGACAATATACTATCACGGGTTTTGAGATAACTGATATCAAAGTGTTTCATACCGTTCTGTTATTGACTTATTTCTATGCAGTAGTGGCTGCATTAGTTGTTTGCAAATCCTTTTATTTCTGAGCAAAATAATTGCAGGTATAGCAAAAAAGTTAAATTTTTGTTTGCTTATTCATTTTCTTTCATTACATTTATATCGTGAATTAACAAAAGATTTTGTCTAACACTTTAAATTTTGATTACTATGAACAGAACGATAACATTCAATGAACTTCGTAAAATTAAGGATTCATTACCCAGCGGAAGCATGCATCGCATTGCCGATGAATTAAACTTGAGTGTAGAAACCGTACGTAACTTCTTCGGTGGACATAATTTTAAGGATGGCAAAAGCGTAGGTATCCATCTGGAACCCGGTCCAGACGGTGGGTTGGTGATGTTGGACGATACGACCGTGCTTGATAAAGCAATAGCAATTCTGAAAGAGCAAACAGCCTAAAGCTGACAATAAGTGCAAAATCCTAATCGGTATGTATTTTACTGATTAGGATTTTTTGTTAAGTATGATTCTGTGTGAAACCTTTTAAAACTTTAGTCTATGGAAGATAAACTCATTACATTATCCATTCTTACCTATTCGAAAGCACAAATCCTGAAATCTGTACTCGAAAGTGAAGGTATAGAATCGTACATTCATAATGTGAATCTCATCCAGCCGGTAATTTCATCGGGAGTAAGAGTACGTATTAAGGAAAGTGATTTGCCTCGTGCCTTGAAAATTATAGAAAGTTCTTCGTGGCTGTCTTCTGAGATTCTGGAAGAGAAATCTGCTGACTCCGACTCTGAAAAAGTTCCTAAAGTGCTGATTCCTGTTGATTTTTCAGCTTATTCTCTTAAAGCATGTGATTTTGGCTTCAATGTAGCTTCGCGTATGCATGCAGAAGTTGTTTTATTGCATGTTCATTTCACACCGATTTATATTCCTAGTTTGCAGTATGACATAGAAAACTATCAGGTTCCGTCAGGAAATGATGTGACAACGGTTAAAGGAATGATAGAAAACATACATAAACAGTTGAATAAATTATCGGAGAATATAAATGAAAAGATACAGAACGGAGAATATCCAAATGTAAAATATACATGTGTGTTGCGTGAAGGAATACCGGAAGAAGAAATATTATACTATATTCGTCAGGAGAAACCTCTGATTGTCATCATGGGTACTCGTGGTGAGCATCAGAAAGATCTGAATCTGATAGGAAGTGTGACCGCTGAAGTTATTGAACGGAGCCGTTCATTTGTGTATGCAATTCCAGAGAATGCACCGGAGAAATCTCTTGAGAATATTCATAAGATTGCTTTGTTTACCAGTTTCGACCAGCGTGACTTGATCGCTTTCGATTCATTGATAACTACTTTTAAAGACAATAAGTTTGAGATTTCCTTTATCCATGTGAATTCTCACGAAGAAAAGCGTACATGGAATGAAATTAAACTGGCGGGTATCAAAGAGTATTTTAAGAAACAATATCCACAGCTTGAGTTTACTTACTTGAATATTGATGAAGATCATTTGCTGGGCAATCTGGATCAGTTTGTGCAGGAAAATGGTATAGATGTGATATGTACTTCGAATTATAAACGTAATATCTTTGCCCGCTTGTTTAATCCTAGCATTGCACGAAAGATGCTTTTCCATTCTAATACACCTATTCTTATTATTAAATAAGAATAAAATAATAAAGCCCTCACCAAATAGGTAAGGGCTTTTGTGTGACCGCGACAGGATTCAAACCTGTAACCGGCTGATCCGTAGTCAGCTACTCT
>ENA-OVGM01001897-OVGM01001897.1-human-gut-metagenome-genome-assembly--contig:-NODE-1897-length-15379-cov-21.721026_pt1 | contig 15379 bp, 8 predicted proteins | sample MGYA00237773_ERZ505425 | MGnify/ENA primary metagenome ERZ505425 (study PRJEB26158, sample SAMN06016407) | human gut metagenome | biome: human gut; feature: ankylosing spondylitis patient; material... | reverse complement strand
TAGATAAAACCACATAACTGAAAGATGAATTTACACACAAATTTGGACTTGACTGGATAGTGTAAAATGGCATATGAAATTAATGTATGAATGGGGCATAAAACCTATTAAAGCTGCTAAATATGATGAATTAGTAGGTATATTGAGAGAAAAATCAGAGGATAATTAATGCGGATAAAGAAAATTGCCTATTAAATTGATAATTTATGCCAAAATAGTAGGTTTTTTTGATGATTAGAATTGTCTAATATTATAGATATATAAGAAAAAGACCTACTAAAAGTGTGAACCGTGTTTATTTAGTAGGCGTTTGAGTTGGAAAGAAGAATTACAAAGCAACTGACAATATGGAAAAGACCTACTAAAAGTGTGAATGGTGTTTGTTTAGTAGGTCTTCAAGTTAGGAAGAAGCATTATAAAGCAACTAATAGCTTGAAAAAAAACTACTAAATTGTTAAATATGATGAAATAGTAGGTAATGAAGAGGGGCAATGACTATGAAACGTAGATTTACTAAAACATTTATAACAGCAATCATGATAATGGCAGGCATGACAGCGTGTGGACAAAAGAAAAATGTCACAACAGATGATGTATCAGAAAAAGAGATGGCGAACATACAGGAGACTGCAGCACAGGAAGTGACAGCACAGGAAATTATAACACAGGAGATTACAACCGAAAAAGAACCGGAAGATGACGAATATGTTCTTGTAAATAAATACATACCGGATATATATGTCGAATTGATGTATGCGACAGACAATAACTTTACAGGTGTCAGAATATATGATTTCACAGACGCATACCTTCGATACGGAACAGTTAAGAAGCTTGCAAATGTGCAGAAAGAACTGAAAGAACAGGGGTACAGCTTAAAGATTTGGGATGCATACAGACCGTTTGAGGCACAGCAGAAATTATGGGAAGTATATCCGGACCCTAACTATGTGGCAAATCCGGCTAACGGAATGAAAAAGCATAATCTTGGAGGAACAGTGGATATTACAATGGTTGCTGCTGATGGAACTGTTATATCAATGCCGACAGAATTTGATGATTTCTCTCTAAAAGCAGATAGAGATTATTCTGATATAGAAGATGAAGAGGCTGTGAAAAATGTGATGATTCTACAGAATGCTATGGAAAATAACGGATTTACAGGCTATCAGGGAGAATGGTGGGACTATTCAGATACGGTGGAATATGAAGCGGTTGATTTCGAACCATGATGAGACATGATATGAAAAAGTGCATTATGGTAAAGCAAATGATGGTAAAGTCTATTATAGAAAGATTAGGGGAGTAACACATGTCATTACAATTAATTCTGGGAAGCTCAGGTGCGGGTAAATCGCACTATCTGTATACGCATATAATTGAAGAGTCAATGAAGAATCCTAACAGGAATTATATAGTTGTTGTGCCGGAGCAGTACACTATGGCAATTCAGAAAAGACTGGTGTCCATGCATCCAAGAAAAGGAATACTTAATATAGATGTTGTGAGCTTTGAAAGGCTTGCGTATAAAGTATTTGAGGAAGTGGGTGAGGATAATCTTGAAGTCCTTGACGATACAGGAAAGAATCTGATTATTAAAAGAGTTTTAGAGCAGAACAAGGACAGATTAAAATATTTTGGAAGTAATCTGTCTAATACAGGATTTGTGTCAGAGATGAAGTCTGTTATATCGGAGATGCTTCAGTATGATATCAAGCCGGATGTTATGCAGGATGCGGCAGGTGCAGCATACAGTGATTCAGAGGGAAGTGCAGCACTTCAGTACAAGCTTGATGATATCGTACTTGTATACAATGCGTTTGCCGAGTACATAGACAAAAACTATATAACTAAAGAAGAAATACTGGATAAATTATGTAGCAAGGTTACAGAGTCAGAGAGAATAAAGAATTGCGAGATAGTATTTGACGGATTCACAGGCTTTACCCCGGTTCAGTACAATTTAATGACAATTCTTTTATCAATGTGTCCGAAGATATATGTTTCTCTGACAATTGATGCATCTGAGCGTGAAAATTCAGTAAGAGGCAGGGAAGAACTTTTTTTCATGAGTAAGGACTGCGTATCAAAGCTTTATAAGATATGCGATGAAGAACATGTAAAGATTCTTGAACCTGTGTATATTGCAGACAGGGAGATTCCGCGAAAGAATATAACTGTGAATTTCAATTCAAGGTTTAAGAATTCAAAAGAACTGGGATTTCTTGAACAGAACCTGTTCAGAAACAGAGCACAGAAGTTTGGTAAAGAGACTGACAATATCGTTATATATGAGGGAGCTGTTGCCAAGGAAGAATTAACATTTGCAGCAGGAGAAATAATAAGACTTACAAGACTGTGTGGATACAGATATAACGAGATTGCGATAGTTACTGCGGACATGGATGGCTACGGCAAACTGGCGGCTAATATATTAAAGCAGAACGATATACCATATTTCTTAGATTACAAGCGCCATGTGACGGACAATCCATTTATTGCGGCAATTAACGGTGCACTTGGAATAATAGAGAGTAATTACAGCTATGACAGCATATTAGGATTCCTAAGAACCGGAATGAGCGGAATGGAGCGCGAAGATATTGATCTGTTAGACAATTACTGTGTTGCGGTTGGAATCAGAGGCAGGGGAAAGTGGCATGAACCGTGGATAAGAAAGTTCAGGGGAACAGTCAATAATACTGACCTTGAGAAGCTTAATTCACTAAGAACAATGATAACGGATATGTTGGATCCATTGGAAGAAGTGCTTAAGTCAAAGGAATCTAATGTTGCAGATATGGTAAAGGCTCTTTACGAATTCCTTGTGCGTGAAGATATGGAGCAGAAGGTAAGTGTGCTTAATGACAGCGAGTACACTGGTGATGAATATGCGCAGTTATATAAGAAAGTTATAGAAGTATTAGATAAAATGTATGCCCTTCTTGGAAGCGAGAAGGTTGGTATTAAAGAATTTAACAAGATACTTGCGTCAGGATTTCAGGAGATCAAGATAGGACTTATTCCGCAGACCAACGACTGCGTTGTTATCGGAGATATAGAAAGAACCCGTCTTGACAATATCAAGGTCATGTTCTTTGTCGGAATCAATGACGGCAATGTACCTAAGAAGGCTGATTCAAGAAGCGTTCTGTCAGAAAGCGACAGGGAGTATCTTGAGGATAAGGGAATAGTTATGTCAGCTTCCGTGAGGGAGAAAGCATTTACACAGAGATTCTATCTGTATCTTATTATGACAAAGAGTGCGGAGAAGCTTTACATGTCATATGCGGTAAAAAACAGCGAGGGTGCGGCGCTGATGCCTTCATATATTATAAGAAGCATGAGAAAAATGTTTCCGCAGTGCCTTAAGTTATCTTACAAAGACACGGCACAGCAGAATTCATATGTGACAATACCGCGGGCGGCTAACAGCTATGAACAGACTGAAACTGCTGCAAATGTAGATGAGGATATTATTGATTCACTTACAGGCGGAAGGCTTGTCGGAAGCGTAACTTCTTTTGAGAACTTTGCAGAGTGTCCATTGAGATATTACCTGAGGTATGGAGTTGATTTAAAGGAAAGGGAAGAATTCACATTTTCACCAGTAAACTTCGGCGTCGTATTGCATGCGGTTATCCGTGAGGTGTGCGATGAAATCAAGAAAAACGGTGAGTCGTACTATCTGATATCAGAGGAGAAGCGCCGCGAGATGGTAAAAAGAAGTGTTTCTGCAATTACAGATATATACCAGAACAGTATCCTTAAGGATTCAAGCCGTAATTCATTCATGATTAAGCGAATGGAAGACCTTGCAGACCGTACTATATGGGCAATGGGTGAGCAGTTAAAATGTGGTGATTTCGTGCCATTTGTATTCGAGCATAAGTTTAATATGGAAGTCGGAGACGGAGACAGAAAGCAGCTTATGAGCGGAACAATTGACCGCGTGGACATATGTGAGAACGACACAGATGTGTATGTCAGGATTATTGATTACAAGACTGGAAAGAAGGATTTCAACATAGTAAAGACCTACTATGGAATTGATATCCAGCTTATGGTCTACATGGAAGCGGCGATGAAGCTTGTAGCAAAGATGCGTCCGGGTAAAAATGTGCTTCCTGCCGGAGTATTCTACTACAACATAAGTGACCCGATTGTATCTGCGACAACAGAGAGTGCGGAAGAGATAGAGGATAAGATTAAGGGTGAACTGCGTCTTAAAGGAATGGTCAATTCTGATAAGGATATTGCCGAGAAGATGGACAATACAGAAGGAACATCGCTTAACATCCCTGTAAGCAGAAAAGCTGATGGCGGATTTGACTCACGAAGAAGCAAGGTGATGAATACAGAGCAGTTTAATATGCTTGGAAGATTCGTTGATGTAAGGGCGGTTGATACCGCGGATAGAATTGCAGGCGGTGATATAAGGAGAAGTCCTTATAAAGATGGACAGTTTTCAAGCTGTGACAGATGTCCTTATGGGGCAGTGTGTGGATTTTCAGTGGATTTGCCGGGCTGCAATTACAGAAAATTAAAGAAATTTGATGATGAAGTGTTATGGAATAATATAAAGGAAGGGGTTGATGAGAATGGAAAGAAAATGGACACCGGCGCAGAAGAGCGCGATTGATACAAGAGACTGTAATGTGCTTGTTTCGGCGGCTGCCGGTTCAGGAAAGACTGCTGTTTTAGTTGAGCGAATCATTTCCATGATTACAGACCCTGACAAGAATATAGATATAGACAGGCTGGTTGTTGTTACATTTACAAAGGCGGCAGCAGCCCAGATGAAAGACAAGATAAGAAAAGCACTTGATTCAATGCTTGACGAGAATCCGGGGGATGTGAACCTTTTAAGACAGATAACACTGCTTAACAACGCACAGATAACAACGATAGACAGTTTCTGTCTATGGATAATAAGAAATCATTTTCCAGAGGTTAATCTGGACCCGGGGTTCAGGATAATGGACGAGGGTGAGAAGAAGCTTATTGAAAATGATGTGTTGGAAGATGTGCTTGAGGAATTCTATGCCGAAGCAGATGAAGAATTCTTTAATCTTGTTGATGCATTTGGCATGGGACGGGACGATTCAGGGCTTGTGAGCATTATAGATAAAATATACCGTTTTTCAAGAAGCAATCCGTGGATTGATGAGTGGTTTGACGAGTGCATGTTAGTTTATGATGATGAGACTTACGATAATCCTGCAATTAAGGAGCTGTATGATTCAATTAAAAATGCACTTTTCGATTACCGTGATAAATATAATAGATTAGTAGATATCTGTTCTGAGCCGGCAGGACCTGCAGCATATACAGGTGCTTTGCAGTCTGACCTGCTTGGAATTAATGAGATGATTAATTCACAGGATTTTGGAGAACTTGGCAGAAGAATAAGAATATTTTCATTTGAAACCCTGTCAAGAAAGAAGGATGCAGGAGCAGACCCGGATATTAAGGAATATGTTAAGGGGCAGCGAAAGTTGTTTAAAGATTACATAGGACGGCTTAATGATAAGATATTCTTGAAAGATGATGAGGGAATATTTGCAGACATGCAGGGGGCAAGCATCCAGATACGGACTTTACTTAAAGTGGCAAAGGTGTATGCCAAGCGTGTTTCAGAGGTGAAGCGAGAGAAGGGCATAATTGATTTTAATGACATGGAACATCTTGCACTTTCAATACTTGTAAAGAAAGAAGACGGAAAAGTTGTATACACAGAGACTGCAGACAAGCTTGCGAACAGATTTGAAGAGATACTGATAGACGAGTATCAGGATTCCAACCAGCTGCAGGAGGTTATTCTTAATGCGGTGTCGAAGACGAGACTGACAGGGGAGAATAATAATATATACATGGTTGGAGATGTAAAGCAGAGCATATACAAGTTCCGTCTTGCATGCCCGGAGCTTTTCATAGAGAAGTACGATACATACGGTGAGACTGGTGATAATGTAAGAATTGAATTACAGAAGAATTTCCGAAGTCGTGAGAATGTGCTTGAATGTGCCAATGATGTGTTTGGTCATATTATGAATAAGAATTTTTCGGGAATCGGGTATGACGAATCTGTAAGGCTTAATGCGGGATTTCCATATCCTGAATATAGTGACAGTAATTACGGTGATGAAGTCAACAAGAGTACAGATGTAATTCTTATATCTTCAGAAAATGAAGAAGAGGCTACAACAAGAGGGCTTGAGGCTGACAGGCTTGCAAAGCTGGTTGAGGGAATAGTTTCTTCAGGTGTAAATGTGTATGATGCAGATGAAAATGTATACAGACCGGCAGAATACAGGGATATAGTAATTCTTACAAGGTCAGTGACAGGCTGGGCAGATACATTTGCAGATGCCCTTATGGATAGGGGGATACCGGCATATACTGACTCGTCAACAGGATATTTCAGCGTGCGTGAGATACAGGTAATCTTAAGCATGCTTACAATAGTAGATAATCCTGTTCAGGAGATAAGTCTTGCGGCGGCAATGATGTCTTATTTTGGAGGATTTACGGCAGCAGAGCTTGGAATGGTGAGAAAGCTTGGCAGAGAGTATGTGGATACGAATGTGCATAATAATCTGTATGAACATTTGAAAGCAGTTGCAGTGCTTGGTGAAGCTGGGAAGGTGCAGGAGCCGGATGTTAAGCAGTTGTCCGGGAAATGTGCATTATTTCTTGCAAAGCTTACAGAATATCGTGACAAGAGCAGCGTTGAGTCACTATATGATCTGTGCTGGGAGATAATATATGATTCAGGCTACTACGATTATGTGGGAACAATGCCTGCCGGAGCACAGAGGCAGGCTAACTTAAATGTTCTGCTGGAAAGAGCAGCGGGATACGGCAAATCAAGTTATTCAGGTCTGTTTAATTTCTTAAGATATATTGAAAGACTTAAGAAGTTTGACGAAGATTTTGCAGAGGGGGCTGCCAGTCTTGATAATGAGAATCTTGTAAGAATTATGAGTATTCATAAGAGCAAAGGTCTGGAATTTCCGATTGTAATACTTGCTGGAGCGCATAAGAGCATTAACTTTATGGATGCAACAGCGCCGGTGCTTGTAGACCAGAACTTAGGAATTGCAGTTGATTATGTTGATCTTGAAAGAAGAACCAAGACACCTACCATAATAAAAGGTGCCATGGCAAGAAGAATTGTAAGGGAGTCGATATCAGAAGAAGAGAGACTTCTCTATGTTGCAATGACAAGAGCAAGAGAAAAGCTGATAATTACTGGAGTTGTAAAAGATGCAGACAAGACACTTGAGAAATACAGGGGAAGTGCAAAGCAGCTTGAAGCAGATGGAATGTTGTCTTACGCAGACAGTGAGAATATAAAGAACTATCTTGATATGATAATGCCAGTATGCCTTATGGATTCAGATAAATTGAAAGGCAGCTTTAAAGTTATGGTTGATGCCGGAGAGGATTCCTTGGCTGATGCGGATGAATCCGGAGAGCTGGCTGGTGCAGCGAATGCTGTTGAAATCGGGGAACTGGCTGATGAAATTAAGGAAGCTGTGTCTTATCCTTTATTAGATGAGCTTCCGGAATATGTTCCTGATGATAATGCAGCCGGCAGGATGAAGCTGACGGTTTCGCAGCTTAAGGCTATGCAGGCGGATGATGATTCAGAGGAAAATGCTTACATGGATGAATCTGTGAAGGCAGCACTTAAAAAGGAAGCAGACGATGAGCAGACAGACAGTGAAGCAATGGTTGAACTGTCAAATTCAATAATTCCTAAATTTATAAGCGGCAAGGAAGTAAAGCTTGCAGCTAATGAACGAGGCAGCGCATATCACAGGGTTATGGAATGTCTTGATTATTCAGTGAGCGTGAACCTCGAAGGAGTTAAAGCCGATATTGAGAGGATGTTAGAAACCTGCAAGATGAATGAATTGCAGGTGAAAAGTGTCAATCCGTGGGATATATATACATTTGTACAATCAGATACAGGCAGGAGAGTTGCAAATGCGGTGAACTGTGGCAGTGTCAGAAGGGAACAGCCTTTTGTATTTGAGTACGAAGGACAGCTTATACAGGGTATAATTGACTTGTATTTTGAAGAGGACGGAGAACTTGTGATTGTTGATTATAAGACCGACAGGGTTATGAAGGGCAAAGCGGGTGAAAAAGAGCTTGTTAAAAGATACGCAATCCAGCTTGATTATTATGCAAAAGCGCTGGCACAGCTTACCGGAAAAAACGTAAAAGAAAAAATTATATATTCATTTGCATTAGAAAAAGAAATAGTGTGTTAAAATGACAAAATTATTCTTTAATATGTAAAATGTGGTTGAAAACATTGTGCAATAATGTTAATATGAATTTGATTTGTGAATAAAACATATCAAATCTGCACAAAAATGTGTATATAGGAAAAGGAGAGGAAAAATGAAAAAGCAAGTAAAAAAATTTATGAGTGCATTACTTGCATGTGTAATGGTGGCAGTGTCAGTTATAGCATTTGACATGAACCCAGTACATGCAGCTTCTGGCGCAATAACAGAAGCATCAGGCTGGCTTGAGACAGCATATGTTAAGTGGACACCTGTAACAGGAGCTACAGGTTACAATGTATATGTTAAGTCTGCAAGTGCCTCAGATTCAGCTTATGTCCAGTTGGATGATGAGCTTATCAGAAAGTATCCGTCTTACATGAGAGCGGATGCTGTAGGATTAAAAGCAGGCGATTATGTTATGAAGATTGTTCCGCTGAACAATGGCAAGGAGAATACAGCAGCTGCTATCGTTTCAGATAAGCTTACTGTAAAATCACATGACAGAAGCGGATTCACATTTTCAAGTAATTCACCAGTAAAGAATGGTGTTGGTGCATATAACAACGATGGAACATTAAAGTCTGATGCATCTGTTCTTTATGTTACAGAAGCTAATAAGAATACAGTTAAGATGAAGATTGGTAACACAGAATATACAGGTGTAGCAGCTATTACACAGGCAATTAAGGCTAAGAATAACTGCCAGCCGGTTGCTATCCGTATTATCGGACAGGTTACATTAAGCGGACTTGCCTGCAAAGATGTATCATCAGCATATGCAATTGGTGTTAAGGGCGCATCTAACGTAACATTTGAGGGTATTGGTGATGATGCTACTTTATATGAAGCAGGTGTGGCTGTATTCCAGTCAACAGGCATAGAAGTAAGAAATCTTGGCCTTATGAACTGGGGCGGCGGAGGCGATGGAGATGGTATATCTCTTAAGCAGTCAGTTGGTGTATGGGTACATAACAACGATGTGTTCTACGGTAATGCTGGTTCAGATGGTGACCAGGCTAAGGGCGATGGCTCTATGGACTTAAAGGATAATTCTCAGTATGTAACAGTATCTTACAATCATTTCTGGGATTCAGGAAAGATGTCACTTTGTGGTATGAAGTCAGAATCAGGTGAGAACTGGATTACATATCACCATAACTGGTTTGACCATTCTGATTCAAGACATCCTCGTATCAGAACAATGTCAGTTCATGTATATAATAACTACTATGATGGCAATGCTAAATATGGTGTAGGCGCTGCAAAGGATAGCGAGGCATTCGTAGAGGCTAACTATTTCAGAAACTGTAATTATCCAATGCTCAGTTCAATGCAGGGCAGCGATGTTCTTGCAGGCGGAATATTCTCAAGCGAGAATGGTGGTGTCATCAAGGCATACAACAACTATATGGAAGGTCAGAAGTCTGTTATATATGCTAATTCAGATACAGGCACAACAAGTGCAAGTGCAACTGATTTCGATGCATATCTTGCAGCATCAAGAAGTGAGACAGTACCTTCAACTTATAAGGCAAAGCAGGGCGGAAAGACATATTCTAACTTTGATACTAAGGTTGATTTAGGTGTTGATACTGCTGATATTGATGCACCTGCAGATGTTCCTTCAATTGTAACTAAGTATGCAGGACGTATTATGGGTGGCGACTTCAAGTGGACATTTGACAACAGTGTTGATGATACAAGCTATTCACTCAACAGACCTTTAAAGGATAAGCTTAATGCATACAAGACATCTCTTGTATCAGTAGGTGGTGGAAGCGTATCTGGCACTTCACATACACATACATATGGTGAGTGGACAGTTGTTAAGGCTGCAACAGAGACAGAAGAAGGTCTTAAGAGCCGCACATGTACAGGATGTGGTTATAATGAAACAGCAGTTATTCCAGCTATTGGAAAAGATACACCTATTACACCTGACACACCGGTATCAGGAGATGCAAAGGTACATAACTTTACAGAATCAGGAACAACAAGTGACTTCTATAGTATTACAGGAAGCATAGCAACAAATAAAGGTACAGCAACATACAACGGTCTTACACTTACAAAATGCCTTAAGATGGAGTCATCAACAAGTATTAAGTTCACAGCACCATCCGCTGGAAAGCTTACACTTGTATTTGGCGGAACAACGGCAGCTTCTGGCAAGGGCGTAAAAGTTAATGGAACAAGCAAAAAAGTTGGTTCTGATGGTACATTAACAGTAGATGTTGCTAAGGGTGCTGTAACTGTAACAAAGGGAGATGCAATCAATCTTTTCTATATGGTATATACACCATCTGGAACATCAGAGACAACACATACACATAAGTATGAGTCAAAGATAACAAAGCAGGCAACATGTACAGAGGCAGGAGTGCTTACATATACATGTACATCTACAACAGGAACATGTGACAAGAAGACATACACAGAAACAATCCCAGCAAAGGGACACAGCTTCAGTACAGAGTGGACAGTAGATGTTGAAGCAACAGAGACAACACCAGGAAGCAAGAGCCACCATTGTACAGTATGTGATGCGAAGACAGATGTTACAGAGATACCTGCAACAGGAGTTGTTGAAAAGAAGAATGGTCTTAGTAAGGCAGAAGATGGAAATTACTATTATTATGCAGATGATGTGGTAGATACAAGCTTTACAGGATTTGCAGACTGTGACAATGAAAGAATGTATGTAAAGAATGGTAAAGTTGACACAACATATACAAGTGTAGAACAGGATGGAGCAGACTGGGTATATGTAGAAAATGGAAAGATAAGATATGACTATACCGGAATCAGACAGAACAAATATGGCTGGTGGAGAATCGAGAATGGAAAAGTTAATCTTAGCTATACAGGATTAGCAGACAATGAGAACGGAAGATTCTATATCCAGAACGGTAAAGTAAAGTTTGATTATACAAATTTAATCCAGGATGGAGCAGACTGGGTATATGTAAAGAATGGTCATGTAAAAAATGATTACACTGGATTTGCAGAAAATGAAAATGGAAGATTTTATCTTGAAAATGGAAAGGTAAATTTCGAATATACAAATGTAATTCAGGATGGAGCAGACTGGGTATATGTAGAGAAAGGTCATGTAAATACTAATTATACAGGAATCAGACAGAATGCAAATGGCTGGTGGAGAATAAAAGACGGAAAAGTAGATTTTAGTTATACAGGACTGGCAGATAACGAAAATGGAAGATTCTACATAGAGAACGGAAAAGTTAATTTTAAATATACGAATGTGATTCAGGATGGAGCAGACTGGGTATATGTAAAGAATGGTCATGTGCAAAGCAATTACACAGGGTTTGCGACAAATGAAAACGGAAGATTTTATCTCGAAAATGGAAAGGTAAATTTCGGATATACAAATGTAATTCAGGATGGCTCAGACTGGGTATATGTAAAAGGTGGTTATATAAGATATGACTATACAGGAATCAGACAGAATGCAAATGGCTGGTGGAGAATAGAGAACGGAAAAGTTAACTTTAAATACAATGGCGTTGCAAGCAATGAAAATGGAATGTTTTATCTTGAAAATGGTTTAGTAAAATTTAATTATACTGGAACATATATTCAGGATGGAATAAAGTATAATATTGTTAACGGTGTTGTAAAAGGAAAAGAAAATGTGTTAACAGTGATGAGAATGCCATATTCTGTATTAACTAATAGTATAAAAATGGTAATATGATATATCATGTTGTGATTATCGTATAAGCACAAAAAATATCCATATGTTTAAAATTGAATAAGAAATTAAAATAAGCAATAGTCAGTTTGCGATGGCTATTGCTTATTTTTTATGTATAAAAAGTTGACGAAAATAGTCGATAATGTTAAAATGACGAATGGTAAATTGTAACATAAGATTAATTGTGAAATTATAATCTGATATTTGAGAGAAAGAGAGTATTATCAATGAAAGTTGTTTTACTGGCTGGAGGTTTCGGAACAAGAATAAGTGAAGAAAGTCAGTTTAAGCCAAAGCCAATGATAGAGATAGGAGGAAAGCCAATTCTCTGGCATATTATGAAGGAATATGCTTATTATGGCTTTGATGAGTTTATTATATGTGCAGGATATAAGCAGTATGTAATTAAAGAATGGTTTGCGGATTATTTTCTTCATAACAGTGATATTACATTTGACTTCACAAAAGGCTCTAACGATATGATTATTCACGAGCAGCATTGTGAGCCATGGAAGGTTACTGTAGTTGATACAGGTCTTAATACAATGACTGGAGGACGAATCAAGCGTATCCAGAAATATGTAGGGGACGAGCCATTCCTTATGACATATGGAGACGGTGTCTGTGATGTAGACATGAACAAGCTTGTTGAGTTCCATAAGGAGCATGGCAAGATTGCTACTCTTACAGCCGTAATGCTTGAACAGCAGAAGGGTGTACTTGATATCGGAGGAGACAACGCTGTTAAGTCATTCAGAGAGAAGAGTCATACAGACGGTGCACCTATCAATGCAGGTTATATGGTGCTTAATCCTGAAATATTTGACTATATTGATGGTGATGACACTGTATTTGAGAGAGAACCACTAGAAAAACTTGCAAAGGAAGGTCAGTTAATGTCCTATATGCATAAGGGCTTTTGGCAGTGCATGGATACCAAGAGAGAGATGGATATGCTCGAGAAGTATCTTGCAACTGGAACAGCTCCTTGGAAGAAATGGGACTAAGCCGGGAGGATTAAGATGGATTTAAGTTTTTATAAAGGAAAGAAGGTTCTTGTTACAGGACATACAGGATTCAAAGGCTCATGGCTTTGCAGAATCCTTTTTAAAGCAGGAGCAGAAGTGACAGGTTATTCACTTGTTCCACCTACTGAGCCTAACCTTTTTTCAATGATAGATGTAGAGGATAAGATGAATTCTGTAATAGGTGATATAAGAGATCTTGAGCATCTTAAGAAGGTGTTTGAAGAGACACAGCCTGAGATAGTGCTTCATCTTGCAGCACAGCCTATCGTAAGGGAATCATACAAAGACCCTGTATATACTTATGAAACTAATGTTATGGGAACAGTTAATATCTGTGAATGTGTAAGACTTAACCCGTGTGTAAAATCATTTTTAAATGTAACAACAGACAAGGTTTACCATAATAATGAGTGGGCATGGGGATACAGAGAGAATGAGCCTCTTGACGGATATGACCCATACTCTAACAGCAAATCATGTTCAGAGCTTGTAACACACAGCTATATCAATTCATTTTTCAATGATATGGAGGTTGCAGTTTCAACAGCAAGAGCCGGTAATGTTATAGGCGGAGGAGATTTCGCCAATGACAGAATCGTTCCTGACTGTGTAAGAGCTGCAGTTAAGAAGGAAGATATAATTGTGCGTAATCCACATTCAACAAGACCATACCAGCATGTACTTGAGCCACTTGCAGCTTATCTTATGATTGCAATGGAGCAGTTTAAGGAAAAGAAGTATGCAGGCTTCTATAATGTAGGACCTGATGAGAGCGACTGCATAACAACAGGAACACTTGTTGATACATTCTGCAATAAGTGGGGGGAAGGACTTTCATGGATTAACAAGTATGACGGTGGACCTCATGAGGCTAACTTCTTGAAGCTGGACTGCTCAAAGTTAAAGACAACATTTGGCTGGAAGCCCAGATGGAACTTTGATACAGCAATAGAAAAGAGCGTTGAATGGTCAAAGGTATATGCCGCATTCGTCTGAGCCAGCGTACTGATCACCTTCCCCCATCCGGTTTCCCACCCTACATTCGGAAACACAAGCAGTACCGGAATCATACTTAAGCATATGGTGTAAAAAAAGGAAACAACCACAATGTATAGCATGTTTCCCCAAAACCAGCTTTTCCGCCCGGCCCGCAGAATCTGCCACCCGCTGTTCGGTTCCAGAAACGGAGCATCACAGAAAAGCAGCAGAGCCCCAAGAACGATGATAATCTGGTCTCCATTATATCTGGTCATAAACGGCAGCATCCAAAAAGTCACATCAACTCCGGTCTGCTCGCAGAAGCCTCGAATACCCACCGTCATTACATGAAAAAGGATCGCAATCCACAACAGCGCAACATAAAACCGTGGTGTTGTGAATGTTTTCCGCAAACGTATCTGACATACCCGAAGGCTCATCCGTATTCTATCCATTCTGCTCCCTCCTCTTTACCATTCGCACGAAAATTACACCTTCCATTCCTGTCAGAATGAGGAAATAACCAGCTATCACAAAAAAATCCTTAAAATTCTGGATACTTCCCCCATGGAGCTGGTACCATCTCATCTGGCCCGGCAGCTGCAGCGCTTCTGCTACAAGCTGGCTTGCATAATAAAAAAGAGCCGGTGTGCTGACCAGCACAAACAGATTTTTTATTTTCCCCGATATCATAAGCGCAAAAACTGCCATAAATGCATATTTGACAGCCTCAATTCCAAATCTTGCGGCAAGGTAAAACGGCAGGACGAGTCCATTTCCATAGTTTAAACCGCCTGTTAATGTTTCAAGCTCTTCTTTTTTTATCCACGGTATTTTTAATGCCAAAATGCCATAAACAACTGCCATTCCCAGAAAAATGCTGATCACAGAGCCGAAAAAGGCCACTACCAGATGCGACCAGCAATACGCTGTTCTCCCTATGCGTGTCTCAATGCATCTAAGATAGCCATTTCTGCTGTCTTCCCAATAGCTCAGCGCAAACGGCAGCACAGCCAGCACAGAAAACACTTCAAAAAATGCACCCACACCATGGCTGCTGACAACCAGGTAATATACCGATACATTCCACCGGCTCTGCATTGCTTCCTGACTGATGTTCAACACAGTAACCAGCATCGCACCTGCAATGGCAAAATAAAATTTTCCTGATAAAAAGATTCTTTTAAAATCCATTTTTCTCATTCGAAAAAAATTCATGAAAGATCACCTTCTTTCTGTTTTGATTTTCGAGATGGTTTTATCGGTTGATATATTCCATCCCTTGAAACTTCTCTTCGCCTCTATAAAAGATGTGACCCCGCTTAGCCCGGAGCCACATCTTTCAC
>ENA-OVGM01001878-OVGM01001878.1-human-gut-metagenome-genome-assembly--contig:-NODE-1878-length-15583-cov-3.830371_pt1 | contig 15583 bp, 17 predicted proteins | sample MGYA00237773_ERZ505425 | MGnify/ENA primary metagenome ERZ505425 (study PRJEB26158, sample SAMN06016407) | human gut metagenome | biome: human gut; feature: ankylosing spondylitis patient; material... | reverse complement strand
AGGAAAACTTTATTGACAAAAATGTTAGAAAATGATATCCTTTAATCATGAAATTCAGAAAAGAGTGTATATATGGGTATAGTAAATATTTACATTCAACGATTACCAACAACACTCTGACGAAACAGAAATAATTTGAAGGAGGGCATGTGAATGAGAAAAAGAACAGCAGCGAGATCGATGGCAGCCGTTGTCGGAGCAGCGATGGTGCTGACAGCATGCGGAGGCGGAAACAATGCGGCGGCAACGACCGCGGCGGCAGGCGGCAGTGAGACTCAGGCGACAGCGGAAAGCTCCGGCGGCGGAAATATCACAAAGACAGATATCGTCTTTGCCCAGGCCTCTGACGTCGTGACCCTGGATCCGGCAGGACAGCAGGATACCACATCATCTGTACTTATGAAACATGTGTACAGTACCTTGATGGATATCGATGATGATGGCAACCTTGTTCCGGATCTGGCAGAGAGCTACGAGATGAAGAGTGATACGGAATATACCTTCACCCTGAGACAGGACGCATGCTTCTCCGATGGCACGCCGGTTACAGCGAAGGATGTAAAGTTTACATTTGACCGCGCGAAGGATATGCCGAAGACGAAATCCAATACCTCCAAGATCGAGGAGGTTATCGCGGATGACGATCACCATGTTACCTTCAAGCTGACGCAGCCGTATGCAGCTTTTAAGACGATCATTACAAACAGCAACTTAAGCATCGTCTCCGAGGCGGCGGTCACAGCGGCGGGAGAGTCCTACGGTGATGTTGGTAATATTCTCGGATCCGGAGGGTTCACGGTTACCGAGTGGGTTCCGAACGACCACTACACCCTTGCAAGAAACGAAAAATACTGGGGTGAGATGCCGATCGCTACAACGATCACCTGCCGCGTGATCCCGGAGGGAAGCGCCCGCGCCATTGCCCTTGAGGCAGGAGAGGTCGATCTTGTATGGAACGTTGACGCGACAGACTGTGCGAACATCGAGGCAAATCCGGATGTGACGCTGTTGAGCCAGACGTCTTCTTCCATCGAATATCTCGGTATGAATACGACAAAAGAGAAATTCAAGGATGTGAGAGTCAGACAGGCGATCAATTACGCGCTGGATAAACAGACATTTGTTGATACGATCATTGAGGGTCGTGGAACTGTAGCAAACAGCTACATCAACTCGATGATCCCGGGCTGGACCGACGAGGTGGAAGCTTATCCGTATGATCCGGCGAAGGCGAAGGAGCTTCTTGCGGAAGCCGGCTATCCGAACGGATTCGAATGCAAGATCTATGTAAACGGCGACGTTCGTACCCGTTCCGCCCAGATCATTCAGGCCCAGCTTGCAGAGGTTGGAATCACGGTTGATATCTCTACCTATGAGTGGGGCGCTCTTCTCGATTCCTTAAATGCAGGTGAGCATGAGATGTTCCTCCTCGGATGGTCGAATTCAAGCTTCGACGCGGATGGAAGTACTTACCAGTTATTCTATTCCGGAAACCATGGAGCAACCGGTAACCGTGCATTCTTAACTGATGATAAAGTCGATGAGCTGATCATCAACGCGCAGAAAGAGAGTGACGACACCAAGCGTATGGAGTTATACAAAGAGCTTCAGGTATATCTCCATGAGATCTCCCCGTGGTGTCCGTTATACTACAAAAATGACAATGTCGGTGTCCGCGCAGACTTAAAGGGATTCAAGCTTCACAAGGGCGCAACGCACTACCTTGGCAACTGCCACTATGAAGATTGATAATATTTAAAATGTGAAAGACGGGGGCAGACATGAAGGTGTCTGCCCCTTTTCAACGACACGCAACCGTGCGAAGACGAAGATCGCCGCAAGCGGCCACACGGGATGCCCGGAGGTGTAAGAACCCATTCTTTGAAAATTACACAAAAAATACTGGAAATGCATGGAATGTTCAGTTATAATGTCACTATCATGTATAGTAAGATGTATAGTGAATTATAACTATTCAGAGAATTCGCTGATAAAATAGGGATAGGGCTGAATAGTAAAACAGGAGGAGATGAGCATGGGAATTCTCGAAGAAGTAAACGCAAGCTATGAAAAACTCAGCCCGGTTCAGAAAAGGATCGCGGATTTTATCTTCAAATATCCGGATCAGGTCTGCTTTTACTCCCTGAAAGAGCTTTCGGAGACACTGGGTGTGACGGAGGTGACCATATTAAGGTTCACAAAGAAGATCGGGGCCCAGAGCTTCGTGGAGATGAAGAGCCGTCTGCGGGAGCATCTGCAGACGAGACTGGTCCATGGGGACGGTTTAAACAGGATCGCGGACCATGTGGGCGGGATCCGGTTCGGTGATCACGACAAGGAGGAGATGTTTCAGGAGTTCGTCGCGAACGAGAAGAATGTGATCGCGAAGACCTTTGAACAGGTCTCCTTAAAGGATATCCTCTCCGCAGTGGCGATCATCAGGCAGTCCCGGAAGATCTATGTGGTGGGAAGCGAGCTTGTGACAGGGCTCTGTGCCTACACGACGAGAAGACTTCTGACATTGGGGCTGGAGACGCTCGATCTCTCGAATCTGAGCCGGGCTCTCTACAATAATTACCTGGCCCACGCCACACCGGAGGACTGCGCGATCATCTTTTCCGCACCCGGATACGCGAAACATATCGTGAATACCGCAAGGTATCTCGATAAGAAGAAGATTCCGCAGATCGCCGTCACGGATCAGAGGACTTCACCGATCGCGTCCTACGGAACGACCGTTTTTACCTGCAATAACCACGACCTGTTCTTTTATAATTCCGTGATGGGATATATGTCAGTGGCGAACGCCCTGATATATTTCGCCGCCATGGATAACCCGGAGGAGACGAATAAACGCCGTGGGCGCCTCTCGGAAGTGAGAAGTGCAATCGGCAGCACCGACTTCGTTAAAGACGGTTTATAGGGCGGATCTTCGGAAAGGGGTCAACCCATCAGTGTGATAGGAGTACAGTAAATACAATACAAAAAAGATCACAATAATTTATGAAAATTGCTAAAATAACCCCTTGTAAATTGAAAATTATTGACAAATATGTTCAATACTGTTATCATTGCTTCATGAGAACGAACTAAGTACTGCATGACGGGTATAGTGAACACTGACATATGCTACCGTTATGAAGTGCGACCGCTGTGGGGAGCGGTAGAAAAAAACAGGAGGAATTTGTGAATGAAAAGAAGGGGTATTGCAAGAACAACAGCAATGGCAATGGCAGCAGCTATGATCCTTACAGCCTGCGGAGGTGGAAACACTGATCAGTCTACAAACGCACCGGCGGGCGGCAGCGCGCAGACAACTACCGATAACGGCGGAAGCGGCGAGATCACAAAGACAGATATCGTTGTGGCTATGGGCGCAGATGTTGTCACACTGGATCCGGCAGGACAGCAGGATACCACATCCGGAGTACTGATCCATCACGTATACAGCACACTGATGGATATCGACGATGACGGTAACCTTGTTCCTGATCTGGCTGAGAGCTATGAGATGAAGAGTGATACAGAGTATACCTTCAAGCTCCGTGAGGATGCATGCTTCTCAGACGGAACACCGGTAACAGCGAAGGATGTAAAGTTTACGTATGACCGTGCGAAGGATATGCCGAAGACAAAGTCCAATACTTCAAAGATCGCAGAGGTTATCGCTGACGATGATTACCACGTAACCTTCAAACTCACACAGCCATACGCAGCGTTCAAGACAATCGTTACCCAGACAAACTTAAGTATCGTTTCTGAGGCAGCTGTCACAGCAGCAGGCGATGCTTACGGCGATGTGGAGAATGTACTCGGATCCGGTGAGTTCACGGTTACGGAGTGGGTTCCGAACGATCACTACACCCTCACAAAAAACGAAAAATACTGGGGTACAGAACCGATCGCAACTTCCATTACTGTCCGCGTAATCCCGGAGGGAAGTGCAAGAACGATCGCTCTTGAGGCAGGAGAAGTCGATCTTGTATGGAACGTTGACCCGACAGACTGTGCGAATGTGGAAGCAAACTCCGACGTAGCGCTTCTTTCCCAGCCGTCTTCTTCCATTGAGTATCTCGGAATGAATACAACAAAAGAGAAGTTCTCCGACGAGAGAGTCCGTCAGGCAGTCAACTACGCGCTGGATAAACAGACCTTCGTTGATACGATCATTGAGGGACGCGGTACTGTGGCAAACAGCTATATCAACTCCACGATCCCGGGCTGGTCTGAAGAGGAGGAAGCTTATCCGTACGATCCGGAAAAGGCAAAAGAGCTCCTTGCGGAAGCAGGTTATCCGAATGGATTTGAGTGCAGTCTCTATGTAAACGGTGACGTTCGTACACGTTCCGCGCAGATCGTTCAGGCACAGCTCGCTGAAGTTGGAATCACCGTTGATATTTCTACCTATGAGTGGGGCGCATTGCTTGATTCCTTAAATGCAGGTGATCACGAGATGTTCATCCTCGGATGGTCCAACACAAGCTTTGACGCAGACGGAAGCACCTACCAGTTATTCTACTCTGAGAACCATGGTGCAACCGGCAACCGTGCATTCTTAACAGATGAGAAGGTCGACGAACTCATTATCGCCGCTCAGGAGGAAAGCGATGATACCAAGCGTATGGGACTCTACAAGGAGCTTCAGGATCGTCTCCACGAGATCTCCCCGTGGTGCCCGTTATACTACAAATACGATAACGTCGGTGTCCGCGCAGACTTAAAGGGCTTCAAGCTTCACAAAGGCGCACAGCATTACCTTGGCAACTGCCATTACGAAAAATAATATCTGATCCCCAAAAAGGACAGAGTCCATGCAAAGACAGGGTACGGATCACGAAAGGGATCCGTACCTATTTCCAGAATCCGGTGAAAGCCCGGAAAACATTCCAGAAACCCTGAGACAAGGATCCGGAACTTCGGCCCCGACAGACGGGTTTCGGAAACACAAAAAAACAGCCGCGGGATGCGGTAGATTGGATGGTGTGCATGAGCAAATATGTGTTAAAGAGACTTGCGATGCTGATCCCGGTATTGATCGGCGTGACATTCATGGTTTATTTCATCTTAAGCCTTTCGCCAGGTGATACAGCAGCGATGATCGCAGGTGAGTCGGCAGACGCAGAGACGATCGAAGCGACAAGAAAAGACCTCGGACTTGACCAGCCGGTTATCGTTCAGTACGGAAAATATATGTTGAACCTTCTTCACGGCGATATGGGTAAATCCTACAAGACAAAACGTGACGTTTTCCCGACGATCATGGCAGCTTTCCCGAACACAGCAAAGCTTGCATTCTGGTCGATCCTGGTAGCAGTAGCGATCGCACTCCCAATCGGTATCATCAGTGCGACGAGGCAGTACAGCGCGATCGATAATGTCGGAATGGTCGCCGCCCTATTGGGTGTCGCGACGCCAAACTTCTGGCTGGGCCTGATGCTCATTATCGTATTCTCCTTAAACCTTGGATGGCTTCCATCCGGCGGTATGGGATCCTGGAAGAACTACATTATGCCGGCGATCACCCTTGGTACCGGCGACGCAGCGCTGATCTGCCGTATGACGCGTTCCTCCATGCTTGAGGTCATCCGTCAGGATTATATCCGTACCGCGAGAGCGAAGGGTGTGCCGGAGAAAATGGTGATCCGGAAACACGCATTAAAGAATGCACTGATCCCGGTCGTTACCGTTATCGGCCTTCAGTTCGGTTCCCTTCTTGGCGGCGCGACTCTTACCGAGACCGTATTTGCATGGCCTGGCGTTGGCCGTCTCCTGGTAGACTCCATCAAGAGTAAAGATGCCCCGTTAGTCCTCGGCGGCGTTATCATGATGACCATTACCTTCAGTATCGTAAACCTTTGCGTGGACATTCTCTACGCTTTCATTGATCCGCGTATCAAAGCGCAGTATAAGAAAAAATAAGGAGGAAAGCGTATGGGAACATCAAAGAATCAGGAAGCGGCATCCGGCGCGGCTGTAAAGAAGCGCGGTCAGTTTAAAGAGATCTGGCGCCGCTTAAAAAAGAATAAAATGGCAATGATCGGTCTTGGAATCGTCGCTCTCCTCGTACTGATCTCTATCTTTGCGGATTTCCTGTTCGATTACAATACCGTTGTTATCAAACAGAACACAGCTATCCGTCTCCAGACCCCGAGCGCGGCTCACTGGCTCGGAACAGATGAGTTCGGACGTGATATTCTGGCACGTCTCGTTCACGGATCAAGAGTATCCTTAAGCGTCGGCGTTGTAGCCGTATCCATCGCACTTCTGATCGGCGGATCCTTAGGAGCGATCGCAGGCTTCTACGGCGGAAAGATCGATAACGTGATCATGCGTATCATGGATATCTTCCTTGCAGTGCCGAGCCTTCTTCTTTCCATCACGATCGTATCCGCACTTGGACCGAGCATCTTCAACTTAATGCTCGCCATCGCGATCTCTTCCGTGCCTGGCTACGCGCGAATCGTCCGGGCTTCCGTCCTTACCGTAAAGGATCAGGAATTCGTAGAGGCGGCGAAATGCATCGGAGCAAACAACTTCGAGATCATTTCCTCCCATATTCTCCCGAACTGTATGGCACCGATCATCGTTCAGGTATCTTTAAAGGTTGCATCCGCGATCCTTTCCACATCCGGCTTAAGCTTCCTGGGCCTTGGCGTAAAGGCTCCGACACCGGAGTGGGGCGCAATGCTTTCCGGCGGACGTGCTTACTTAAGAAACGCTCCGCACCTGACCATATTCCCGGGTATTGCGATTATCATTACGATCCTTTCCCTGAACCTGTTAGGCGATGGTCTTCGTGATGCATTAGACCCGAAACTGAAGAAGTAGGGAGGACAAAATATTGGAAGATAACAAAAACTTAATTCTTGATATTAAGGATCTTGTGATCCATTATGAGACCGATGACGGCGTTGTAGAGGCGGTAAACGGCATCGATATCCAGTTAGAGCACGGAAAAACCTTAGGACTGGTAGGAGAGACCGGATCCGGAAAGACAACAACCGCTCTTTCGATCCTGCGTCTTGTTCCGGACCCGCCGGGAGTTATTAAAAACGGTTCCATCCTTCTTGACGGAAAAGATATCTTAAATATGCCGCAGAAGGAGCTGGAGGCGATCCGTGGAAATACCGTTTCCATGATCTTCCAGGATCCGATGACATCCTTAAACCCGGTGCTCACTGTCGGTGACCAGATCGCCGAGGTTATCAAGCTCCATGATAAGATCAGTGAGAAAGAGGCTGAGCAGAAGGCTGGCGATATGCTGGAAGTCGTGGGTATCCCGAGAGAACGTTTCGGTGAGTATCCGCACCAGTTCTCCGGTGGTATGAAGCAGCGTGTCGTTATCGCTATGGCTCTTGCCTGCAACCCGAAGCTCCTTCTTGCCGATGAGCCGACAACCGCTCTCGATGTGACAATTCAGGCACAGGTTCTCGAGACGATGAAGGATTTAAGAAAGAAATTTGGATCCGCGATGATCATGATCACCCATGATCTGGGAATTATCGCAGAGGTCTGTGATGAGGTCTCCGTTGTATATGCTGGACAGATCGTTGAGCATGGAACTCTGGAAGATATCTTCAACCACACCATGCACCCATACACAGAAGGTCTTTTCGGTTCTCTTCCGAACATTGAGGACCGCAAGGCGAGACTTCAGCCGATTCCGGGCCTGATGCCGGATCCGACAAACCTTCCGAAGGGCTGCCCGTTCTCCCCGAGATGTAAGTACTGCACAGAAGCGTGCAAAAAAGACAGACCGGAAAAGAAGTGGGCGAGCGATACGCACTATGTGCGCTGCGTCCGCTACGAAGAGCCGGGATTTTCCATTGAAAGGAGTGAGCAGTAATGGCAGATACGATCCTTGAAGTAAAACACTTGAAAAAATATTTCAACACTCCAAAGGGACTGCTCCATGCGGTCGATGACGTGAACTTCACTCTGGAACGTGGAAAAACCCTCGGTATCGTAGGTGAGTCCGGATGCGGTAAGTCCACCACAGGACGTTCGATTTTACGTCTCATCGAGCCGACCTCCGGTGAGGTCATCTTCGATGGTGAGGATGTATGTAAAAAGAATAAAAATGAGCTCCGTCTCTTAAGACGTGACATGCAGTTGATCTTCCAGGACCCGTACGCGTCCCTTGACCCGAGAAAGACAGTCAGTGAGATCATTGCTGAGCCGTTAAAGCTCCAGAAGCTTATTACGGACCCGAAAGCCCGTATGGACCGAGTGCGTGAGCTGATGCAGGTCGTAGGTCTTGCAGACCGCCTGATCAATACATACCCGCATGAGCTTGACGGTGGCCGCCGCCAGCGTATCGGTATCGCGAGAGCGCTTGCGATGAAACCGAAGCTGATCGTCTGCGACGAGCCGGTTTCTGCCCTTGACGTATCCATTCAGGCGCAGATCTTAAACCTGATGCAGGATCTTCAGGAACAGATGGGATTAACCTATATCTTTATCACACACGACCTTTCCGTTGTCAACCACTTTGCGGATGATATTGCAGTTATGTATCTTGGACAGCTCATCGAGAAAGCTCCGTCTGAGCTGCTTTTCGATAAGCCGACCCATCCGTATACACAGGCTCTGCTCTCCGCAATTCCGGTACCAAGCCTGAAAAAGAAGAGAGAGCGCATCATCTTAAAGGGCGAGATCACTTCCCCGATCAACCCGAAGCCCGGCTGCCGTTTTGCTGCCCGCTGTCCGTATGCGACAGACCGCTGCAGAAGCGAGGAACCGGTACTCCGCGAGATCGAACCGAATCATTTCGTGGCATGCCATCTGACGGAAGGCAAATAAGGAGACATTCATATGCCCCCGCCGGTATCTGGCGGGGGTATACTGTTTTAAATGATTGTTTGCTCTGCAATCGGAACTGCTGACAGAGCTGACGTGGTTTATGCTGTGCAGGGCTGTGATGGTATCGAACAGATACGTAAGTATATTAAATTTGACAGGGAAATGATCCTGCGATAAAACTACATATATAAATAGGAAAGAGAGGACCTGGAACCATGAAACAGATCGATATCAGAGACTTTACAAATTATCATTATCCCACGATCTTTACCCCGGCACCGGATGGAAAGCACGCGGTGATGGCGGTGGTGGATGCCAACGAGAAGGACAACTGCTATGAGTCCTGCTTATGGCTCTATGATATGGAGACAAAGAAAACGTCCAGACTGACAAGCGGAAAGAAAGAACGCACATTTATCTGGATGGATTCCGAGACGGTCCTCTTTATTGCGGACCGTGAGAAGGCTTATCAGGAAAAAGCGAAGAATGAGGAAGACTGGACCTGCTTCTATACCTTAAATATCCACGGCGGTGAAGCACAGCTTGCTTTCGCTGTATAAGGCAGTGAAGATGAAAAAAGCCGGAAAGAAACTTGTCCTCACGGTGAAATATGATTACAATAAGCCGGATCTCTCCCATATGGAAGAGGGCGAGGAGAAGGAGGCCGCTCTCAAGGCCTGGAAGGAAGAGAAGGACTACGAGGTATTCGACGAGCTTCCGTTCTGGGCGAACGGTCAGGGAATCGTAAACAAGAAGAGAACGAGACTGGCGGTTTACGATCCGGAGAATGGTTCCTGCGAGATCGTGACACCTGATTATGAAAATGTGGAGAATTCCTGGGTAGAGGGAGACGATACGATCCTCTATGTCTCCAGTCTTTATACCGATAAAAAGGACGTATATCAGGGCTTAAAGCAGTACACGATCTCTACTGGCGAGCTCAAGACCCTTGTAGAGCAGAAGGACATGAGCATCGATTACGCGTGCATCCTCAAAGGAAAAGTGACCTTCTTCGGTTCCTATATGAAGGAATACGGGTTCAACGAGAATGACAAACTGTATACAGTAGAGGACGGGAAAGTGGAACTTCTGTCCGATTATGATGACAGTATCCGCAACACGATCTGTTGTGACTGCAAGTTCGCGGACGGAGCTTCTGCGATCCATGATGAAGATAAGATCTACTTTATCGCGACTTTAAGAAAACAGAGCGTGATCCGGACCTTCGACGCTGAGGGTAATATGGAGACGATTCTGGACCGCCAGGGCAGTGTCCACACACTGGCGAAGTCCGGCAATACCGTATACTTTACCGGTATGCGCGATATGGGACTCACCGAGTGCTACGCGTTTGACGGAAACAGGGAGACGAAGCTCACTTCCTTTAACGACGCAGTGATGGCAGAGAGAAGCGTATGCCCGGTAGAGGAGTTTACCTTTACATACAAGGACCTTGAACTGGACGGATATGTGATCAAACCGGCAAACTTTGATCCTGATAAGACGTACCCTGGTATCTTAACGATCCACGGCGGTCCGCGCGCGACCTTCGGTCCGACCTTTTTCCACGAGAGCGAGGTATTCGCAAATGCCGGATATTTCGTATTCTTCACAAACCCGCTTGGAAGTGACGGACGTGGAAATGAGTTCGCGGATATTACAGGAAAGCATGGCGGAATCGACTTTGAATGCTGTATGGCACTCACAGACGAGGTATTGAAGCGCTATCCGCAGGTTGATGAGAAGCACCTGGGTGTTATGGGTGGAAGCTACGGCGGATTTATGACAAACTGGGTGATCGGAAACACCACACGATTCGCGGCGGCCTGCTCCCAGAGAAGTATCTCCAACTGGGTATCCAAGTGCATGACCACCGATATCGGATATTACTTCAATATGGACCAGATCAAGGCGGATCCGTGGAACAGCCCGGAAAAGATGTGGCAGCACTCCCCGTTAAAATACGTTAACATGGCAAAGACTCCGACCCTCTTTATCCAGTCGGACGAAGACTACCGCTGCTGGATGGGCGATGCGATCCAGATGTTCTCCGCGTTAAAATACTTCGGCGTTGAAGCCCGCATGTGCCTCTTCCATGGCGAGAACCATGAACTTTCAAGAAGCGGTAAGCCGAAGCACAGAATCCGCAGAATGACGGAGATGATGGAGTGGTTTGAGAAGTATTTGAAGTAAAGAGAAGGCAGGGCGCGGCAGCACCTGCAGACTGAAGATATAAGAAGTTCCCCGGCTGGCAGCAGAAATGCGGCTGACCGGGGGATTTTTGTGGCAAAATTTCGTCAGTATGCATTTTTCGGTGACAAGCGGTGTAAAGTATGGTACTATACATATAAGCGTGGGTCCTTCTGGCCTATGTGCGGAATTTGATTTTAAAAGGAGATTTTTGCATGCGAAAACGCTTATATGCGATATTTCTTGCGCTGACAGCGGCGATCGGAATTTCCGGCGGAACGGTGTTTGGTGCGGCAAAAACTACCCAGGTAGATACAATCACATTGGAGACACAGACGGCAGATGACGAGGTTGCGGTGGATCTTGGATGGAAGACTCAGCAGGACAAGGGACGCTGGATCGACAAGATGGGAATCGCAGATGATGTGAACAGCCTGGTTCTGATCATAAATAATATAGAAAATGATACTGACACGGTAAAGACAAATACAGGAAATGGTTCCAGCGATAAAGTTGTAAAAGTGAAAAGAAAACAGCTGCCGGGGAATTCGAGAATGCTCTACCTCTCCAGAACGGAAAACGGGGTTTGGCAGGAGAATTTCTCTGTCAACTGTTATATTTCCGGCGCACAGGGAGAAGATTCCGATATTTACGGCGTTTACCGCCTGGAAAGCACCTTTGGAAACGAAAATGATCCGGGAAGTCTCGTCCCGTATCATAAATTGACATCGGACGATTACTGGATCACAGATCCGGAAGCGGATGGATTCGGTGTTATCACCGCAAAGAAGCCGTCTGGCTTGTTGTCGAACCAGTATGTGAATCTGGAGGAGATGCGAGCGTTCTCAAACTTTGGCATGATCCTGAAACCGGAGGAAGGTTCTGAAGGATACCCGGCTCTTGTGGTCAACTGCCAGCAATCCGGCGCAAAGAATAAGTCTTTCTGCGGGATTCAGCTTGCCCAGTCCTATGTGAGAATGCTGATTCAGTCTATGGATTCCGGAACGAGAATCATGATCGCCGGTGAGGTGGAAGAACTGGAAGGAATGTAAAAGTAAAGAGATCCCTGGAATCGCTCACACTGGTGGCGAAATTCCAGGGATCTTTTTGACTATACGCACCTGATGGTTTTGCCTGCAGCAGACATCTCTAAATCTTGCAGGACAGAATACACCTTATTTTGGCGGGAACTGTCCGGCAAGGCGACGGATCATTTCTGCCTTCTTTCTGCCATCCGGCGACAGATTTTCTGTCAGGATGGAAAAGAGCAGATCCCGCTCCTCGCTGGAAAAAACCAGATTGGACTGCCGCATCTTCCGGTGCAGATCTAAAAATAGATTCATTCTTTGAGCTTCTGGGGCTGCGGCCAGTTCATCGGCGAAGGAAGCCAGTAAAGCGATCTTTTTCGCATCCATGTGATGGAGCCGCGGATCTGATTTCCAGGATCTTTCCTGATCATGTTGTTCCATGGGCAGATCCTCCTGGGGCAAAACTCTGCATGACTAACTGCAGGGTTTCGTATTGTGCCTGCATATCCGGGGGAAGAATGGAAAACAGCTGTTCCGGAGTGAGCCCGGAACCGGATCGTCCGCGGCGGCTGGCAAGAAAGCGAGAGATCATATCGATGGTATCCTGTTCCGCCTTATTTGCATATGGGCGGACTGCACTCAGCATATCTTCGACGGATGGGTTCGGGGACTCCAGGGAACATACGCTCATCATCCCGTCATCGTTCTCCCGGAAAAATTCCATGGTGTGCATCATCTCCCTGGCACGGATGAACATGGAGAGAGACCGCTGCCGTCTGATATCCAGATAGGGAAGAGCGGCCTTCATCATCTGTAAGTGATGATCACCTGTGGCATAGTCCAGGTCGGTCAGCTTTAAATCTTTTTCACTCATATTGGGACCTCCTGCATGTGACAATATATGAGAGGACCGGCGGATTCATGCGAAAAATGCACGGAAAAGAGGACAGGGGAATAAAATATAGGGAAAGGGGCTCCAGCCCAGGGAGGAGAAAACGTGGGAAGACTTGTCATAGATGGAAATGCTGTCTACGAGATCGATGAGGAGTGCGAGAGGAGAAAAAAGGAAAACAGACCTCAGAAAGGAGAAAATACAGAGAGAACGAACAGAAAGGGCGGCCGTTAGCCGCCCCGCAGTCTTTTGAGATGCCGGTTCGGTCAGCAGCCGAAACCGCATCCATTTCCCCATCCGCCGCAGCAGCAGAGAAGGAGAATGATCCAGATACAGCTGTTGTCGCAGCCGTTGCCGCATCCGCATCCACCGCAGTTATGTCCGTATCCGCCGCAGCAGCACAGGAGCAGGATGATCCAGATCATGTTGTTGCCGCATCCGCCGCATCCTGATGCCGGAGCATCGCATCCACATCCACAGTTTGTAGCAGCTAAATCACTCATGTTAATTCCTCCGGAATTATCTTTACACTTCCAGTATATGCATCATGGCATGTCAGACTTTCACTCTGAAGATGAAAAATGTTGCAGTTCATTCCCGGCAGAAGCAGTTGCTGAAGGAAAAATTCTATATGGACCGAACGTGAGTGTACTTTTGCTGCTTCATGTGGTATGATGGGAAAGTGAAAAGTCAGCAAAGATACCCGCAGCAATTTTTATAAGAGATGGGAAGAAAGTATGAAAAACACGATGAAGATACGAATGATCGGTGCAGCTGCACTTCTTGGCATTGGAGCTTCTGCGTTTCCGTCACTGGCGGCCGCGAAGATCCAGCAGCTTTCTGTCTATATAAATGGGATCGGACAGTGCCGGCTGGAGCTATCTGAACGCGGACGGCTATGCGGCGACAGGATGGTTTGAAATTGGAGACCAGTGGTACTTTTCAGATGAAAATGGCAGCCTGCTGACCAACACGGTGGCTCCGGACGGATATCGTGTGGACGGCAGCGGCGCCTAGGTACACTAGCAGAAATATAAGAGGAGAAACGAATTATGAAAAAACTATTCTATGATTCCGCATATATCCGCACATTCGAGGCGAAAGTACTTTCCTGCGAAAAAGGGAAAAAGGGATATGAGGTGGCTCTGGACCAGACCGCATTCTATCCGGAAGGCGGCGGACAGCCATATGATACAGGAATTCTTGGCGGAGCGCATGTAACGGCAGTCCATGATGTAAAGGGAGAGATCGTCCACTATACGGATGCGCCGCTTGCGGTCGGTGAGACTGTGACAGGTGAGATCAACTGGGACAGAAGATTCCAGAATATGCAGGGACATTCCGGCGAACATCTTGTGTCCGGGCTGATTCACGCGAAGTATGGGTATGACAATGTGGGATTCCATATGGGGACTGAGGAGATCACCATCGATCTCAATGGCCTGTTAGAGTGGGAAGATCTCATGGAGATTGAGAAGAAGGCAAACAGAATTATCTGGGAGGACCGGGAGATCTATGCGGGATTCCCGTCTGCTGAGGAACTTGCCCATATGGATTACCGGAGCAAAAAAGAACTCACCGGTGCTATTCGTATCGTCAGCATTCCTGGCGGTGATACCTGTGCCTGCTGCGGTACCCATGTGAAGACGACGGGGGAGATCGGACTTGTAAAGTTCCTGACCATGATCCACTACAAGGGCGGCGTGAGAATTTCCCTGCTCTGTGGTGAGGCTGCAGTTATGGATTATGAGAAAAAGAGAGAAGAGCTTCAGAAGATCTCTGTTCTTTTATCCGCAAAGGCTGGAAAGACTGCGGATGCTGTGGAAAAGGTAAAAAATGAGCTGACGATGACGCAGGCAAAGTGCTCGGAGATGTCAAGAAAACTCATGAAGATCTATGCGGATCAGTTAAACGGTGGAAATAGCAAGATCTGCTGGATAGAAGACGGACTCGATATGACGGAACTCCGCCATTTTGTGAATTTCGCGCTGGAAGGTAAGAAGGGGGGGATTGTCCTCGCTCTGTCAGAAAGTGTGAATGGGGGATTCTCTTATGTTCTGGGGAGCCAGAGCGAGGATATGCGCGCTCTCTCGAAGGAATTAAATGGGGAACTCTCCGGGAGAGGCGGGGGCAGCAGCCAGATGGCACAGGGAACTTTCTTCGCAAGGAAGGAAGAATTGCTCTCCAGTCTGGCCGCCAGAGGGTTTGTTATGGCCGACTAGCGGCGGGCTAAACCTGCCGCTGCCTTTTGGCGCGGTGGGGACAGCTTTATTGTGATCTGCTTAGCAGCCCTGAACCATGTACTGGATCAGGCGCTTGGAATCTTCATCGTTGTGAGTGGTGAGGCTTAACTCCTTGATACTGCCGTTAGAAAATACGGTAGCCATTGAGAAGTACTGGCTGAGCTTGGATTTTAAGTTTACGCTTCCGCCCTCCGGAAGACTTAACTCAACAGCGCCGTCACACTGGTTGATGACTTTGAAAAATGTATCAAGATTGGAAATGTTTCTCATTTTTAATTTCATAATTCGTTACCTCCTTAAAAGGTGATTGTAACTGGCTGTAACTTCTTAGTGCCATTGCCTGTGAAAGCTGTCTCCGACAGTTCTCCGGGCGGATACATGGCAGCTGTTACGAATCCTGTTTTCATTCCAGTTACTCTTGTTTTGCT
>ENA-OVGM01001875-OVGM01001875.1-human-gut-metagenome-genome-assembly--contig:-NODE-1875-length-15591-cov-10.438787_pt1 | contig 15591 bp, 9 predicted proteins | sample MGYA00237773_ERZ505425 | MGnify/ENA primary metagenome ERZ505425 (study PRJEB26158, sample SAMN06016407) | human gut metagenome | biome: human gut; feature: ankylosing spondylitis patient; material... | reverse complement strand
GATTTTTCACACGCAAGATTTGTACTTCGCACAAACTTGAGATGCGCAAAGAAGCAGCGCAAGAATGGAGGATCACTATGAAGATAGCAGTACTTGGAGCTGGTGCTATGGGTTCTATATATGGAGGCCATCTTTCAATAAACAATGATGTTTATATGATAGATAAGAAGGAAGAACTTGTTGAAAAGATTAATGCAGATGGATTGAAGCTATATGAGAATGATAAAGATGTCATATATCATCCAAAGGCATTGCTTAGCAGCGAAGGAATAGGTGAGGTTGATCTTGTTATTATATTTGTCAAGGCATTATATTCTAGAGCTGCTCTTATGGAAAATAAGGCTATAATCGGTGATAATACTTATGTTTTAACTCTTCAGAATGGTGCCGGACACGAAGATATTATTGAAGAGTTTGTTCCTAAGGAAAGAATTATTATAGGAACAACAGAAGATAATGGAGCTATTCTTGATAACGGATATGTAAGAAGAGGCGGCAAGGGTAAGACTAACATTGGCATGCTTGTAGAAGATAAGAAGGGTATGCTTGATAAAGTAAAGGAATGTTTTGATGGATGTGGTTTTGATACACACATTTACAGTAACATACAGCAGCTTATATGGGATAAGCTTTTTACGAATGTCTCACTTAGTGCATTAACAGGAGTGCTTCAGGTGCCTATCGGTTTTATCGCAGAGGATGAATATGCATGGAATATGACAGTTACACTTATAAAAGAAGCAATGCAGGTAGCAAAGGCTATGGGACTTGAGTTTGATGAAGATGAGATGATTGAGAGAGTAAGAAATACATCTATCAACTCGCCAGAAGGAAGGACTTCTATATATGCAGACTTAAAGGCAGGAAGACTTACAGAGGTTAATACAATAAGTGGTGCAGTTGTGAAGGCAGGAGACAGACTTGGAATTCCGGTTCCTTCGCATAAAATGATAGTTAATATGGTTCATGCTATGGAGAATAAAAGTAAAAACAATGTCCAGTAAATAAGCATTTAAAGAGTCATTACTGGATTGAATACTGAATTAAATACGAAATGTCTGCATGTGAAAGGCAGACAGAAGGGAGCAGAGATGATATTTTCATCAATTCACACACAGGATGATTATTCTAATTATCCAAAGGCAGTACAGAGAGCTATAGAATATTTAAAGAGCAATGATTTTACTAAAATGCAAACAGGTGTATATGAAATAGAAGGTAAACTGTTATATGCACAGGTATTCGATGCTATGACAGAACCAGTAAGTGATAGAAAACCAGAGGTTCACGAAAAGTACTTAGATGTCCAGTTCCTTGTAACAGGAAGAGAAAAGTTAGGCTTTACACCAGATACAGGAAATTATGAGGTGGATGAAAGATTCGATGAAAGAGATCTTATATTCTACAAGAAGGTAGAAAATGAAGGCTTTATCACCTCAACACCAGGATGTTTCTGTGTATTCTTTCCAACAGATGTACACAGACCACAGGTTGCAGATGGAGAACCTATGGAAGTAAGAAAGGTTGTAGTCAAGGTAAGCTTAGAGCTTTTAAAGTAATCAGGCAGATGCATTAGAGCAAAGCTGTCAGTTGTTTATCAGGGTTTATGACTGACGGTTGAAATGTATCAGATATGGAGGAATTTATGGGCAAGAAAATAATAGCATTAGTATTATGCATAACAATGCTGGCCAGTCTTACACTTACAGGATGTTCAACTGACAGTGCAGACGGTCAGGAAGTAAAGATTATAAGAGTAGCATTTAACCAGAATGAGAATCATCCACAGTATAAAGCTATGAAGGAACTTGGTGAAAAGTTCGAAAAGGCGACTAAGGGAAGATACAAGATGACTATATATGCCAATGGTGTACTTGGCGAGCAGGGTTCCATGGCAGAGTTTATAAGAACAGGAGCTCTTGATATGGCTATCGTACCCTGTTCAGTTCCAGAAGGATATGATTCTGATTTTGCTATCGTAGGTGCCCCTTATCTTTATAAGGATATGGATCACTTAAGAAGAGCAACAGAAGCTGGTGTGTTTACAGATCTTTTTAAGTCAACAAGAAAGTATAATTTTGAGGTTCTTACAATATATACAGCTGGTGAGAGAAATATATATGCAGCCAAGCCTATTAACTCAGCAGAGGATCTTAAGGGTATGATCGTCAGAGTTAATGATAGTACAACATATCTTAACATGGTTAAGTATATGGGTGGTACAGGTACAGCAATGTCTCAGTCAGAGGTATATACAGCACTTCAGCAGGGTGTTATAGATGCAGGTGAAAACAGTGAACTTGTATATTCAGATTTCAAGCATTATGAAGTAGCTAAGTATTATTCATATACAAGACATATTGTACATCCAGATGTGGTAGTAGCAAGTACTAACTTCCTTGACAGTTTATCAGCAGAGGATAGAAAGATATTCGACCAGCTTGTCATGGAATCAACAGATTATGAGTTCGATACATTTAAGGATGCTGTAGAAAAGGGCAAGGAAGAAGCAGAAGCCCATGGAGCAATCTTTGTATATCCTGATACTAACGAATTCAGGGAAAAATGTCAGCCATTACTTGATAGTATCGCTAACCAGTCAGATATGACAAAGGATATATATAATAATGTAGAAGCTCTACGTAATCAGGATTAATGAGGAGGTGTACTTATATGAAAATAGTTAAGAATATACTAGATAAGATAACTTCGTATGCAAGCGTATTCATATTTATTATGATGGTGCTTATGGTAACTTACCAGGTAGTTGCAAGATATATCTTCTCTTCACCAAGCAGTGTGACAGAGATTCTTACAAGATATTCATTCGTATGGTTGATAATTATATCTGCAACTTATATGTTTGGCCAGAGAGAACATATCAATATAGCAGTTTTAAAGGATAAGCTTCCAGGAAAAGCAAAGACAGTGGTAAACATTATAATTGAATGTGTAACTATAGTGTTTGCAGGACTTATAATGGTATTCGGCGGCTTCAAGATTACACAGATGAATTTTGTACAGTACGATTCAATATTACATATTCCAACAGGTATTATATATTCTATAATTCCAATATGTGGCGTAATCATTATATTCTACAGCATATATAATATCGGTCTTGAGCTTAAGAAGAAGGCAGAATAGGAGGTAAATATGAGTATAGCATTACAGGTAGCCTTAGTAATGGTTACAATACTGGTAGTACTGCTTGTTATCGGTGCTCCAATCGGTGTAGCCATAGGTATGTCATCAGCAGTTTCAATGATATGTATGATTCCAGCAGATGTTTCTTTCGCAACATCAGCACAGAGAATATTCGCGGGTTCTAACTCGTTTTCACTTATAGCTATTCCATTTTTCATTCTTGCAGGTAACATAATGAATAATGGTGGCATAGCACAGAGACTTGTAAACTGTGCAAAGGTAATTAGTGGACGTATGCCTGGTGCACTTGCACAGTCAAATGTAGTAGCTAATATGTTATTCGGAGCAATCTCAGGCTCAGGTGCAGCAGCAGCCGCTGCCATGGGTGGTACAATAGGACCACTTGAAGAAAAGGAAGGATATGATAAGAACTATAGTACAGCAGTTAACGTAGCATCTGCTCCAGTAGGTATGCTTATCCCACCAAGTAACACTATGATCGTTTATTCAAGCGTTGCAGGCAGTGTTTCTATAGCAGCACTTTTTATGGCAGGTTATATTCCAGGTATTCTCTGGGGTGGTGCAGTTATGGTGCTTGCAGGTATCATGGCTAAGAAGCGTGGATATCAGGCAGAATCAAGAGTTCCACTTAATGTTGCTCTTAAGACTTTATGGCAGGCAATACCAAGTCTTTTACTTATCGTAATCGTAATCGGAGGTATCCTTGGAGGTATCTTTACAGCAACAGAGGGTTCTGCTATTGCAGTAGTGTATGCAACGGTATTATCACTTATATACAGAGCATTTAAGATTAAGGATATTCCTAGAATTGTCCTTGAAGCAGCTAAGACAACAGGTATTATCACATTCATGATCGGTCTTTCATCTATTATGTCATGGGCTATGGCATTTACAGGAATTCCGGATATGATAGCTAAGGCAATACTTGGTCTTACAACTAACAAGTTCCTTATATTACTTCTTATAAATGTATTATTACTTGTAGTAGGTACATTTATGGATGTAACACCAGCGATACTGATATTTACACCTATCCTTTTACCAATCTGTAAGTCACTTGGCATGGATGCTATCCACTTTGGTATATTACTATGCTTCAACTTATCTATTGGTACAATAACACCTCCTGTTGGAACAATTCTTTTCACAGGCTGCCGTGTTGGTGGAACGACAATCGAGAGCGTTATAAAGACACTGCTTCCTTACTTCGGAGTAATCCTTATAGCATTGTTACTTGTAACATATATTCCTCAGATATCAATGTTCCTTCCACATATACTTGGTCTTGTATAGTGCTGGATAATGATTATCAGATAAAGTTGATTTGTTCACCTGGTACAAATGTGAATCACATCACATTTATATAAACTTTTTTCCTAATATAAAACACCATGACAGTTGAAAGACTTTCATGGTGTTTTTGTAGTTAGATTGATTTTCATGTAATAGATTATGATGTGTAGATAGTTATATAATATAGTACTTATGTACTAAAAAAAAGACAAATAAAATATGAAAAAATCTGTAGTTGATATATAAAATGAAAAAAATTTAGTAGTGCAAAAATAGTGCAGGTTGTATTCTTAAATAAAAATATGAGTCATTTTTTTGTGTAAGATTAACATAGAGTATGACATGTATTAGAACAATCAAAAATCTTATTTTTCACACTATCTCTTGTTAATAGTGTACATCATAGTATTTTATGCCGGGAAAGGGAGAAAACATGAAGAAATCAGTAAGGAAGAAAGGATGGTTTAAGAGAATATCGGCTGTGATTATGGCTGTTGCTTTAATCTTGTCGGGAATTTCTATACCAGATGGGCTGTTTGCTGTTAAGGCAAAGGCAGCTGAGAGTATGTCTGCTATATGGACATATGCAGATACGAACGATAAAATGTTTGACAGTAATGGGAATAAAGTTACCCAGTTGCAAAAAAATAGTGGAAAACTGCTTAATTCTGATAATAACGAATTAACAGTGGATGCCACATCAGGTAAGTTTGCAAGCAATGGAAGTAATGCATATCAGACTAATGCAGGTACGTTATTTACATTTCCTATAGTTAAGGGAGCTGGCAGATGTACAATTACTTTAAAGTCAGAAAGTACATTAACTGCCTCTGATATTGAATTAGATGGTATGCAGGATACTACTGTACAGGCTAAAGGAAACAAGATATACGAGATAACAGGATATGTGAATAATGGTGCAGAGAATGTAGCACTTAAAGTAGGTGTTAATACATATTTATATTCTATCCAGATAGATTCATCTACAAGTACTGCAACAACATCAGCAGCATTTTCTGATAACAAGCTTAATGATTTTAAGACAAGTACAGATAAAAAGATTTCTGCAGTATGGGATTATAGTACCAATAATACAATGACAGCCGCAGCTAATAATACTACAGCGACTGTGATACAATCAGGTAAAGGAACATATACTAATGCTGATGGTGATGTATTATATATTGATGCATCTAAAGGAAAGTTTTATCCTGATGCATCTAATAAAAGAATCCAGATTAATACTGGCACTAAACTGTATGTTCCAGTTATAGGAGATAAAGCAGTTATAACACTTATAGTTAATAAGAATAATATAAGTGCAGTTGATAATACAAAAGATATACTGTCTTCATACTGGAAGGTGAGTGGAAGAACAGTCAGGAAAGCAGAATGCATAACTAATACAAAATTAGATGGTTCATATAATACAGTTACAATAGAGTGTTATCTTACAGGTGATGAAGGTGATATAGAATTAGAATCAGTTTATAATTCTTCAACATATATTCAGTCTGTTTCAGTTGAATGTATGGAGCTTGAAAAGACATCAATCAAAGGAACTATCACATCCTCATCAGCTATTCCTGATGGAACAAGTGTAGTTGCAGTTAATAAGACTACAGGTCTGCAGTATTCTGGTATTATATCAGATAACATGTACTCAGTTGAGGTTCCAGTAGAAGATGAAGAGATGGAATATGAGCTTTCTATAAGTAATCCTGCTTATATTATAACTAGTGGTATAACATCGGTAAAGGTTAGCAAGGAAGCTTCAGGTCAGGTGACAGCAGATATTACAATCATGAAGCTTTCAACTAAGATGGTAACTGGTAATATAACAGGTATTGCAGATGAATACGATGTGTCACAGCTTGGAGTATCATTTTTAACAGATGCTGATACAGAATATGTACCAGAGGTCGTTATGGCAGCTGATAAGAAGTCATATTCTGCAAGAGTTGAAAAGGGAGTGACATATAATGTAGTACTCACAGGAGCGGATGATTATGAGATAACATCAGCACATAGTGGAGTAAGCTATACAGAAGACGGAGTATTAGACATAACAGCAGGTCTTAAGCCAACATATGCTGTTACACTTAATCTTCCAGATAAACCGGATCTTACAGGAAAGAATATAATATATACATATACTAACAAAGATAACAGCAGATATACATATAGCTTTGATTCAAAGGATAATATAAGGCTTAGAGAAGGCTCTTATACACTTACTATTGGTGGTGATTTCATAGCACAGCCATATAAGCTTAAGTCAGGAGCAGATATAACAGTTAAATCAGGTGAAGTGACACAGAAAGTTATATTCGAGCAGATAACAAGCTGGTCTTTCGTGTCTGGTTCTGGTGATTATTTTAATAAGACAATACAAAATAATACCGGATATTATAATGGACTTTATATTGATGCAAGTACAGGAAAGCTGGCTGCATCTGGTGATAAAGCGCAGTTTAATGGTGGGACGAAGATAGTAGTTCCTGTAACTGGAAGATGTACGGTATCTGTAGAAGCATATAGTGGTATGTATGCTTTGTATACAATAGGTGGAGAAGCAGCGAGTACAACAACAGCAGTTTCATCTTACAGATATGATTCTAAGGAGGCAGGTACGGTAGAGATAGTATCTACAGGAGGAGATGCCTATATCAAGTCAATATCAGTAGTATACGATGCCAAGGAAGTTGAATATGTTGAGCAGCCAAAGATGCCAGTTATAACAGGCAGCACAGATAGTCTTGTAGTACAGCCGGAAGGACAGAGGCTTAAGCTGACACAGACAGGTGGTACACTTTCAGCAGATAAAACTAATATAAGTTCAACAGTAAGTTACTATGGTTTTGAAGAAACAGCAGATATTAATAAATTATCAGCAGATATAATTATTAATTCATGTGGAAACAATTCAAGCAACGGCTTATTCTTTGGTGCTTATGATGGCAGCATGATAGCTACAGCTGGTATAAGAAAGTCAACAGAATTAAAGCAGATATATTACAAAGGAACAAGTGAACCAGTTGGTGCAGGAAGTGCATTATCAGGAACTGTAGCTGTTGGTACAATGGTGCATTTTGAGATGGTAAAGACAGACGAGGGTCTGGCTATATCTGTTACACCAAAAGGACAGACAGAACAACAGTTAGTGTACAAATATACAAGTACAGAGCTGTTTAAGACAGATAAAGCTGCTACTGCAGTATCTTATGGTTTTGTATTAGCCGGAGTTGAGGCGACTATTAAGAATATGAAGTATGAAGCCGCTGATGGAAAAGTTCTTTATGACCAGAATAAATGCTACAAGGCAGAAGGAACAGCACCGGAAATAGATACAGTTACAGCTATAGGTTCAGACACAAGAGAATATATAGATGTAAGCTGGACTAATAAAGTAGAGGCAGACGGAGATGGCTTATATGTACTTGAAGTGTCACAGGATAATGGAAGTACATGGAGTAAGGTTGAGTCTGCACTTACAGATACTTCATACAGATATATATTAAAAGAAGCTGGCGATTACAAGTTCAGGGTAAGCGGAAAGCTTGGCGTTGACGGTGAGATTAATTCATACGTTGAGTCAGATAAAGTATATATAAGACCAGCACTTGATAAACCAGTGCTTAGTACATTATCAACAAGTGATAAGATTAATGTTGCATGGGATAAGGTTAATGGAGCAGATACATATGAGTTGTATCGTTATTCATATGATGAAACAAGTGATAATGCCAAGCTCATAGCAACAATAAGCGAATGTGCTTATGAAGACAGTGATGTTGAAGCAGAGATGCCATATTATTACTATGTCATAGCATACTCACACATAGATGGCAGGATTGATAATTATAGTAATCCATCAGATTCTGTATGGGCAGTACCAAGTGCAGGACATACAGGAGAATATGCATATGAAGATTCTTCGGCAGGACTTACTATAACAAGAAGATCATACAACACAGTATATGACGGAAAGCTTACACTTGAAGGAGTTGTTGAAAAACAGTCAACAGTTACATTAAAGATTAATGGAACAGTTGTAGATGAAAAGTCTGTAGCTGTAAAGGGCACATTTGCATTTACAGATGCTTCACTTTCAGCAGGAAGAAATGATGTTGAACTGCTTATAAAGGCTAAAGATGGCAGTGTAACCAGGGAAACTTTTAATTATGTATATCTGACAAATTATGATAAAGTGGTAGATTCTGCATATGATGGAACAGATGGAGAGCAAGTTAATGGCATCCCTACATATAAGACAGTTCAGGCAGCTGTAAATTCAGTTGATAAAGCTAATACAAAAAGAGTTGTTATCCTTGTTAAGGAAGGCGATTATAATGAACATCTTGTTGTATCATCACCATATATTTCTCTTATAGGAGAGGATAGTGAAAAGACAAGAATATATTATGATGTTAAAGAACTTGCCGGAGGTGACATGGATAAGCGTTGTGCAGTACGTATTGAAAGCACAGCACACAACTTTACGGCAGAGAATCTTACGTTCGAGAATACATATAACTATCTTGGAGATGGAACTAAGAGCAATGAGTCAGCAGATGCATTAAGCAGTGATGCTGATAATGCTTCTTATATTAATGTAAGAATACTTGGTTATCAGGATACATTATGTGCCAATAAGGGTACACAGTATTACTACAAGTGTTATATAGCAGGTAATGTAGACTTTATATATGGTAATGAGCCTAGAGCGTTATTTAACGATTGTAAGCTTGTATTCCGTTATAATGCCAATAAGAATTCGGGTTATGTATGTGCTCCTAAGACTTCTGCAGATGCAGCTTATGGACTTACATTCTATAAGTGTCAGGTTCTTTCAGAGGATGGATGCTCAGGTAGCAAGTATTATCTTGCACGACCTTGGGGTGCAGATGCGTATATAACATGGATAGACTGTTATATGGGAAAAATTCTACGCGCAAATGCAGCTAATCCATATGCAGATATGAGTGGTAATTCAGCCAAGGCTGCAAGATTTTATGAATACGGAAGCTATGGACCAGGATATGCTATTAATGCTAACAGACCACAGATATCTAAGAAAAAGGCAGATGAGATGATTAAGATTAATTATCTTGGATGGGATCCTTATTCAGTATTTAGTGCAGTGGGTATTAACTACGCAGGAAATGTAACAACTAAAGCAGAACAGAAATATGTTACAACACAGTATGTATCAGACACATACAATGAAAATGATGGTGATGATACTGGTCTTTACAAGTATAATGTTGAAGGTTATGCAGCAAGTGCCGGTGTAACTGGTGGCGGTAATCTTCTTGAAGAGTCAAAGAATTATTATAAGGCAGGAAGTGCCAAAGAATTCTTAGATGCGATAAAGAGTGTCAAAGCAAGCGGACGTGCATCAGTTATAGAGCTTACAGCGGATATAGCACTTGGCGATAAAGAAGTTGAGGGGTATTCAGAATATAAGTCATTTATAACTGCACATAAGAATTATCCTATTACACATCCGGATCTTATCAGCTCAGGAGTATCTATGTTAAAGCTTGCAGGTATGAGCAATCTTACAATCTATTCTAAGAATGGTGCTAAGATTACACATACATGTATAGATATAACAGGTTCTGACAACATAATTATAAGAAACATTAAGTTTGATGAACTCTGGGAATGGGACGATGAAACAAGTGGTGGATATGACCGTAATGACTGGGATTATATGACTATAGAAAAGGGTAGTTCTAATATATGGATTGACCATTGTACTTTTTATAAGGCATATGATGGTGTTATAGATATCAAGACTCCATCAGCTTATAGTAATATAACAATATCATGGTGTGAATTCCTTCCAGCAAGTGATGGTGGAACATTCTTTGATAATATGATGAATGCTATGAAAGCTAATCCGGATGGATATGCATATTACAAGCATTTGCTTGAATCTGGAATGACACATGAACAGATATGTAATTATGCATATGGACAGAAGAAAACACATCTTCTTGGACAGAGCGATGAGGATACATCATCTAAGAATATAACAGTAACATTTGCTAATAACTACTATAAGGATTCTATGGACAGAATGCCTAGATTAAGATTCGGTACAGCACATGTATATAATTGTATTATGGATGCACAGAATCTTAGGAATTATCGTCTGGATATAGAAAAAACAGCAGGTTCAGAGTATGCACAGAAGATAGTAAGTAATGGTGCTTCATCTAACTGTGGAGCACATATGCTGCTTGAGAACTGTTATATGTCAGGTATGACTAATGTACTTATAAGTGGTAATGGAAGCAGTGCAGCCGGATATATCAATGCATTTAATTCTATATATATGCTTGATGGCAAGCAGGCAGAGTTAAAGGTAGCACTTAACACAGATAAGGCAGGTGAGGTAGCACTTATTCAGGATAGAGAAGAATTCAAGAATGCACTGCCATATAGTGATTATGTATTATATGCAGCAGACAGACTGAGTACAGAGGTTCAGCCATATACAGGTGCTGGAAAGTTAAAAGACCTTACAACATTACAGTGGGAAAGAACATCTTATAATGATTCGCCACTTGTGCATAAAGAACATGTATGGAATGATGGAGAAATATCAAAAGATTCTACATGCACCGAAGCAGGTGAAAAGGTATATACATGTAAGGTGTGTGGAGAAACAAAGACAGAAGAGATAGCAGCACTTGGTCATAGTTATAGTGAAGAATGGACAGTAGATAAAGAAGCAACCTGTGAAGAAGCAGGAAGTAAGTCACATCACTGTACAAGACCAGGCTGTGACAGTAAGTCAGAGGTAACTGTTATCGAAGCATTAGGCCATGAATGGGGCGAAGGAAAAGAGACAAAAGCACCAACATGTACTGAAGCTGGCGAGAAGACATACACATGTACAAGATGCGATAAAACAAAGACAGAAGCAATCGAAGCATTAGGTCACGCATATAGTGAAGAATGGACAGTAGATAAGGAAGCAACCTGTGAAGAAGCCGGAAGCAAGTCACATCACTGTACAAGACCAGGCTGTGATAGCAAGACAGAAGTAACAGAAATAGCAGCATTAGGCCATGAATGGGGCGAAGGAACAGAAACAAAAGCACCAACATGTACCGAAGCTGGCGAGAAGACATACACATGTACAAGATGTAGTGCAACAAAGACAGAAGCGATAGCAGCCCTTGGCCATAATTACGATACAGAATGGACAGTAGATAAGGAAGCTACAACTACAGAAACTGGAAGCAAGTCACATCATTGCAAAGTATGTGGAAATAAGACAGATGTTACAATAATTCCTATGATTAAGGCAGATGTCAGCATTAATGTTGAAGTTGTAAAGAAAGAAGATACACCAGATACGACCATTGAGGGTTCAAATAATGAAATAATTAACAGTGTTTTTACAGAAGAAGAAATTAAGGCATTCAAGAATGGTGTTAAAGTAGAAGTTACAATAGATATAAACAATATCGAAAATAAAGTGACTGACAGTGATAAGAAATTAATTGATAATAAGCTTAAAGCTGATGAAAAGATAGGTACCATACTTGATATCGTACTTAACAAGAATGTAGATGGTAATAAAAATAGTGTTCATGAATTGAATTCAGCTATAAAACTTAAAGTTGCAATTCCAGAAAATATTATCAATAAGGATGCATCTATAAAAAGAGAGTATAGTGTAATAAGAATTCATAATGGAGAATCAGAAAATATACCTGTTGATTATAATGCAAATGATAATACTATCATATTTGAAACGGACAGATTTTCAACATATGCGATTGTCTACAAGGATATAATAAAGAATACTGAAGATAATAACCAGTCAGTAATCCCTGATAATAACACATCTGTAGATTCGAAAGATAACAGCGTTGCTACATCAGATACAATGCATGCAGCAGGCACAGTGTGGTTATTGTTTGCTATAAGCTCAGGAATGATATGTGTTTTATCACGAAGAAGAAAAAAGAATATATAAAAAAATACAATAAGATAAATATGATGTTATAGGAGCTTAAAAGATGGCAGTTTATTGAAAATGATATGAACTGCCATCTTTTTTTATGTCTTAATTTAAATATATAAAGTAGCCGGAATTATATAAATCTTACTATGAAAAGCTTATGCTTATTTATGTACATAATAAAACTATTAACGTGAGTTTTACTGAAAATTTCACGTTGATTTAACTGGAAATTTTACTGCAAATTTTACGTTGATTTAAGTTGACATATAAATGACCAGATTATAAAATGAAAAAGTTGAATAAGCATGAAAATGCTTATATAAAATTAAAAAGTGAGGTGACGATAATGGACGGGCATGATAGTCCTCGAATAGGAAGCAATGACATAGATTATAAGCCGACAAAGCTATTGTCTGCGTTTCTAAAAGGGACGTGTGCAATAGTCTGTTAAAGTCGCGTGTTTTCTAATCTTTGTCATTGTTCTTTTAACATTTTAATAGTGAAAGGAGAATAATGATGAATAAGATTCTATCTAATGTAGTTATTCATAAGGATTATAGCAAAGATATAGTAAGAATCCTTAAAAGTAACAGATCTGATGAGGTAATCCGTAAAAAATTATCGAAATATCATGAGAATGATATAGCTGATGCAGTAAAACTACTAGATAAAGATACCAGAATTCGTCTTTATAAGATTCTTGGTGTTGAGTGGACTGCAGAGGTGTTCTCATATCTGGAGGATACACCAGAGTATATAGAAGAACTGTCTGTGGATGAGGCTGCAGATGTCCTCGAAAAGATGGATGCAGATGATGCTGTAGATATCCTTGATAATGTGTCAGAGGAAGAAAGACAGGCTCTGATATCACATATGGAGAAAGATGCCAAGGAAGATGTATGTCTGATTTATTCATATAATGATGATGAGATTGGTAGTAAGATGACTACTAACTTTATATGTATAAACAACAAGCAGACTATAAAGGGTGCAATGAAAGAGCTTGTATCACAGGCAGAAGAAAACGATAACGTAAATACAATATATGTTGTTGATGACAACAATATATATTATGGAGCAATAGATTTAAAGGATCTTATTGTTGCAAGGGAGTATCAGAAGCTTGAAGATATAATCAGTACATCTTATCCATATGTATATGCTCATGAAAAGATGAGCGAATGTATCGAAGACTTAAAGGATTACAGTGAAGATTCAATTCCAGTATTAAACAAAGATAAAGAAATAATAGGTGTTATCACATCTTCTGATATAGTAGAAGCTGTTGATGAAGAGATGAGTGATGATTATGCAAAGCTTGCTGGTTTAACTGAGGAAAATGACCTTACAGAGGGGCTTTTTGCCAGTATGAAAAAACGACTTCCATGGCTTATATTATTACTTTTTTTAGGCATGGGAGTATCATCAGTAGTAGGTATATTTGAAAATGTAGTATCACAGCTTGCAATTATAGTATGCTTCCAGTCACTTATACTTGATATGGCAGGTAATGTAGGAACACAGTCACTTGCTGTTACAATCAGGGTGCTTATGGATGAAAATATATCAGCTAAACAGAAGTTAGAGTTCGTCTTAAAGGAAATGCGTATAGGCTTTGCTAATGGTCTGTTGTTAGGCTCTATGGCATTCGTATTGCTTGGCATATATATTATGGTTGTAAAAGGCAAGCCATGGCACTACGCATTCGCTATATCAGGCTGTGTTGGAGTATCACTACTGCTGGCTATGCTCATATCCAGCCTTATAGGAGTGCTTACACCTATGTTTTTCCATAAGATAAAGATAGATCCTGCAGTAGCTTCAGGACCACTTATAACAACTATCAATGACCTTGTTGCAGTTGTTACATATTATGGACTGGCTGCAGTTGTGCTTATAGGAATGCTGCATATAACGGGATAATAACCTCTTAAACTAATGCCGTCTATATCGTTAAATGCAATTAAGTTTTTAAATATTTGTAACAGATATGTGAATGATGGTATATAATTAAGAAGAAATTAGAATAGCAGCTATAGAAGCTAAGGAAAGGAAGATTACTATGAGTGATATGTTGGAAATGATTAAGACAAGAAGAAGCGTAAGAAAGTATAAAAGTGACATGGTTCCTGCAGATGTAATAGATAAGATAGTTGAAGCTGGAACATATGCAGCTACAGGCATGAACAGGCAGTCACCTGTTATACTCGCTGTTACTGATAAGGAACTTAGAGATAAGCTTTCTAAGATGAATGCAGCATTTATGGGTAAACCAGAAGACTTTGATCCATTTTATGGTGCACCGGTTGTACTTGTTGTTCTGGCTGATAAGAGTGTGCCTACATACGTATATGATGGTTCTTTAGTTATGGGTAATCTTATGCTTGAAGCACATGCACTTGGCGTAGATAGCTGCTGGATACATAGAGCTAAGGAAGAGTTTGAAAGTGCAGAGGGTAAAGAGATACTTAAATCACTTGGCATAGAAGGCGATTATGAAGGAATCGGACATTGTATACTTGGATATGCAGATGGAGATAAGCCACAGTGCAAGCCAAGAAAGGATAACTGGGTGTATAGAGTGTAATGCTGTATAAATCAGTTATATACATATGCCTTGGATACAACAAGGCATATAGAAGGCTGTGAACTAAAGTGAAGATAAATGATAAAGAAGGAGCAAATAAGAATGGTTAAACATGTTATATTGTGGAAATTAAAGGAAGAGCTTACAGATACAGAAAAGGAAGAAGTAAAGAAAGGTATTAAGGAAGGCCTTGAAGGACTTGCAGGTAAGATTCCTGGTCTGGTAGAAGTTAAGGTTAATATTAACGGCTTACCAACATCAACAGTTGATGTTATGCTTGATACAACATTTACAGATGCAGATGCACTTAAGGCATACAGTACTAATCCACTCCACGTTGCTGTAGCAGATGGAAAGGTTCGTCCATATACAGCGGTAAGATCCTGCCTTGATTATGAGGTATAGGATTAAATCCCGCAAAAGAAAATTAATAAAAGAAAATTGCAAAAGAAAATTGTGTTATAGATTGACATGATTCATAAGGATATGCTATTATTCATCTATATGAATATATTAAAGACTGGGAAAGAGACTTCTTTTCATGGAACCTGAC
>ENA-OVGM01001859-OVGM01001859.1-human-gut-metagenome-genome-assembly--contig:-NODE-1859-length-15741-cov-53.053678_pt1 | contig 15741 bp, 15 predicted proteins | sample MGYA00237773_ERZ505425 | MGnify/ENA primary metagenome ERZ505425 (study PRJEB26158, sample SAMN06016407) | human gut metagenome | biome: human gut; feature: ankylosing spondylitis patient; material... | reverse complement strand
CGCTGGACACCAGCTGCGGGATGCTCTGGCTGAGCATCTGGCGCAGGGTATCCACATCGTTGGTGTACACGGACATGATATCGCCGTGGGGATGGGTGTCAAAATACCGGATGGGCAGGCTTTCCATGTGGGTGAACAGCTTGGTGCGCAGATTGCGCAGCGTGCCCTGCGTTACGTTGACCATGATGCGGGCGTTGGCCCATGCGGCCAGAATGCCCACAAGGTAGATGCAGCACATCCGCACCAGTGCACCGGCCAGCGGTGCAAAGCTGGGGTTCTGCTGGCGGGTCATGGGCACGATGTAATCGTCCATCAAAGTCTGCAAGAACAGGCTGGCCTGCACATTGGCCAGCGCACTGACCACAATGCAGATCAGCACAAGGATGCAGTGGGGCAGATAGTTGCGGAACACCTCATCCATGATGCGCTTCAGCAGCTTGCCCGGGTTTTCCACCTTGGGGCGCGGCCCCCGTGCGCCCCGCGGGCCGGGGCCATGTACTTCTTTTACTGCCATTACTGCGCACCTCCCTGCTTGTCAAAATCGCCGCCGCCCTGCGTCTGGCTGTTGTAGACCTCCTGATAGATGGCATTGGTCGCCAGCAGCTCTGCGTGGGTGCCCAGACCGTTGATCTGGCCGTTCTCCAGCACCAGAATGCGGTCTGCATCCTGCACCGAGGAAATGCGCTGTGCAATGATGATCTTGGTCGTGCCGGGGATCTCCTCCCGGAAGGCCTTGCGGATCTTGGCATCGGTCGCGGTGTCCACGGCGCTGGTGGAGTCGTCCAAAATCAGCACCTTGGGCTTGCGCAGCAGGGCGCGGGCAATGGTCAGGCGCTGCTTCTGACCGCCGGACACGTTGGAGCCGCCCTGCTCGATCCATGTATTGTACTTATCCGGGAAGCGCTGGATAAATTCATCTGCGCAGGCCAGTTTTGCCATGCGGATGCACTCTTCCTCGGTGGCGTTGGCATCGCCCCAGCGGAGGTTATCCAGAATGGTGCCGCTGAACAGCACGTTCTTCTGCAGCACCATGGAGACCTCGCGGCGCAGCACGTCAAGGTTATAATCCCGCACGTCCACGCCGCCCACCCGCACGGTGCCGCTCTCGGCATCGTACAGACGGGGGATCAGCTGCACCAGACTGGATTTTGCACTGCCGGTGCCGCCGATGATGCCCAGTGTCTCGCCGGGCTGGATGGTAAAGCTGATATCGTTCAGCACCGGCTGGCCGCTGCCGTGCTTATACTTGAAGGTAACATGGTCAAACTGAATGCTGCCATCCGCCACCTGCTGCACCGGCTGCTTTGCCGGGGGCAGGTCGGTGTGCTCGTCCAGCACCTCCACGATACGCTTGGCAGAGGCGGCGGACATGGCGATCATGACAAAGGCCATGCTCAGCATCATCAGTGCCATAAGGATGTTCATGATATAGCCGAACAGGGCATTCAGCTGGCCGGTGGTGATGGCACCGTGCAGCACATACTTTGCGCCGAACCAGCTCAGCGCGATGTTGCAGCCGTACACTGCCACCAGCATGGCGGGGTTATTGAAGCTCAGGCGGCTTTCCGCGTTGACGAACTGCTTGTACAAACTCTCGCAGGCGGCGGTGTATTTTTCGTTCTCAAAGCCCTCGCGCACAAAGCTTTTGACCACGCGGATGGCAGAGACATTCTCCTGCACCGAGGCGTTGAGGTTATCATAGTTCTTGAACACCCGGTCAAAGATGCGGAAGGTGGGGATCATGATGGCAGCCAGCACCACCACCAGAAAGACCACCGCCACCACGAATACCAGCGACAGCGGGCCGCCGATGACCACAGCCATGAACATGGCAAACACCAGATGCACCGGAGCGCGCACGCACATGCGCAGGATCATCTGGAAGGCGTTCTGCACGTTGGTCACGTCGGTGGTCATGCGGGTAACAAGACCCGCTGTAGAGAATTTGTCGATGTTGGAAAAAGAGTAATGCTGGATGTTTTCATACATGGCATCGCGCAGATTTCCGGCAAAGCCGGTGGATGCCTCGGCGGCATACTTGCCCGCCAGTACGCCCAGCACCAGCGCAATGGCTGCCACCAGAAAGGTAAGCAGGCCGTAGCGGATGATGGCGTTCATATCGCCCTTTTCAATGCCCTGGTCGATGATAAAGGCCATGATGGTGGGCAGCAGCACATCCATAATGGCTTCCAGCGCAGCAAAGAGCGGTGTCTTGATCGAGGCGGCTTTATACTCGCCCAGATGCGACACAAGCTTTTTGATCATCTGAGTTCCCTCCTGTTGAATTTATTTGTTTGGTACAAAACAATTTTATACATAACAATTTAAATGTCAAGACGTTTCGTAAAATGTTCATAATTGCCAATTTAGCAAGTCCTTTTTCAGCGCTTTGACGGAAAAGGTGGTTATTTCAACGCCTCCCGCAGCTTGTTCAGCAGCCGCAGCAGTTCTGCGTTCTCCTCCTCGGTCAGCAGTCCGGCCACATAATCGTCGGTCTGGTGGAAGGAAAGCAGGGTCTTTTCGTGCCGTTGGATGCCCTCCTCGGTCAGCACCAGCTGCTTGAGCCGGGCGTCCTGCGGCACGCTCAGCCGCTGGATGTAGCCCTTGCGCTCCATCAGCTGCAAAATGTTCGTCACCGTGGAGCGGGTGATGGAAAATTCCCGCTCGATGTCCCGCTGGAACACCGGCTCGTCCCGGTGGCGGTAGAGATACTCGATGATCCACCCGTGCATGGGGGTGGTCTGCTCTACCCCGTTGGCGCGGGAAAACTGGTTCAGCCTGCGGAAGATCAGGTTGTCCACCCGGCGCAGCTGAGCGGGGATAACCTGCGGCCCTTCCCACGGCGGGTCCAGCTTGCAGTGCTCTTCAATAGGGTGCTGTGTACACATAATGGTTTCCTCTATTCAAGTTGTTCGATGTGAAACTGTTTGATACGATACATATATTACTCATATCCCCGCTCAATGTCAAGGGGCAGGGCGCAAAAAAGGCCGCTGCGGAAAATTTTCCGCAGCAGCCTTGATTTTTATGGATACGGGATACGCTTACAGCTTTTTGCCGGTCAGCAGCTCATAGGCCTCCAGATACTTGGCAATGGTCTTGTCAATGACATCCTGCGGCAGGTCGTAGTTGCTGTCGGGGTTGGCCTTCAGCCAGTCGCGCACGAACTGCTTGTCGAAGGAGGGCTGGCTGTGACCCGGCTCATAGCCCTCCAGCGGCCAGAAGCGGGAGGAGTCCGGGGTCAGCATCTCGTCACCCAGCACCACGTTGCCGTCCTTGTCCAGACCAAACTCGAACTTGGTATCGGCAATGATGATGCCGCGGGACAGTGCATACTCGGCGCACTTCTTGTACAGGGCAATGGTGTAGTCGCGCAGCTTAGTGGCGTACTCCAGACCGTGGCCGGGGAACTGCTTCTCCAGCACGTCGATGCTCTGCTCGTAGGAGATGTTCTCGTCGTGGTCGCCGATCTCTGCCTTGGTGGAGGGGGTGTAGATGGGCTCGGGCAGCTTATCGGACTCCTGCAGGCCCTCGGGCAGCTGGATGCCGCACACCTTGCCGGTCTTCTGGTAGCTTGCCCAGCCGCTGCCGGTAATGTAGCCGCGCACGATGCACTCGATGGGCAGCATGGTCAGCTTGCGGCACATCATGCTGTTGCCAGTGAACTGGGGCTGGCGGAAGAACTCCGGCATATCCTGCACATCCACGCTCAGCATGTGGTTGGGCAGCAGATCGCGGGTGTAATCGAACCAGAACTTGCTCATCTGGGTGAGCACGGTGCCCTTTTTGGTGACCTTGTTTTTCAGGATGACGTCAAACGCAGAAATGCGGTCGGTGGCAACCATGATCAGGCTGTCGCCATTGTCGTAGATCTCGCGGACTTTGCCTTCTTTGATGGGTTTGAACTCTGTCATAATCAAACACTCCATTTTTCCATGTTCTCAGCAGCGCAGCAGCGCAGCGCAGTTCTTACCCTATTATTCTACCATACTGCCGCGCGGTTTAAAAGGAACAGAATAAAAGAAAAACAGGCAAGTTTTGTGTTTTTATCGTGAAAAGTGCGCAAAAAACAGTAGGAAATTTCGGCGTTTTGACGATAAAAGTCGTACTTTATCCCCAAATGCACGCACCTTTGCAAAATGCAGTCATGGACAAGCGCCGCCGGTTGCGGTATCATAATAGTATGCGTATATCTGCGCTCCGCAGGGGCGCAAAAGTAAACAAGGAGGTAAAGAGTATGGGCAAATTTCCCAAGGGCTTTTTGTGGGGCGGCGCTACCGCTGCCAACCAGTGCGAGGGTGCATGGCAGGCAGACGGCAAGGGTCTGGCTACGGTGGATGTAACCCCCTTCGGCCCGGACCGTTTTCCGGTGGCAACGGGCTATATGGAAATGCTGGGCTGCGATGACGCGCATTTCTACCCCAGTCACGAGGCCATTGACCTGTATCACCATTATAAAGAGGATATCGCCCTGTTTGCAGAGATGGGCTTCAAGTGCTTCCGGCTGTCCATTGCATGGACCCGCATCCTGCCCAACGGCGATGACGCTCAGCCCAACGAGGCAGGACTGGCCTTCTACGACAGCATTTTTGACGAGTGCCATAAGTACGGCATTGAGCCGCTGGTCACCATCTGCCACTTTGACACTCCCATTGCCCTCATCAAAAAATACGGCGGCTGGAAAGACCGCCGCATGGTGGACGCCTACGTCCACTACTGCGAGGTGCTGTTCGACCGCTTCAAAGGCAAGGTGAAGTACTGGCTCACCTTCAACGAGATCAATATGCTGCTGCACCTGTCCTTTACCGGCGCAGGGCTGGTGTTCTACCCCGGCGAAAATGTGGAGCAGGTCAAGTATCAGGCTGCCCATCACGAGCTGGTGGCCAGCGCAAAGGCGGTAAAGCTGGCGCACGAAAAAATGCCGGACGCCATGGTGGGCTGTATGCTGGCGGCAGGGCAGTTCTACCCCCGCACCTGCGCCCCGGAGGATGTGCGGGCGGCGCAGGAGGCCGACCGGGACAACTACTTCTTTACCGATGTACAGGTGCGCGGCGCTTACCCCGTGTGGGCTAAAAAGCGGATGGAGCGCGCCGGGGTGCAGCTGCACACACAGCCGGAGGACGACCGCACGCTGCGGGAGGGCACGGTGGATTTTGTGTCCTTCAGCTACTATTCCAGCCGCTGCATCACGGTGGATAAGGAGCTGATGGCGGCAGAGAATGCGGAAGGCAACGCCGTGTCTGCATCGGTGAAGAACCCCTACCTGAAAGTCAGCGAGTGGGGCTGGGCCATCGACCCGGTGGGTCTACGGGTGACCCTGAACACCATCTACGACCGGTACGAAAAGCCCATGTTCATCGTGGAGAACGGTCTGGGTGCGGTGGATACCGTAGAGCCGGACGGCTCCATCCACGACAGCTACCGCATCGACTACCTGCGGGCGCACATCGAGGAGATGGAAAAGGCCATCAACGAGGACGGTCTGCCGCTGATGGGCTACACCACATGGGGTCCCATCGACCTTGTGAGCGCCTCCACCGGCGAGATGAAAAAGCGGTACGGCTTTATCTATGTGGACAAGGACAACGACGGCAACGGCACCCTTGCCCGCAGCCGGAAGGACAGTTTTTACTGGTATAAAAAGGTCATCGCTTCAGACGGCGAGGACCTGACCTGAGCAAGCGCCCCGGCACTGTTTGCGGTATGGCAGCGCCGGGGCGTAAAAGTGTGAGGAAGAACCGATAACGGAGAAAATTTATGACACCACAAATCATTGCACACCGCGGTGCTTCCTATCTTGCACCGGAAAACACCCTGACTGCCTTTAAAAAAGCCATGGAGATTGGCGCGGACGGCGTAGAGATGGACGTACAGCAGACCATTGACGCCGGGCTTGTGATCCACCACGACTATATGATCGATCTGCACACGGATATTTCCGGCAAGATCTATGATATGACCATGGGCGATTTAAAGGAACTGGATTTTGGCAGCTGGAAGGACGCCATCTTTCAGGACGAGAAGATCGCCACCCTGCAGGAGGCCATGGAACTGTGCAGGCAGATGCCGGGATGCACCGTGCATCTGGAACTGAAATCCACCATGGACAACGACCCGGACTTTGTGCCCCGGGTGCTGGAAGTGCTGCAGCAGACCGAGATGGTAGAACAGGTGATCCTTGTTTCCTTCAACCACGCGCTGCTGCGGCAGGCAAAGCAGCTGCTGCCCGAATTGCGGGTGGGTGCACTGGTATACGGCGAGCTGGAAAGCATGCTGCTGCCGCCGCCCATCATCTGGAAGGATCTTGGACTGACCAACGGCATAGAGGACATAGAAGCCATGGATGCCGCCCTGCCGGAGAGCGCAGCAGACGAGGAAAATTGCAGCTGGATGACCCGATGGATGAGCGATAAGGTAAGTATGCTGCGGGCAAGCTTTCCCGGCGAGAGCCTGAACGAGATCTACAAAAACCTGTTGTCGCAGCGGGATCTGCCCGCCTACATCCGCAGTCTGGACTTTGCGCCGGAGTGGGTCAGCTGTGAGTACCACACCGCCTACAAAAACGCCGGTTTCATTGACAAACTGCACGAGATGGGCATCAAGGTGTCTTTGTGGACAGTGGACACGGAAGATTCCGTCCGCAGCCTGCTGCGCACCAGCGCCGATGCCTACATCACCAACCGCCCCGACCGCGTGCGGGAGTGGATGGAAAAGGAACAGGCGGCGACCGCCCCGACAGAGTCTGCCCCCACTGCTGAAGCAGACACCGGGACAGCTGCCGCAGAGTAAACCGACCGGAACAGACACAAAAAAAGAGATAGGCTTTCCCGAAAGGGATCGCCTATCTCTTTTTCATTCATTTTATTCTGCTGCGTCGGTCAGCACAAAGGTCAGCTCTGCGGTGACGGCGCACTTGCCGTCCACCCATGCCGAGGCCTTGCCTACGCCCACAGCGCCGTGCTGCTGTACCAGCTCGCAGTGGAGGGTGAGCACGTCCCCGGGGGTGACCTGCTTGCGGAAGCGGGCACTCTTGATGCCGCCGAACAGCGCAAGCTTGCCCTTGTTTTCCGGCAGGCTCAGCGCTGCCACAGCGCCGGTCTGTGCCAGTGCTTCCAGCAGCAGTACGCCGGGCATGACCGGCTGTGCCGGGAAGTGGCCGTTGAAGAATTCCTCGTTGCGGGTGACGCACTTGCGGCCGATGGCCCACTGCCCCGGCTCGTAGTCCAGAACACGGTCCACGAGGGCAAAGGGGTAGCGGTGGGGCAGGATCTCCGCGATTTGTACACTGCTCAGGGTGTTGGCGTTTTCACGCACGGTACGGGGCTCTGCCATGGGTCAGCCCTCCCATCTGCGCAGGGCGATGCAGGCGTTGTGGCCGCCAAAGCCCAAGCTGTTGCTCAGCGCGTACTGCATCTCCTGCTGCCGCCCGGTGTTGGGCACATAGTCCAGATCGCACTCCGGGTCGGGCTGGGCGTAGTGGATGGTGGGCGGGGCGAACTGGTCCCGCAGCGCCAGCGCGGTGAACACGGCTTCAATGCCGCCCGCACCGCCCAGCAGATGGCCGGTCATGCTCTTGGTGCTCACCACAGTCAGCTGCTTTGCGTGTTCGCCGAACACCGCATGGATGGCGGCGGTCTCGCAGGCATCGTTCATGTGGGTGCCGGTGCCGTGGGCGTTGATGTGGTCCACCTGCTCCGGCGCAAGCCCGGCATCCGCCAGAGTCAGCTTCATGCAGTCGATGGCACCTGCGCCGCCGGGTGCGGGCGCGGTAAAGTGGTAGGCATCGCAGTTGGCACCGTAGCCCACCACCTCGGCATAGATGTGTGCGCCGCGCGCTCTTGCGTGCTCCAGTTCTTCCAGCACCAGCACACCGCTGCCCTCACCCATGACAAAGCCGCCGCGGCGGGCGTCAAAGGGCAGGCTGGCAGCGTCCGGGTCGGTGGCGGTGGAAAGTGCCTTCATGCTGGTAAAGCCGCCGATGCCCAAGGGGCTGATGCAGCTTTCCGCGCCGCCGCAGACCATCACCGGCTCGTAGCCGTCCCGGATGCGGTGGAAGGCGTCGCCTACGGCGTTGGTGCCACCGGCGCAGGCCGTGACCGGGCAGGTGCACATACCCTTCAGACCGAAGCGGATGGCCACCTGCGCCGCTGCCATGTTGGCAATGGCCATGGGCACAAAGTAGGGGCTTACCTTCTCCATGCCCTTTTCCTCGCCGCGGGCGTGCTGCTCCTCGATCGTGGGCAGACCGCCGATGCCGCTGGACAGGATGACGCCGATGTCCTTGCCCTCGGCCTCGGTATCAAGGCCGCTGTCTGCAATGGCTTCGGCGGCAGCACCCAGTGCCAGCAGGGTAAAGCGTGCCATTTTGCGGACTTCCTTTTTGTCCACCACGCTCTCGGGGTCAAAATCCTTTACCTCACCAGCCAGCTTGCACTTGAAGTCGGTGGTGTCGAACTGGGTGATGGGGCCGATGCCGCATTTACCGGCACGGGCTGCTGCCCAGCTGTCCGCCACATTGTTGCCCAGCGGGTTCACCGTGCCAAGGCCGGTGATCACAACTCTGCGTTTTTCCATAAGGGTTCTCCTTTACATTGCCATGCCGCCGTCCACACAGAGCACCTGCCCGGTGAGATAGCTGCTTTGTTCTGCGGCAAAAAACGCCACTGCCTGTGCCACATCCTCCGGCTGGCCTGCGCGGCCCGCGGGGATGCCCTGCGTCATGCCGGTGCGCACCGCCTCCGGCAGCACGGCAGTCATGTCGGTGTCAATAAAGCCGGGCGCTACCGCGTTCACGGTCACGTTCCGCGCGGCCAGCTCCCGGGCAAGGCTCTTGGTCAGGCCGATGAGCCCCGCCTTGCTGGCGGCGTAGTTGGTCTGCCCGGCGTTGCCCCGCAGCGCCACCACGCTGGAAAGGTTCACGATGCGGCCATAGCGCTGGCGCACCATGCGGCGGGTGGCCTCCTTGCAGCAGAGAAAGGCGCTTTTCAGGTTGGTGTCCAGCACCGCATCAAAATCCTGCTCGGTCAGGCGCAAAATCAGGTTGTCCCGGGTGATGCCCGCGTTGTTCACCAGCACATCCACCCGGCCAAAGGCCTCGGCAGCGGCATCGAACAGCGCCTTGCAGCCCTCGGCGGTGGATACATCCGCCTGCACGGTCACCGCCTGCACGCCCTCGGCGCGGCAGAGCGCTGCCGTCTGCTCCGCAGGCTCTGCGCCGTGGCAGTAGTTCACCACCACATTGCAGCCCTGCTTTGCCAGTGCCACGCACACTGCGCGGCCAATGCCCCGGCTGCCGCCGGTAACAATGGCGGCGCGGGTCAGCTTTTCTTCGCTCATTCTGCTTCCTTCCATGCGGTCAGCACCGCATCCAGCTGTTCCGGGGTCTCCACTGCGGTGCAGACCACCCCGGGCAGGGTCTTTTTCACAAAGCCGCTCAGGGCGTTGCCGGGGCCGACTTCCAGAATGTGGTCCACGCCCAGCTCGCCCAAGCGGCGCAGGGTATCTTCCATGTAGACGCTGCTCTGCACCTGCTTTACCAGCAGCTGCGGGATGCTGTCGGTCTCGGCCTTTTCATGCCCCAGACAGTTGAACAGCACCGGCGTCTCCATGGTGCCGAAGTTTTCGCCCGCAAAGCGCTGTGCCAGCGCATCTCCTGCGGGAGCCATCAGCTTTGTGTGGAAGGGGCCGCTGACCTTCAGTGGGATGCAGCGGCGGGCACCGGCTTCCTTTGCCAGCGCAGCAGCCTGCTCCACAGCGGCCTTTTCGCCGCCGATGACCAGCTGCCCCGGGCAGTTGTAGTTGCAGATCTGCACACAGCCCGCCTCAGCAGCCTGTTCGCAGCAGGCGGACAGTTTTTCTCTGTCCAGTCCCAGCACGGCGGTCATACCGCAGGCAAGGCCCTTTGCAGCTTCGGCCATGGCCCTGCCCCGGAAGGCGGTCAGCTCGATGGCCTGCTTTGCGGTGAACACTCCGGCTGCCTGCAGCGCGGAGTATTCGCCCAGCGAAAGCCCCGCCAGATAGGCGGGCTTCACGCCCTTTTCGGCCAGCACGGCGGTCACGCCGCAGGCAAAGGCCACCATGCAGGGCTGGGTGTATTCGGTCTGGTTCAAAACGCCGTCCGGGTCCTCAAAACAGACGCGGTGCAGGTCAAAATCCAGCGCTGCGCTGTCAAAGGCCGCCCGGAAGGCGGGAGATGCTTCGTAAAATTCCTTGCCCATGCCGGGGTGCTGCGCACCCTGACCGGCGTAAAGTACGGCAAGCTTCATAAATTCTGCCTCCATTCGGTCACAAGTTCGTCCATCAGCTCGCGCACGGTGCGCATCCGGTCCAGCCTGCCCACGTTTTCGCCGCAGAAGAAGAGCCCTTCCTCCACGTTGCCCTTCACCGCCTCGATGAGGGCGTGGGTGATGCAGTAGGGCACAGCGGCGGGGTCGCAGGTCTTGAGACACCGAGCGCAGTGCTTGGGCGGGAAGCGCTTGCCCTCGGCCAGCGCCTGCACCAGCGGGGTGTTCAGCGCGCGGCCGGGCATTCCCACCGGGCTGTGGATGATGCGCACATCCTCCGGCTTTGCCGCCAGCAGCACATCCTTGTAGGTCTGGGAAGCGTCGCACTCGTAGGTGGAGATAAAGCGGGTAGCAAGCTGCACACCCGCAGCGCCAAGCTTTGTAAAGTGTGCCATGTCGGCACCGGTGTACACGCCGCCCGCCACAAATACCGGGATGGCGTGGCCGTATTGTTCCTCGTAAGGCTTTACCTCGGCCAGCACCCCGGGCAGAATCTCGTCCAAAGTCTGGCAGCGGTCGGCCAGCAGGTCCTCCTCGGCAAAGCCGAGATGCCCGCCCGCCTTGCAGCCCTCGATGACCACAAAATCGGCGGTGCGGTCAAAGCCCTTTGCCCAGCGGCGCAGGATGAGCTTTGCCGCCCGGGCGCTGGATACGATGGGCGCAATGGCTACCTCTTTGGTGCCCACAATGCCCGGCAGCTCCAGCGGCAGACCCGCACCGGAGACCACGGCATCCACCCCCGCCGCCACGGCGGTGCGGATAGCCTCGACATAGTCCCGGGTGGCTACCATGGCGTTGATAGCTACCAGACCCATGCCCCCGGCAATGGCCTTAGCCTTTTGGATCTCTGCGGTCAGGGCGCGGTGGTTGGCTGCCGCCGGGTCACGGGCAAAATCCGGCTCACGGTAGCCTGCATCGGCGGTGGAGATGCACCCCATGCCGCCGCAGGCTGCTACCGCACCTGCCAGCCCGCCCAGCGAGACGCCTACGCCCATGCCGCCCTGCAAAATGGGTACTTGCAGGGGCTTGCCGCCAAGGGTCAGCATTCGGTGTTCAGCGCGGCGATGCGCTGCCTCCCGCCCTGCCACAGGTCTGCAAGGATGTCCGCCACGGGGCGCACCTCGTGCAGCATTCCGGCTACCTGACCGGCCATCAGGCTGCCGCTTACCGTGTCGCCCTCAAAGACGGCACGGCGCAGGCTGCCCAGCGTGTATTTTTCCAGCTCCATCTTATCGGCGCCCGCCTTTTCCTGACGGACATACTCCCGGCTCATGCGGTTTTTCAGCACACGCACCGGTGCACCCACGGTGCGTCCGGTGACGATGGTGTCACTGTCCCCGGCTTTGAGCAGCGCGGCCTTGTAGTTGGGGTGAATGGGGCACTCCTCGCTTGCCAGCAGGCAGGTGCCCACCTGCACCCCGCAGGCGCCCAGTGCCAGCGCAGCCGCCAGCTGACGGCCATCGGCAATGCCGCCTGCGGCGATGACCGGCACGCTGACCGCATCCACTACCTGCGGCACCAGCGCCATGGTGGTCATCTCGCCCACATGGCCGCCGCTCTCGGTGCCCTCGGCGATGACGGCATCGATGCCCAGCGGCTCCAGATGCCGTGCCAGCACGGCAGCAGCCACCACCGGAATCACCTTGATACCGGCAGCTTTCCACATGGAAACGTATTTTCCCGGGTTGCCTGCGCCGGTGGTGACCACGGCGACTTTTTCCTCCACCACGATCTGGGCAAACTCATCTGCCTGCGGGTGCATGAGCATGATGTTTACACCAAAGGGCTTGTCGGTCAGCTCTCGGCAGCGGCGGATGTTCTGGCGCAGGGTATCGGCATTCATGCCGCCCGCACCGATGATGCCCAGTGCACCGGCGTTGGAGCAGGCTGCGGCAAACTCGCCGGTGGCAATGTTTGCCATGCCGCCCTGAATGATGGGGTATTTCGTCCCCAGGATCTCGTTTAAAAGTTTCATGGTCTTTATCCTTTATATTCCACGATCATGCCGCCCCATGTCAGGCCGCCGCCGAAGCCGATGCAGGCAAGGGTCTGCCCGGGGAGCAGCTGGCCGCTTTCAGCCAGCTCGTTCAGCGCCACCGGGATGCTGGCAGCACTGGTGTTGCCGTGGCGGTCCATGTTTTTGTAGAACTTTGCACCGTCGGCGTGCAGCGCCTTGACGCAGTGGTCGATGATGCGGCTGTTGGCCTGATGGCAGACCACCCAGTCCAGATTGTCCAGCGTAAGGCCGGTCTCGTCCAGCACGGTGTGCAGGCATTTGGGCAGGGCATCCACCGCAAAGCGGAACACTGCCCTGCCGTCCATGCTGATGGGTGCCGAGCCTGCGCGGCTGGGGCCGCCGGCATGGATGGCGGCATCGCCCCGGGCACCCAGCGTGATGGCAAAGGGCGCGGAGGTGTCGGTCAGTTCAAACACTGCCGCACCGGCACCATCGCCAAACAGCACACAGGTGGAGCGGTCGGCGGGGTCCATCAGACGGGAAAGTGCTTCCGTGCCGATGACCAGCGCGTACCGCCCGCCCAGCGTAGCCAGCAGGCCGCGCGCCACCGCCGTGCCGTACAAAAAGCCGGAGCAGGCGGCGTTTACATCCAGTGCGGGGCGGTTTTCCGGCAGTGCCAGCGCCGCCTGCACCTGACAGGCCACGCTTGGGGTGGCGTCCGGTGCGGAAAGGGTGGCGCAAACGCAGCAGGCAATGTCTGCCGGAGCAAGACCGCTGCGCTGCAGCGCCTGCTTTGCGGCAGCAATGGCCAGTGTGGCGGCGTTTTCGCCCTCGGTGCAGTAGTGCCGTGTGCGGATGCCGGTGCGGGTGGTGATCCACTCGTCGCTGGTATCCACGGTGCGGCTCAACTCTTCGTTGGTGACCGTGCGGCCGGGCAAAGCCCCGCCGGTGGCGATCAGACGCAAACCCTTCATGCTTTCCTCATTTCTCCGATCTGACGGAATTTCTGGTAGCGCTGCTCGGCCAGCTGACGGCCGTTCATGCGGGCAAGGCTGCGCAGCTGACGCTGCAGTGCCTCGTCCAGATTGCCGAACAGTACCCCGTGGGCGCGCTGTGCGCCGCCCACCGGCTCCGGGATGATCTCCTCCACGATGCCGTCCTTGTACAGATCCTGTGCGGTCAGCTTCATGATCTCGCAGGCTTCGCCGCTGCGGGAGGAATCCTTCCACAGGATGCTGGCAAAGCCTTCGGGGCTCAGCACCGAGTAGACGGCGTTTTCCAGCATGAGGATGCGGTTTGCCACACCCAGCGCCAGCGCGCCGCCGGAAGAGCCTTCGCCGGTGACCACTGCGATCACCGGCACGGTCAGGCCGCTCATCTCCATCAGGTTGCGGGCAATGGCCTCGCCCTGTCCGCGCTCCTCGGCGTCCTTGCCGGGGTATGCGCCCGGCGTGTCGATGAAGGTGATGATGGGACGGTCAAATTTTTCCGCCTGCTTCATCAGGCGCAGGGCCTTGCGGTAGCCCTCCGGCCCAGGCATACCGAAGTTGCAGCGCAGGTTTTCTTCCAGCGTGCTGCCCTTGCGGTGGCCGATGACCGTGACCGGTTGGCCGTGGAACAGCGCCACACCGCCCAGAATGGCGGCATCTTCCTTGCACTGACGGTCGCCGCACTGCTCAAAGAAGTCGGTGAACAGTGCATCCACGATCTCATCGATGTGGGGGCGCTCCGGGTGGCGTGCCAGAAAGACCCTGTCCTCTGCGGTCAGTGCCCCGCAGCCGGACAGCAAAGCGTCCTCCTGCGCGGAAAGCTCTGCCAGTTCGGCAGCGTGGTTGGTGATATCGGTCATGTTCTCGTCCGCCGGGTCGCCGCGCAGGGCGGCGATCTTTTCATCCAGCGGTGCGAGCTGTTGTAAGATGTCCTTGATCATAAGGCGCTTCCTCCTCAGGCGTGCAGCCGCAGCAGCTGCGCCAGTGTTTCGCGCATTTCGGTACGGGGCACTACCTTGTCCACAAAGCCGTGCTCGTATTGGAACTCGCTGCGCTGGAAGCCTGCGGGCAGCTTTTCGCCGATGGTCTGTTCAATGACCCGGGGGCCCGCAAAGCCGATCAGCGCCCCGGGCTCTGCCAGCATAATATCGCCAAGGCTGGCAAAGCTGGCAGTCACGCCGCCGGTGGTGGGGTGGGTCAGCACGCTGATGTACAGCCCGCCCCGGGCGGAGAACCGCTCGATGGCGGCAGAGGTCTTTGCCATCTGCATCAGGCTGAAAATGCCCTCCTGCATCCGGGCGCCGCCGCTGGCCGAAAAGATGATCAGCGGCAGGTGCTTTGCGGTAGCGTGCTCCACGGCGCGGGTGATCTTTTCGCCCACGGTGGTGCTCATGCTGCCCATAAAGAACCGGCTGTCCAGCACTGCAACTACCACCGGGGTGCCCTCAATGCGCCCCGTGGCGGTAATCACAGCCTCCTTCAGGCCGGTCTTGCCGGTCTGTGCTTCCAGCTTTTCCGGGTAGCCGGGAAACTGCAGCACATCCTGCGGTGCAAGGTCGGCATCCAGTTCCCGGAAGCTGCCCTTATCCAGGATGAGGCTCAGGCGGTAGTACCCGCCGATGGGCAGGTGCACCCCGCAATTGGGGCAGACGTACTGTGCCTTGTTCCAGATCTGGCGGGTGGCGCGGCGTCCGCACTTTTTGCATTCCACGAACTGCGGGTCGTTCCACACGGCACCCGCATCCCGCCGGGCCTTCAGCTGGAAGGTGCGCTCCCGCATGCTGCCCGGCAGCAGGTCTTTGATACTGTTCATCTCGTTTCGCCTCGGTCAGCCTCAGACATGGGCATTGATGTAGTTGAAGATATCGCCCACGGTCTTGAGGTTTGCCAGCTCCTCATCGGGGATGGACACGCCGCAGGCCTCTTCCAGTGCCATGTTCAGCTCCACAGCGTCCAGGCTGTCGGCCTCCAGATCCTCGGTCAGGCTGGCCTCCATGGTCACCTTGTCCTCATCGCAGCTCAGGGTATCGACAACGATCTTCTTCATTTCCTCGAAAGTCATGGTAGTATTCTCCTTTATGTTCACTGTTTGTTTTTAATTATTTACCTAAAATTTATGAGGTATCGAACACGACCATTATAATCAAACCGTTGGATAAGTCAATGGTTTTAGTTAAAAATATTTATCTTTTACATTTCTGTCACAGTTTGCTTCCTCTTTATATAGGGGCTCCCACAGACGCAAAAAAGCCGCTGCACAGTACTTTGTGCAGCGGCCTTTCCCGCAATAATAATACTTCTTATTCCAGTCCGATCTGCTGGGCGTATTCTTCCAGCAGTTCCCGCTCAAGGAAGGGGGTCTTGACGCCCTCGCGGTCGCGATAGGTCTCGTGCCCCTTGCCGATGACGGCGATCAGATCGCCCTCCTGTGCGTGATCCACTGCGTAGTGCAGCGCGTCCAGACGGTCGGGGATCTCCACGAACTTTGCGTCCGGGTTGCCCTTGTTCATGC
>ENA-OVGM01001857-OVGM01001857.1-human-gut-metagenome-genome-assembly--contig:-NODE-1857-length-15745-cov-3.650159_pt1 | contig 15745 bp, 14 predicted proteins | sample MGYA00237773_ERZ505425 | MGnify/ENA primary metagenome ERZ505425 (study PRJEB26158, sample SAMN06016407) | human gut metagenome | biome: human gut; feature: ankylosing spondylitis patient; material... | reverse complement strand
TCCTGATTTATTTATCAGTTCTTTCCAAAAATTACTCAAATCGATATTGATGAAAGAGTCTGAATTGCTTTGAATATAGTTTTCTATCGGAACCTTACCGTCGTTTAATTCCTCCATAAGGTCATTTGTGTTTTTTTCTGAGGCTTTTACCCCGGACGCCGTCATTTGAAATACCCCTTTCGTGCTGTTTTGCCGCAATAAAAATACTTTTTTAAATACAAAAGTAATTTAAAAAAGTATGCAAACCGCAACAAATTGTCTATATATAAGATACTCAAAAAACGGCGATTTGTCAATAGAAACGGCGATTTATCGCGCTTTTTGGCAGGAATACAAGTCGGAGGCTGCAAAAAGAAATTTTGATTTTGTACTCAAACGGAGAATAGCTTTTGCACAAAAACCCGCGTAAAATTTTAAATTGTGTTTTTTATTGCATAAAAACGGTTTTTGATACAATTTTTTATGTTGGCAAGACGCACTTTTATTATATGAAAACAAAAGGGGTATTTTTTTGATTAACATTGCGATTTGTGACAGTAATGATTTACAGCGAGAGCATATTGCCGCGCTTGCGGATATAATTTTAAGCAAATGCTCGGTAGAGCATAAGATATTTTCATTTGCGAACGGAAAAGAGATGTCGGATTTTGTTTTTACAAGGGGCAACGTCTGCGATATAGTTTTTCTCGGTATAGACTCCGACAGTGAAAACAGACTTGAGCTCTCTTTGAGGCTTACCGACGCTTTTCCCGATGCTCAGGTGATATTAGTTTCCGCATATGCGGAAAATGCGCGGAATATTTGTGCCGTGAAGTATGCTGATTTTCTTGTGGAACCGATAAATGCCGATGATTTGCAGCTTGTTCTCATACGTGCTTTGCAAAATGTCATTAAGGCGCAGCCCGCATACATCACGTTGAGTTATGACAATGCCGTTACGGTGCTGAACACGAATGAAATCAAATACTGCGAAAGCAACGGGCGAAAACTAATTTTTCACACTCTTTCCGGAACATATACGGCATATATTAAAATAAGCGAAGCGACCGATAAATTGCCGCCGAATTTCGTTCGACTGCACAAGAGTTTCGTTGTCAATTTTGATTATATTGCCGCGATATATCCGTATGCCGCAAGACTTCGTGACGGAACCGAAATTTCGATTCCTCAAAAAAAGTATAAGACCGTTAAGGAAATGTTTATGTCATATGCCGATGCCGGGTGAGCTGTTCTGCCGCCGCTGTAAAAAATTCTGTACATATTTTTTCTTTTTGTTTGCCAAATCGTTTTTCTGTGGTATACTACTGTTGTTTCCGCGTGGGCGCGAGGGTCATCGCTTCCGCTTGGTTTAAAGCTATAAAAAGAAGGCGAAAAGCGGCATATGAAAGAAAATAAAAAAGAACTGTTAAAGCTGATTTCAAAAATAGCGGTGGCGTTGGCCGTGTTTGTTTTTGTGCTTATAAACTATAAAGAGCTTGTAAATATAGATGTACGTGAAATTGTTTCGGCGGCTCCGTCGCTTTTGCCGGCCGTGTTGTCGGTTCTTGCGATATATTGTGTAAAGGGGCTTGTGCTTGTTATTCCGGCGTCACTCGTATATATTTCGGTCGGTATGGCATTTTCACCTTTGACGGCGGTGCTTGTGAATATCGCCGGAATACTTGTTGAATTTACGGCGTCATACCTCTTCGGGCTTTTCCTCGGCGGCGATTATATAAATAAGATGATGCAAAAGCAAAAGTACGGTAAAAAGATACTTGAAATGCAGGAAAATAAAAAGGACGCGTCCGTTTTCCTTATGCGCTTTATAACCGTGTTTCCGCTTGATTTTGTAAGCCTGTTTCTCGGCAGCAGTAAGTATAATTTCGGAAAGTACATTTTGTTTTCGTTCCTGGGGCTTGCTCCGAGAGTAATATTGTTTACGATTCTCGGTGACAAAATATATGATTATATCCCAATGAAGCTCATAATGACCATATGTCTTTTTGCCATTCCGGTTGCGGTTATAGCGATAATAATTAAAGCCGCGGTTGACAAAAAGCGCAAAAAGAACGAAAGTAACGAAAATACGGCCGATAAAGCCGAGATGAAATGATATGATTTGACAAATTGCGCTTGCGGAAGTATAATATCCGAGATATAAAAAAAGCGTTGATGAGAAACAGTAGATAGTATTTGTCGCTTCAGAGAGCGGGCGGTCGGTGAAAGCCCTGCGGCGTTATTATCGAACCCGTCTTTGAGCTCCGCGCAGAACGCGGCGGGTGTCCCGTTACAGACAAATGAGAGCGGATTTTCCGAATACAGGTGGTACCGCAGGCTATTTTGTTAGTTTGTCCTGAATGAAGCTATAGCTTCGTTCGGGATTTATTTTTTGTTAAACCGGAGGATTATGTATGAAACTTGATAAGCTCGTAGGCGAGAGATTCAAAGAAAAACCGTCCGACTGCGTTATTGACAGCCACGCGCTGATGCTGCGCGGCGGATATATGAAGGGCGTCGCTAACGGTATTTATTCGCAGTATACACCGCTTAACCGTATATGCCGTAAAATCGAGGATATACTTCGCGACGAGATGGATAAGGTAGGCGGCCAGGAGGTTAAATTCCCGGTAGTGCTCCCCGCAAGTCTTTGGGACGAATCGGGCAGATATGAGAGCGTCGGCAGCGAGCTTATGCGCTTTACCGACCGTAATAACGCTCGTCTTGTCCTCGGTATGACTCATGAGGAGGCGTCGGTGCAGCTTGTTCGCGAGTATGCAAATTCATATACAAAATACCCGTTTATGATATATCAGATTCAGACGAAGTTCCGCGACGAGGCAAGACCGCGCGCAGGGCTTATCCGCGTTCGTGAATTTACCATGAAGGACGCATATTCCTTCCATACTTCGCAGGAGGATCTTGAGGAGTACTACGCTGAGGTCTACGAAGCATATAACCGCATTTTTGCACGTGCCGGCTTGCCGGAGGTAGTTGCCGTAAAGTCGGATTCCGGTATGATGGGCGGCAGCGTTTCGCATGAATATATGCTCTTAACTCCGGTAGGCGAGGATACAATAGCCTACTGCTCCGATTGTGATTACAGAGCGAACATGGAGGCAGCGGCGAGCATTACGGAAAACAAAAAGGACGGTGACGACGAGGAGCTGAAGCTTGTCGAAACACCGAACATCCATACAATAGAGGATATTTGCACCTTCCTCGGCACACCGCTTGAAAAGTCATGTAAGGCCGTTGTGTACCAGCAGAATTCGGATGACAAATTTGTTGTCGTATTTATAAGAGGCGATCTCGACGTAAACGAAACCAAGCTTACAAATTATCTTTGCGAAAATATCCACCCCGGAGTTATTACGGAGGAGTGCGGTCTTAAAGCCGGATTTATCGGTCCGTGTAATTTAAGCGGCGACTTCAGAGTTGTTTATGACAGCTCGCTTAAGGGCACAAACAACCTCTCGTGCGGCGCAAATAAAGAGGGCTATCACTATACAGGCCTTTGTATGGAGCGCGACGTTCCCGATGCCGAATATGTTGATGTAGCCAAAATAACCGCCGGCGGCATTTGCCCGAATTGCGGCAAGCATACCATAAAAATTTCACGCGGCATCGAGGTAGGAAACATATTCCAGCTCGGAACAAAATACACAAAGAGTATGAATATGACATACCTCGATAAGGACGGCAACGCGCAGTACCCCATAATGGGCTGCTACGGTATAGGCGTCGGCAGACTTGCTGCGTCGGTATGTGAAGCTCACCATGATGAATACGGTCCTATTTGGCCTATGTCAATAGCACCGTGGCAGGTTCATCTTTGCTGCCTTCGCTCCGACGATGAAAACGCCAAGAGCTTTGCCGACTCCCTTTACAAGGATTTGCAGAATGACGGAGTTGAGGTCATATATGACGACAGAAATGTGCGTCCGGGCGTAATGTTCTCCGATGCCGACTTGCTCGGTGTTCCCGTAAGAGTAATAGTGAGCCCCAGAAATATGGCTGAAAATGTCTGTGAGGTTGTTACAAGAGACAAATCCGTCAGCAAGAAGGTTCCGGTTTCCGAGGTTAAGGAAACGGTTGAGCAGATGGTTCGCGATATGCTCAAAAAATATATTGTCACCCAAGACTGATTTTTTGGTTGACAATCAAAACGGTTAATGTTATACTCCTTTAAGTTTCAGCTTAAAGGAGTATTTTTATGGCGGAAAAGGAAATTAAAGTTAAAAGAAGCAACAGGCAAAAAACGCTTGATATGGTATACATAGCGATATTTGCCGTAATAATTGCCGTTTGTTCGTGGATCTCGGTGCCCATGGTAGTGCCGTTTACGCTTCAGACCTTCGGTGTTTTCTGCGCCGTCGGCTTGCTCGGCGGTAAAAGGGGAACCTTGTCCGTTCTCATATATGTATTACTCGGAGCTGTCGGAGTTCCGGTATTTGCGGGATTTTCAAGCGGCATAGGCACGCTGTTCGGTGTGACCGGCGGATATATAATGGGATTTATATTCACCGCACTTATCTATTGGCTCATAACAGCGATTTTCGGGAAAAAGCTTTGGGCGATAATCCTCGGAATGGTTCTCGGACTTTTGGCTTGCTATGCCTTCGGTACGATTTGGTTTATGGTCGTTTATGCGCAAAAAGCGGCACCGATAGGACTTGCGGCCGCCCTTATGAAATGTGTTGTTCCGTTTTTGATACCGGACGCGCTTAAAATCGCCCTCGCCGTAGTTATAACAAAGACGGTGCCGAAATATGTCAAAATTTTTGATTAGACCGCATCACCTTTTGTGTATGTGCTATTTTCAAGGCTGTGGCTATTCGGATGAATTTACCGAAAATATGCGGTATGTAATATCAAATCTGAAAAACGGCAGCGAGGTTCTTTTGACTCGAGGCTGTGATGACATCTGCCGAAAATGCCCCAATAACAGAAAAAATATGTGTTGCGACGGTGAAAAGGTTAAAAGCTACGACAGTGCTGTAATAAGCTCGTGCAATCTCGATTTTGACAAGGTGTATGAGTACGGCTGTCTTTATTCGCTTGTCGAAAATAATATCATAAAAAAAGATATGCTTCGCTTTGTATGCGGCGACTGCCAATGGTTTCATATATGCGGCATAGCACGGGTGTGACAAAAACTTCGATTGAACATTAAAAAGCTGCTGTAAAGGCTTGTTCTTTACAGCAGCTTTTTGCGTTTTTGCACGGCGGTATTGTTATTTTTTAACGGTAAAGTACATAGGACTTGTAAATCCTATCATATACCTTTGACCGTTTATCTTTCCCCAAAGCTCGGCTATGTACCAGCCGGGCTCACAGTTTAAGGTAAAGGACAGAGCGTCGCCACAGTATTTTGACTCGAACACGGTCTGGCGTCCGTTCCTTATTAACCTTACCGATTCTAAGGTGATGTTGAATTTCTCCCAATGCTCTTTTCGTGTATTCGGAAAAACTTCTATTTTAATTTTTGCTTTGCCCTCCTCCAAAACATCGCCTACATTATATTCAGCATCGCTTCGCTGTGCCGTAAGTGTTATCAAAGGACCCATGGTAATTGAGGTTCTTCCGTTTTGCACGGCTTTTTTTATTTCCGCACCGGTGAGCGTTTCGCTTTCGGTGCCTATGTAAGTGCAGCCGTATGGCTCCGTTTCGTCGGATTTCTTGTGCCAGTCTTTGCCGTAGGTTGCGGCAAGGTGATACCCCTTGTCAAGAAGCCCCGTCCAAAGCGAAAAGGCGCGCTCGTTTGCCGATTTTGACGGCGGAAACGGCTTTGACCATACCTCGATATAGTCCACATTTTCCCATTTTTTTACGTGATAGTCCCAAAAGCAGCCGGTGCACATCGGGCTTCCGAGCTCATACGGGTGTGCTATGCCTACCATACCGCCGCGCTTTTTGACCTCGGCGATTTTTTCGTCTATGTTGTCGGGAACGGCGTCGCGCCAGTCCACAAATTCCTTGCAGTCGGTGACAAGCATATGGCCGAAAAAGGTAGTCCATTCTATTCCCTTCAAAACGGGAACGTATTTCTTTTCTCTTTCCTCGGTAATTTCGTCCCAGCCCGAAACGGTGTTGTGATCTGTAAGGGCTATACCCGAGAGCCCGTATTCCTTGGCTGTTTGCATAAGCGACTCCACGGTGAATTTGCCGTCGCTGTGCAGGGTGTGACAGTGCATTTCGCACGGAAACCATTTAAGCATTGCTTTTCACCTCGCCGAAAACTTTTATATTAAACGTACATTCGTCGGTAACAAGTGCGTGTACGTTTATCGTTATTCTGTAAAGGCCGCTCGGAAGCTTCGTTTTTATAAATCCGCGTGAGCTTTCTGTTTCCGAAATAATGTGCGTTTGGCTACTGTCCTGCCTGTGAGCGCAACCGATATAGCCGTCCGGGCTGTCAAGCGATACCGTGAGCAGATTTTTAACCGGCAGGTATTCGTACCAAGGCTTATATCCCTTTCTGTACGGCTCCGGAGCATACTTTTCAAATCCGTCGTCTATGTATTTGTGCGCCTTTTCTTCATCGTCGAGGTTTTTCGGCGAATACGAGAATTCAATTTTCATTTTTTCAAGCTCCTCCGCAACATAAAATTGCAGCGGAACGTTGGTTTTTGTGTCATTGGGCGTCAGCGTTTTCGTCTCTTCAAATATCAGACTCATCTTTTCCCTCCGTATTGGTGTTAATGACCTTTTCGGCAAGAGCCTCGGTCAAAAAGTCAAATATGATTATGCCGAACGGTTTATCGGGCAGAGAATATTCCGAAAACATTTTGTTTATATATTCGGCATTTTCTCTCGGGTTGCCTCTTATGCTCAAAAAGTTTAACGCCATAATATTTTTGTGCGGTCGGTAATCGCCGAGCATGGTTGTGACGGCAGACTGCCATTTTTCCTCTTTTTTAAGGGCGTATCGGTCCTGTATTATCGCCTTTTCGTTTTTTTCGTTTCCGAACCAACACGGTAGCGGCAGGGGATTGTCCGTCCCTTTCTGATCCTCCCAATACGAAAAATCAAGTCCGTTGTCAACAGAGGAGAGGTCGTTTGTGCCGAGCATACAGCGCCTCATAAGCACTATTTTGCCGCGAACCGCTCCGAGCTTCGGTATCTTGTTTTCCGTGTACCAAAGGTCTTTCTGCGAATCTATGTATCGGCTTCTGAAGCTTTTGTAAAAATCTTTTACGTTAACGCCGGAATCCATTTTTATGCTCACGATAACGGTTTCGGTCGGGTTTTCCTTTAAAAACTCGGCTGTGTCGCAAAGTATGTCGTCAAAAAGCAGCGTTCCGCTTGACAGCTCCTTTTCTTTGCGGCATCTTATAAAAAAATGTACCGCTTTGAATTTGTTGTGACTCAATATAAGCCGTATATCGAGGAACCTCGCTCCGGACAACAGCTGATTTTTTACGGACATATCCTGGCAGCAAAATATCCGAGGCGTCGGAGCGGTTATGAATCTTGCCGCGCTGTCGTGAGTTCCGGGAATACTTATCATTGACAGCGGTGTTTCGTCGGGAATGTTTTTCATCCATTTTTCGGTGCGCATAAAATCACCTCTTTCTATGCTATTGTATACCATAAATTGCCGGAGTGCAACTAAAGGCTTAATATAGTCATCTTCAGCATTACAGTCAACAAACATATAGACTTTTAAGCGCTTTTGTGCTATTATTTTACCTATGAAAAAGTATGAAAAGGGGTGCTTCTCGTGGCGAAAGCAAAGAAAAAGGGTTTAAAAATATTCTGTATTGTTCTTTCGGTAATTCTTGTTTTTATAATTGCGGTTGCGGCAATAGAGTTTTGGTATTATCCGAAATATAAGAAAACCGAAAAACAGCCGTTTGATATATCCTCAAAGGCGGAGACGGACGAGATAACCGTTATGAGTGCCAATGTGCGTTGCTTCAGCCCCACCGATATAGGAAAAAAGAGCTGGTGTTACCGCGCGGGTCTCATAATTGAAAACGTGGCCTCGGTTATGCCGGATGTTATAGGCTTTCAAGAGGTTACAAAGTTTCATTACGCATATTTGCAAGATACGCTTAAAGGATATGACAGCGTTATAGAGTATCGAGATAATACATATCTCTCGGAGGGCTGCCCCATATTTTACAGCACCGAAAAATTCGAGCTTGAGGATAAAGGCTCATTTTGGCTTTCCGAAACGCCCGAGGTTATGAGTAAGGATTGGGGCGCAGCGTGTTACAGAGTTTGCAGCTATGTTATACTTAAAGAAAAACAGACAGGTAAAGATTTTGTTGTGTTTAACACTCACCTTGACCATATCAGCGACGAGGCGCGCATAAACGGAATTCGCGTTGTGCTTGACAAAATTGCGCAGTTCGGAGGCAAGCCGTCAATAATTATGGGCGATTTTAATGCTAAAGAGAACAGCGAAACATATAAAATGGCAACCGAAAATTTTAACGACGCCAAGTATCTTACGGATAACCCCGACAACTCCTGTACATATCAGAATTTCGGCAAGGCACTTGACAGAAGCTGTATAGACTATTTTATGGTTTCAAAGACGGGTGTTACGGCGCAGAGCTTTGAGATTGTGAAAAACACATATGACGGAGTATATCCGAGCGACCATTTCCCGATTGCCGTTACACTTACGCTTACAGACTGATACCGTATTTAATGAAAGGATAAAAAAGATGACCGGAAAAACGCTTGCAAGAGAATATCTTTGCTCCGTGGTTCGTTCGGCTCTGCTATCGGAGCCTCTGCCGGATATACCCGAGGGCACCGATAAGGGTTTCCTCGTGAAGCTCGCATATCGCAACAGCGTTCAGGTCATACTCTACCTTGCTTTTAAAGATAAGCCGGGGGCTTTGCCGCAGGAATATATGTCAAAGCTTGAGCGTTCATATAAGGCGGCGATTCTCCGTGAGAGCGCACAGCAAAACGAGCTTAATTTCATAAGAAAAGCTTTTGCTGAAAACAATATAGATTTTATGTGCCTCAAGGGAGCACACCTCAAAGCACTTTATCCTGTGCCGGAAATGCGCTTTATGGTGGATATGGACATTCTTGTCAAAAAAGAGGACGTTTTGCGCGCGGAAAAGCTGTTGACGGAACGCGGCTTTTCTCGCGAAATGAATAACGGCAAGGATATAGTCCTTATAAATCCGCCGTTTTTAACCGTGGAGCTTCACAATATGCTCTTTATTGAGAGCGATAGTCGGCACGACTATTTTACCGACGTTTGGAAACGAGCCGTAAAATGCGGCGAGCACGAATATAAAATGACCGACAATGACCTTTATATATATGTTACGGCACATCTGGCGGAGCATTACAAGGACGGCGGAGCGTGCTTCAGACCGACTATGGATATTTTTATGCTTAACCGCCTTAAAAGCGAAGAGCTTGATTTTACGTATATAGGCGGCGAGCTTGAAAAAATCGGACTTGCACGCTTTGCGGAAAACATAAAAAAAGTCGGCGACATTTGGTTCGACGATGCAAAGGATGACAAAGCTCTGTTCGTAATGCAGCAGTATATAGTTTTGGGTCCGCCCATACAAAATGCCGGCGCAGTAGCCGAAAATATGGAAAGCACGCGCTTTTCGGCGTTTATGCGAATGGCGTTTCCGCCGCTTAAGGTTATGGTGAAAAACTATCCCGTGCTTAAAAGACTGCCGTTTTTGCTGCCGTTTTATTGGCTCGTCAGACTCGTTAAAAAGGGCGGCAGGGCAAAGAATAAGTCAAAAGAGCTTGGGGCGTTGACGGATAAGAATAAGAAACTGATGAATGATATTTTTAAATCCTCGGGTCTGTAATACCGAATTCGGAGAGGCGGAAAATGAAAAACAAACAAAAAGTAAGCAGCGATAAATTTACCATGATGACGCAAATGCCGGTAAATAAGCTGATATGCAAAATGGCCGTTCCTACAATAATAACAATGCTGGTGTCTGCCGTATATAATATGGCGGACACATATTTTGTCGGGAAAATAGGCACCAGCGCAACCGGTGCGGTTGGCGTCGTCTTTTCTTTTATGGCGATAATCCAAGCGTGCGGATTTTTCTTCGGTCACGGATCGGGAAACTATATGTCGCGCAAGCTCGGCGAGCAAAAGACAGAAGAGGCGTCCGTAATGGCGTCAACGGGATTTTTCTCGTCGTTTGCCGTGGGAGTTATAATAGGCGTTTTGGGGATAATCTTCATTTCACCCCTGTCAAAACTGCTCGGTTCAACCGATACCATTTTGCCGTACACAAAGCAGTATCTTTTTTACATTCTCTGCGGAACGCCGTTTATGATGAGCTCGCTTGTGCTTAATAATCAGCTTCGCTTTCAGGGCAGCGCGGTAAACGGGATGATAGGCGTTACGGCGGGCGGAGTGCTCAATATTTTGCTTGACCCTATATTTATATTTGTATTTAAAATGGGAGTCGGCGGAGCGGGCTGTGCCACGATGCTGAGCCAGGCAATCGGCTTTGTGATATTGCTCATAGGCTGTACCAAAAAAGGAAATATCCGCATATCGTTTAAAAACTTCCGATTTAAAAAGCAGCTCTATAAAGAAATCTTCCGCGGCGGAATTCCGTCCCTTGCGAGGCAGGGCCTCGCGTCGCTTGCCATGGTGGCAATGAACCGTCTTGCAGGCGGTTACGGGGATGCCGCGATAGCCGCTATGTCCATAGTTTCTAAGATAATGAATTTTGTCGGAGCCGCCGTAATAGGCTTTGGTCAAGGCTTCCAGCCCGTATGCGGCTTTAATTACGGTGCGAAGAAATACGACAGAGTAAAAAAGGCGTTTTGGTTCTCCGTCAAGGTGACCACCGTATTTTTGATCGTGGCTGCCGTTTTCGGCTTTATTCTGTCACCGTATGTTATAGCCTTATTCAGACGCGATGACACCGATGTAATTGCAATCGGTTCGTTTGCATTCAGGGCACAGTGCATATCTCTTCCGCTTTCGGGATTTATAGTTATGGCGAATATGTATCTTCAGACCATAGGCAGGGCAAAGGCAGCCACCTTAACGGCTATGTCGAGGCAGTTTTTATTTTTTGTTCCGGCGCTGTTCTTGCTTGTGCACTTTTTCGGTCTTACGGGAGTTGAAATAAGTCAAGCAGCAGCAGACGTGGCTGCATTCCTATTTTCAATGCCGATTTGTCTCAAGGTTTTAAATATAATGATGACCGAGGAGAATAAAATACAATAGCTTGTGTTGCCGAATAGCATATTGACTTTATCCGCGTAATATGTAATAAATACATATTACGGAGTCGATGACTTATGAGGGAAACCCTTCCGACCGATGCTCTGCCGAAGCTCGGAAATGATGTCTTTTATGATATACGTGTGTTATCCGCAAAAGTGAATTCCTTGCTTATAACTGCGAAAGATTCGCCCGAAAAAGCCGAAGAGCTTTACCTGTCTGTGCTTACAACGGTGTGCGTCTACGTTGAAAATTATCTTGCAAGCCGCTTTTCCGGGCTGAATTCGGAATATTTTGAACGCTTCTGCTATTCAAATATCTACGGAGCGGAACACAGATTTACCTCTTTAAAAAAGCTTGCGGAATTGTCGGCGTATACATTAAATTCCGTGCCGCAAAATATGTGTGATAAAAATGCCGATATAGCTTCGGCGGCAAACAGACTTTTTAATGTTTGCCGTGCTTCGGTAAAGGCAGCGTCTGCTCCGGTAAAATATCGAGACGGTAAAAAATACAGAGTTTTTAAGCCGTCAAAACGCGAACGACTGCTGCTTTGGGAGCTCTGCGGAGGAAACCCGGAAGAAACGGCTGAAAAGGAATTAAGCATTACATATATTGCAAGAAAAAACCAATCCGCCGCGTCGCCGAAAAAATATATACGCCTTTCGGCTTGGTCGTTTTATACTTCGATTTTTTCATTGCTGCTTGTAAATTTAAGCGGAGCATTCATATTGCTTACGGTATTTTCTTTTCTTATGAGCATTATGCTTGCCGCTTTGTATGCGGTAAAGTCGCTTTCCTCTCATCGTAAGGAGCGCAATTACCGCGAAAAAAATATACGTTGAAAAAACATATTTTTGTCTTGTCTCGGATTGCTTTCTAATGCGGGGCGGGACTGTTTATATCGGACAGAAAGGATATGGAAAAATGAAAAAAAGAATTATTGCGACATTAAGTGCCGTTTTGGCGGTGATATTATTGCTTTTCACTTCGGCATTTGCCTCATCTGCGGCAGATGACGGGCTTAAAAATGTTGACGGCAAATGGATTTATGTAAAAGACGGTGTAAAGGATACCTCGTTTACAAGTCTTGTGAAGTACTACGGCACATGGTACTATGTCGAAAACGGTGAGCTTAACTGGAGCTTTACCGGTCTTACCGATTATTACGGCACGAAGTATTATGTGGAAAACAGCGTCCTCAATTGGGATTATACGGGGCTTGCACTCTTTGGGAGCGATAAATGGTACTATGCTGAAAACGGTACAGTTAAAAACGACTATACGGGTCTTGTGCACTTCGGCGACAGATGGCTTTATGTTGAGAAAAGTGCCTTTAACCGGGATTATACAGGTCTTACAAATTACTACGGCACATGGTACTATGTGGAAAAGAGCGTTTTAAATTGGAGCTATACGGGGCTTACAAAATACTATGATACTTGGTATTACGTAGAAAACGGCGTTTTAAATTGGAATTTCAGCGGAGCGGTTCCATACGGCAAAACACTCTACTATGTAAACGGCGGCAGGATAACATGGGATTATAACGGTACGGCGGATTACAACGGCGTCAAATATATTTTTGTCGGGAGCATTGCTCAAAACGGAATATATAAGTCTAAGTACACCGATTATAATCTCGTTTACGCCGACGGTAAAACGGGTTGGTATGATTACGGTGACAATACATATTATATAGGAAGTGACGGCAGACCGTTGTGCGGAAACCAATATATAGACGGCAAAAGATATTTCTTTAATGCAAACGGTGCAAAGGCATCGCTTTTCGGAGCGGATTTTTCAAAGCATCAGGGAACAATAGATTGGGCAAGTGTTAAGCAGTCGGGTGTGGAATTTGTAATTCTCAGAGCAGCGGTGCGCGGCTATGGTTCTTCGGGCAATTTGGTGACGGATTCTCAAATAGCGGCAAACATTAAAGGAGCATTGTCTCAGAATATCGACGTCGGAATTTATGTGTTCAGCCAGGCTGTTACGACCGAAGAAGCTGTGGAGGAAGCGGAAAGAGCGCTTGATATAATTAAGGGTTACGATATTAAATTGCCCATATATTTCGATTCCGAGTATTCGGGAGCTCCAAACCGCACGGGCAGAGCGGACGGCCTTACAAAAGCGGAGCGTACTTCTTTGGCGATAGCTTTTTGCGAAACAGTCAGAAAGGCAGGCTATAAGGCAGGCGTATATGCGAGCAAATCATTCTTTTATGATAATCTTGATTATGCCGCTTTGCAAAGCAGGGGATACGAAATTTGGCTTGCGCATTATATTTCGTCCGTGACGGATTTCAAATATCCTTATAATATATGGCAGTATACAAGCAAGGGCAGCATAGGCGGCGTCCAAAGCGAATATGCCGACCTCGACATAGCTTACTACGATTACGCGAATGACAGCGATATGTCGGAGAGAGGAAAAAATGTTATGGTAACGGCATCGTCCGACGATTTCCTGTCGTTTGTTAACACCGAGGAAAAAATAACGCGGTACATAAAAACGGGGCTTGCCTCGGATAAGGAGGAGGCGTTAAAAGCCGCTTCATTCATAACAAATCAAAACGCTTCAAAAGCCCTTATTGACGCAATAAATAAATTGAACTGAATAAAACATAATTAAATACCGACGCGGCATAGATTTTAATGTTTTTTATCTGTGCCGCGTCATATCTTTTACTAAACAATTATTTTGGCGATTGTCAATTAACAAAAGTGAATTTCGGTTCACCTTTAAACACAAAATTCATTTTGCACCAAAACAGGTGTTTTTTACGCCGGGTTTAGCTGTTTTTTGAATTTTGCACTTGCATTTATTGCATAAATGCAATATATTTATTTATGTATTTTATTTGGGAGGTTTATTATATGAAAGAAGAAAACAGAAGGTATGCCGAGGAAGCGTTCGAAATAGTCGAGCACGCTGCAAAAAAAATCGGCTCACGTCTGCCCGGCTCCGACGGCGAAAAAGAGTACGCGGCTTATATGGGAGATAAGCTCAGAAGTATCGGTATTGAGCCTGTACGTGAGGAATTTGCCGTATCTCCGAGAGCGTCGATAGGCGGCATTCCGTATGCTGGTTATCTCGGACTTATTATGAGCGCTCTTGTTTATGTGGCTCTGCATTTGAGCGCGGTTTGGTACGGTATGGCGCTTGCTTCGGTTGTATGCTGGGTTTGGCTTATTTTAAGCGTTTTTCTTTATAAGACATGGTTCGATATGTTCTTTAAGCAGGAAATATCACAGAACACTTACGGCGAGCTTTTACCGCCCGACGGAAAATACGACTACACCATAATTCTTTCGGGACACACGGATACAAGCTGGTGCTGGAGACATTCCGCTCACGCTTCAAAGTTTAAAAAGACAAAGCCTGCCATGGGCCTTGTTGCAACCTTCGCCAAGGTTGGCTTCGGCGTTATATGTTTCCTTTTCCTCACTGCCGTTTCAATAGCTATGACCGTTATTTCAAGCGGAGTGTATTTCGGTGAGGTTTGGGCTTTAAAGATCGCCAATTCCGCCTCCTTTGCCAACTTCCTTTTTGCTATGCACTTCCTTCCCGTTGTTACGGCAATAGGCTGTATGTTTGTAGTTATGTGGGCTGACCCGAATCCGCGCAACGCTTCAAGAGGCGCTATGGATAACGCCACCGGTTGTGCTCTCAGCTTTGCCGTTACAAAATACTTCCATGATCATCCCGAAAAGATGCCGAAGAACTGCCGTATAATCGACTTCAACTGCGGCTCCGAGGAAGCGGGACTTCGCGGTTCTATCGCATTTACCCGTGAGCATAAGGGAGAGCCGATACTTGAAAATACATGGAACATCAATATCGACTCCGTTGCCGATAAAGATTTCTTTGAAGTTGTTATTAAGGATGATTGGCAGTTCTGCCGCTTTGATACCGACCTTGAAAAAATGTTTAAGGATACCTTTAACGAGCTCGGTATAGTCAGCAAGACAAACGGCTGCATACATAACCCTGTAGGCGGATGCGACAGCACTCCTATGACAAAGGCAGGTATGAAATCGGTTACCTTTGCGGCTCAGGACCCCACTCTTACCTATTATTATCATACCTGGCACGATATGCCCGAACGTTTTGAGCTCGAAACCGTCGGTGACGGCTTTGATGTTATTCTCGGAGTTATCGATAAAATAGATAAGTTCCAGCAGGCAAACGGTTTTAACGGACCTCAGAAATAATTAAGCTTTTTATGTCCCCGAAGCATTGGCTCAGCCTTGTCTTCGGGGATTATTTTTTGCCGGAGCGTTAAAACCTTTTTATTGATTTTTGACCGTAACGTGATATACTAATATATACTATTTTTTGAAAGAAGAGATAAAGATGTTAACACTCGACAAAGTCTATCACGCTTCATTTGTTTTAAAAAACATAATTCGTAAAACGGATATGATTTTGGCGCCGAACATAAATCCCGAAAGTGAAATACATCTCAAGACCGAAAATTTACAGGTTACAGGTTCGTTTAAGGTCAGAGGTGCCGCATATAAAATATCACAGCTCTCTGAAGAGGAAAAGGCACGCGGCGTA
>ENA-OVGM01001830-OVGM01001830.1-human-gut-metagenome-genome-assembly--contig:-NODE-1830-length-15966-cov-4.324178_pt1 | contig 15966 bp, 19 predicted proteins | sample MGYA00237773_ERZ505425 | MGnify/ENA primary metagenome ERZ505425 (study PRJEB26158, sample SAMN06016407) | human gut metagenome | biome: human gut; feature: ankylosing spondylitis patient; material... | reverse complement strand
GTCTCAAGGTCATTCTACCACCAGTGTGCAAGCACACGTGGTTTCAGACCTTTTGACCCTGACATCATAAAATGATTAAGGTAAACAGGAGGAGAACATGAAACTGGAAAATGAAATACTTTATGTGGAAATGGTAGAACATGGAGCTGAACTGACAAGAATCTATAATAAAAAGACGGGGGCAGAGATCTTATGGAATGCAGATCCAAAGTTTTGGAAAAGACATTCGCCGGTTTTGTTCCCGAATGTAGGAAAAACCTGGCATAATGTAGTGAAGATTCAGGGAGAACAGTATCCGACATCCCAGCATGGATTTGCAAGAGATCATGATTTCAAATGTATTTATGCAGGGAAAGAAGAGGTGAAATTTTTGCTCACTTCAACAGATGAGATGAAAGAAGCCCTTACCACTCTGCATGACTGGTATGAAAAAGGCCTCATCAACCCGGAGGTTGGAACCACAACCAACGGCGACAATGCAAACAATGTTAAGAACGGAACCTGCGGTATCTTCATGGGACCATGATGGAGCCTTGGATACGGAAACCCGGATTCCTTCCGTAACGATAACAATGCAAACTGGCAGGCATATCCGCTGTACACCAGCGATGGTGAGTGGAATGTCCATATGAAAGACGTTGGAACCACTTATACTATGGTAAACAAAAACGCATCGGATGATGTGAAGAAAGCCATTGTTATCATGAACAACGTACTCGTTCGTGATGAGTCTACCTTCGATACTTCTGTAGCAATCGGCTGGTATCCGCTGCGTAACACCATGGCAGCTACCGACGAGTGCGAGTATGAGTATGATGCACTGATGGGAATCATCAAAGGCGAAGCAAGCGCAGATGATTATCAGCAGGGCGGAAGCAAATTCAACGGTCTGTATAAGAACCTGGCAAACGATGCCGCAACTCTGAAAGACGTTATCTCTGAGGACTATGACGGATCCAGAGATCTGACAGTAACCGATATGGATGTCAATACCAACAACGGACAGTTCAACAGATTCTATGCACTGCTGATTGGTGATCGTCCATACGCAACACTTGAGCCGGATCACAAGATCTATTCTGAACTGTACTACACCATCGACGGAATGGATACCTACTGGACCCAGATTTCTGACCTGGAAGACAAGAGTATCCTTCAGTTCATCACTGGTGCGAAGAGCCTTGACGAGTGGGATCAGTTCTGCACCGACTGGCATGTACAGGGTGGTGATCAGATCCTTGAGCTGGTAAAAGATTACCTGGCTGAGTAACTAATGTAAATGTATGATGTGGAGGGTGGGGTACAGGAAAGCCTGTACCCCACTACTTTAAAAAAATGACATCAAAGGAGGAGCTTGCCGTGAAGAAGAAAAAAGGCCATCTCGGGCTGTCAAATTCCTTTCACTATACGTTAATGGTTCTGCCGGGTTATATCTGGCTGTTTATGTTTTCTATCGTTCCGATGGTTGGTATTGTAATGGCATTCCAGGATTACAATCCGAGCAAAGGATGGTTCGGCTCTCCGTGGGTAGGTTTGAAATGGTTTAAATACCTGACCGTTATCCCGGATGCAAAACGGGCACTTGTCAATACTCTGATTATTGCAATCGCAAAGGTTATCCTGAATATCATCATTCCGCTGGTGTTCGCACTGCTGCTGAATGAGGTGACAAACTATAAACAGTCAAGAGAATTTTGAAATTTTTTTGAATTGTAAAAAGGGGTAACTTTAATAAGCCATCTGAATACATCGTATTTCAGATGGGAGAAATTAGTATTAATCCACTAGAGATTAACGAAGTTTTTGAGCATTAAAGTCGATATCTTGGCTCTCCAATGCGTAGATGACTCTAATAAGTTTTTTGGCTACATGAGTAATGGCTACTCGATGTGGTTTGCCTTCTCCGCGTTTCTTGGCATAGTAAGTTGCAAATGTCATGTCAACGCAGATTAACGGTAGTTTTCACTTTACACGGAAATAAAGTACGAAATTAGCCTTTTTCATCGAAAAAATTTTTTTACTTTTTCATTTATATGTCAATCTTCGCGCAGCCTTACAACGTTCCGCGCCGACCGTCTGCGTTCTTCTTCCTGAGCCGCATAATGTTTTCTTGTCGTATTGACATCATTATGGCCTAAGACGGAGGCAACGAGGTAGATATCGCCTGTTTCACGATAAAGGCTGGTACCGTAGGTGCTGCGGAGCTTATGCGGGGTGATCTTTTTCAGCGGTGTGACAAGTTTCGCGTATTTTTTTACGAGATTTTCCACGCTGCGCACATTGATCCGTTTTCGCTGCATGGAGAGAAAAAGGGCGTCCTCATTTCCAGGGACGGCATCGATCATTTCGCGCTCGTCCAGATAGTCTTCCAGCACGTCGCGGACTTCGTCGCTGAAATAGATCACGGATTCCTTGCCGCCTTTCCGGTAGACTCTGGCACCGCAGGTATCTAGGTCGATGTCATTGATATTTAATCCAACGCATTCGGAGACGCGGATGCCGGTTCCCAGAAGGAGTGACATCATGGCAAGATCCCGAACTTTTGTTCGCTCATGGTAAAGTTTCTGCTTCTCAGTCAGTTTATCACCTTCCTCGACCTCATCGAGCAGCTTTGCCACCTCATCGATCTCCAGACGGATAATTTCCTTTTCGTGGAGCTTCGGCATGCGCACGAGAGCGGCGGGGTTCTTCTCGATCAGCTCATTTCGGAAGAAATAACTGTAAAAGCTGCGGAGAGAAGAGACCTTTCGCATGAGTCCACGTTCTGTATTGACAACGTCTTCACAGGTATCGCTGGGATGACACTTCAGATAATCAATATATTCTTCGAGATCTGATACCGTCAATTTTTCAAGATCACCCGGCGTAAGAGTATGTGCAGGATTATCAAAAGTTCTGGGATTTGCAGTTTTTAAGAACTGAAAAAAGATTTTCAGGTCATGTGCATACGCGATCCTGGTCCTTACAGAGGTACTTGCTTCAATTCCACGGAAGAAATCCGTGCAGAAATAGGGGAGTTCTTTCTGAAGTTCCCGGAGCTTTTTTGTATTTTCTATATTCTTCTGTTCATGGTAGGAGAGTGTGGCCATCAGAATTCCTCCTTTTTATTCTTGCTTTCACGGTCATTTTCATGGCAAATTTCATCCATTCCGATATTTCCAGAATTCCACCCTTCAATATTTCCGGAAATTACCGCATGAAACAACCGTTCCTTAATTCCCGGATTATCTTTATTTAACTGCTTGGTTAAATTTTTAACATATTCGCGTTTCGTATGTCCATCCGCGGGGCATGGATTTTTGCACACAGGAAGATTATACTTATTCTTAAATCCGATCACATCCGCCTCAGAGACATACATGAGAGGGCGGATCACTGTGAGCTCTGTGCGGTCCAAAAATGTTTTTGGCGGGAACGTATAAAAACGTCCTTCGAACATTAAAGACAACAGCATCGTCTCAATAATATCATCCTTATGATGCGCGTAAGCGATCTTATTGCATCCGGCGGCCTTTGCCTCAAGATTTAGGGCTCCTTTGCGCATTTTCGCACACAGAGAGCATGGATTGGACTCTTTACGGGTCTCAAAAACGATTTTTCCGATCTCGGTGGGGATTATCGTGAGAGGAACCTGAAAGCCGTCGCAAAAGGTCTTTATGCCGCTAAAATCCTGAATTCCGAATCCGAGATCGACTGTGAATGCATGAAGCGTAAAATGTTTCGGGTAAAAGCGCTGCAGTTCATGGAGCGCATAGAGAAGAGCCAGACTGTCCTTGCCGCCGGAGACACCGACAGCAATATGATCCTGATCATCGATAAGAGCATAATCATCAACAGCCTGACGAACCAGGCTTAAAAGTCTTTGTAATTTCATTAGAAAACCTCATTTCATGGAAAACGTGGCAAATCACCGGAATTTCGCCATAACTATTCGATAAACTGTTCTTTCACGAATAGTTGGAAATCTATCCATATCATACCCTATTCCATCCCCAATGTCAATATTCCGGCTTTCAAAACAAAAAATGCCATAATATATTGTCGATGTAGGTAAACATGTCACAAAGATGTAGGACACTTATCACAATCACATGGAAATCCCGCTTTTCTACTATTTTTTCGGAATTATATAGGAATTATTCAATATTACTTTTTTTCTCCAGGACATAATTATCATTATCACCGGTTAGCGGATCGCTGCCTATGGTAATCAATGGTATGCTGTTGGTTTGCCATTTTTCATAGATAGCTTTAAAATTCTGTGTTTTGATTAATAAATCCTGCTTATTATCCTCTGAAGTATGTATCGAATCATATGGCAGTTCCTGTGTCTCTAATATTTCTTTCTGGCCCTTCTGATTAAAGGAAAATATTTCAAAATGGTAATTTCCTATGCCATTCCATATCTCAGGTGTATACTGTAGGATATAGTTTTTATGGTCAACAACAGTTAAATAGTACCAACGCCATCCAGCATGGTTATCAGAGGCATGGTCTTTATATATTACAATAGGATTGCCATCTATTATAGCATATATTTCCAATGTGATTTCCAAGGCATCCTGGCTTATAACAAGTAACTCATCATTACCATCATGTGTTAAATCTACCATAAGAGTTCCTGCAATATTCTCTTCGGGATAACGTGATAAAATATCCTCGAAATAATTATATTGGTTATTTTTCGTGGCAATAAGAAAACACCCTAATCCCAAAAGTATCATACATATAAAAATCAAAATCTCAAACTTTGTTTTTTTCATTTTTCCCTCTTGCTGTGAAGTTCAAAGTTATGTTTAATTTATACTAAATAATTGGTGAAGCCATTATTGATATCATCTACCGTATAGGTTTTAGATTCCCCCGCCTTTTGATCTGCAAAAGAGGTGGATGAATAGGCAGACAAGAGGAATAGTGTCATGCTGCAGAGTACCAGAAATCTTTTTTTCATAGAGTGCTCTCCTTTTCATTGTTTAGTATGTCTCGTTACTTAGTGTGCAGTGCTAGTTATCTACATGGGACATATCCATTGGAATCATCTCCTTTTCAATATTCGTTAATCCTTTTGTTTTCATATGTTATATGAAACAAACTTTCCTATTCACATTCATATGTTACTGCCATATAGCTCTTTGCCACAGAAACCATGTTTTTACGGATTTATTCATCATAGCGACCTCCTTATCCGGGAGGCATCCATCTTAATGGGGCTTTATTAATTATATTTTTCAGGAACTGATCCAACTCAAAATCTATCGATTTGTCCATGACATATTTTGGTCTGTTCACCGTAATGTTCTCCCCGCAAAAAATAATATTATATTGGTATGTTTCCATTGATATAATGGCTCCTTTGTCCCGGCCATTTGGGTGGAGTGATTGAGAATACAGGTTTCTTTTTTCTGTCATTAAACAGGATTGTAAATTCTTCAATCTTTTGCTGACCTGTTATTCTCTTTTTATAAGGTGGGGACACGAGTATGATCCCGGCGATTTTTTCTGCGTTTAAATTATCAAGCCTAGTTATTTTTCCAAAAAATATTACGCCCATGCTTATCAGCCCGAAAATGATATATTGTATTTTAATATTCTACTGCCCATACTGCCTCCTGTCTTGGTGCAGTCCGCGTTACTCTTTCCTTTTTTTGAATTATATTATCAAATTGTACTGCTTTCAATACACTTCTTCATATCTACATAATGCGTAATATATTGTTTATATTTTAGTTAATTATCTGTAATTTTTTCTCTTATAAGCATCCAAAAAATTTTCCTTTCAATCCACTCCCGCCATATTTTCTTCAGCGTATCCAATTATCAGCGCAGAACTGCCTCGATTCAATTTTTATTAATTCTTTTTCTTCACTTTCGTTATCGGCAACTAAAGCAAGCACCTTCTCTCCAGCCGCATTCCAGTCTTTCTAGACCCCTGATGTGCTGTAAAGAAGGTGCTGCACATGATCCGCACAAAAATGTTCATCACAATCATCAAATCAATTTCATACAGATCAAATTATTTAAAATTACTTTTTAGTCCCCAGAACCAGACAAATCGGTTAATTCCCAGAACTACATTCCATTAATCCAGCAGATTTCTATAATACGGCCAGTTCGCGTTCATCACGCCAATTGTGACATTGTTCGCGGAACCCGTCTCATGGACACACTGGATCTGTCCGTTTGAGGTAAATCCGAGGAACATGATAACATGCGGCGTGGATCCCGTGATTACCACAATATCGCCCGGCTTCAAATCCTGGCGTTTTACCTGCCGTCCAAGAGTCCTTAAGCCCTCTGTGCCTTCATACGGCAGATGCGTTCCTGTGACGGACCAGTATACCCAGTTGATCCATCCGGAGCAGTCGAGTCCCTTTAAGATACGTCCCTTGTGATCCGGGATCGTGACGGAACCGAAATTGTTGCCAGTATAATTCTGGGCGCTGGCCTTTCCACCCCAGTAATACGGAACTTTTCCGACAGACTGAAGGGCGTACCGGATAATATTCTTTCTCGTCTCTGAAGTATCTTTTGGAAGTCTGCTCATGTAGGAGTCAATCTCCGTCGTTGAGAGCGGCGCTCTCGTGCCCTCCACGATTACGTTGAGCCCATATGTTTCCGTCCAGTCCTGACGGTTGATATGGCTCACAAAAGCAGTCATTCTCCTGTTCCAGCCCTCCCAGCCGGTTCCGTCCGCGGATACGGACTCCGTCTCTCCCACAGTGTTTCCTGTGTCATCGACACTGTAAAGATTTGAATTTTCGTTGAGTGTGCGGATGGTCGCTGAGATCTTCAGATCGATATGTCCGGGACAGATTAGTGCATGGGATGCAGCCGCCGTATGGACACTATATCCGTTGGCAGCGCTCTCTTCTACTTCGGCTGCCTGTTCCAGACCACCGGTTTCACTGACTGCTTCACTTCCTGACGCCGTTTCCGGCTCTAAAAGGAATGTCTCCGCATTCTGCTCTTCCGCTGCCGCCCGGACAGCATAACCGGAATATTCATGGTCCGCTTCTTCATTGCTGCCGACTCGGATGATCTTCACTGAAGTCTCTTCCGTTCCTTCCGTGGAAGGAGCAGTGGTTTCGCGAACCGTCTCCTCTTTCGTTGTCGGTGCTGCAGTCGTTGAAGCTTCCGTCTCCGGAGCTTTCGTGGCTGCCTCGGTCTTATCCTCCACGCGGATGATCGTCGCTTTCTTTGTGGTCTCCTGGATCACGCTCTCAGCCGTCTCAGCCAGGGAATCCAGGGCGCTTGTAGTGGATTCTTTCGTCTCGGCACCTTCTGTATGGTTTGCAGCCGACGGAGGAACTGTCGTTGTTTCAGCCACCATGGACGTATGTGCGGAGGAATCCTGGGCGGAACCTGATGCGGTGGAACCATCACTGTGGCTCTCGCCGTTTACAGAAACCGTATCTCCGGCCTGGTCGATGACCTCATCGCCTGCGTCTGTTCGGATCTCCGTGTCGATATTTCGTCCGGATACAAAGGTATCCTCGCCTTCCAGCTCGGAATCTCCCTCTTCCGCAGACGCGTTCGGATCCACGCAGCCGTCGCAGTAATAGACATTTCCAAGGGATGCCTGGTAGGAATGGGACTTCGTCCAGAGGTCATTCACATAGGTGCGGATCGTGTCAAGATCCGTGATCCCGTTATAAAACGCATAAACACTTGCCATGGAAAGAATATCCTGGGCATTTGACACTGCGGACGTGACCTCGCCGTCGCCGTTGTAAAACGTAACCTTGACATTCTTAAAATGCTCCACATACCAGGAAGCCGGATTGTTCTTATCCTGAGTCTTCGAGGTCGGGTTATACTGTCCGAGCACAGAGGACGCCTTGCGGCCAAAGGACGGGGCAAGCTTTGCCGGAGCGTTGTTTGCCATGTCATAGATCGCGGCAAACCACTTGGAGTCCTTCTGGATCAATTCCTTCATCAGGATCTCCGCATAGCTGGTCTCCGATCCCTCCTCGTACATGTTTGAAAAGTTTAATTTATATGGAGCCGGTGCATCCGGATCGATCTCCGCTGTGGTCTCATCCGTCGTATTTTCTGTAGGATCCTCGAGAATATCGACGGTCTCCGGCTCATAGATCCGCTCCGTGCTGGTCTCCGCCGGGGCGATCACCGGAATATAGGGAAGCATGGCGGAAAACGCGATACAGGTACATAAAACCATCGCTAAAAGCGGTCTCGCATTCTGCCTGCCTGTCACCCAGTGCATGCAGTCAGCGGCGATCTTCTCCACCTGCTCGCGGATCTTTTCTTTATCAAAAGGTAATTTATGAAAATCTAAATGGTCGTTCAACTTCATTTTCGAGCGTACATCTCCTGCATTATGTAAATATAACGGAGTTAGTATAACATATAGAGGAAGGAAAGTTATTTAAAACTTTCTTAATTTTGCCATTGGAAACAGGCGCGGATTGACTTTCCAGCCATTTAATACTATAATCGTAACAAGTTGGCTCGTGCAGTCGTCAGGGGGGATACAGGAATGTCCCGTAAGCTTGCTTACAGGAAGGTTTCTGCGTCCCTTCTGAACATTAGGAAGGTCCCGCAGGGGACCTCAAGATAGCATGATACCGCGTGAAACATAGTCTAATATTACATAACGAAAAACTGGAGATGAAAATATATGTGTGGAATTATCGGATACTGCGGTCCTTTAGACGCGCAGACAGTACTACTTAATGGTCTCACCCAGCTTGAGTACCGCGGCTACGACAGCGCGGGAATCGCTTTATTTGACGAGAACTCAAAAATCCACTTTATCAAAAAAGTCGGAAAAGTTGCTGCCCTGCGCAAAGTATGCGAGGAAGATCCCATCGTTTCCCATTGCGGAATTGGCCACACCCGCTGGGCGACCCACGGCGGCGTGACAAGTGAGAATGCCCATCCGCATGTGGCAGGAAAAGTGACGATGATCCATAACGGCATCATCGAGAACTACCATGCCCTGACAGCAAAATACCACCTGGAGGGAAAGCTCCATTCCCAGACAGACACGGAAGTTGCCGCTGCGACCTTAAACGAGATCTACAACGGTGACCCGTTCTCCTCCATCCATGAGTTCTTAAGACAGCTAGAAGGTTCCTACGCCTTCTGTATCATGTTTGAGGACCGGCCGGGTGAAGTTTATGCAGTGAGAAACGTAAGCCCGCTTGTAGCCGCTTACACAGCTTCCGGAGCCATGATCGCCTCTGACCTGACGGCTCTTCTTCCGTACTCAAAAAAATACTTTGTTGTCCCGGAAGGAAAGATCGTACAGCTCACTGCCTACCACGCGAGCCTCTACGAGCTTGACGGTACAAAGGTGGAGCCGGAGATCCTCGAGGCATCCTGGAACACGGACGCAGCCATGAAGAACGGCTTCCCGCATTTCATGATGAAGGAGATCCACGAGCAGCCGGAAGTATTAAAAAAGACGATTCTTCCGCGCCTCACAAAAGGTCTCCCGGACCTCTCCGATGAGAAGATCCCGGATGAGCTCTTAAAGCGGATCACAAATATCCGTGTCATCGCCTGTGGAACTGCCATGCATGCGGGAATGGTGGCGAGAGCCCTCATTGAGCCGCGCCTCAGAATTCCGGTGACCGTGTCCATCGCCTCTGAGTTCCGCTACGAGGAGCCGCTGATCGATGACTCGACCCTCACCATCGTGATCTCACAGTCCGGCGAGACCATCGATACCCTGGCGGCACTCCGACTCGCAAGGGAATGCGGTTCCACTGTAATTTCAGTTGTAAACGTAAAGGGATCCACGATCGCCCGCGAGAGCGACTACGTGATCTATACCCATGGAGGCCCTGAGATCGCCGTGGCGAGCACAAAAGCCTACACGGTACAGATCGCTGCCCTCTATCTTCTCTTCTGCCGCATGGCACTTGTACGCGGCGTATATACGGAGGAACATGCAGAGCAGTTCATGAGTGATCTCTTAAACTGCGCTTCCGCCATGGAGACCATGATCCGCGATGAGAATACGATCAATGAGATCGTCACCCACATCGTGAATTACCCGGATGTGTTCTTTATCGGCCGCGGCATGGACTACGCGTTCTCCTTGGAAGGCGCGTTAAAGTTAAAGGAGATCTCCTACATCCACGCGGAGGCTTACGCAGCAGGTGAATTAAAGCACGGAACCATCGCCCTGATCACAGACCATGTCCCGGTGATCGCCATCGCGACCCAGAAACACATCTTCGCGAAGACCATCTCCAACATCCGTGAGGTAAAGGCGAGAGGTGCCTATGTGGTACTCCTTGTAACGGAAGATACCGCTGTCGACGAGGGAATCGCCGATGTGATCATCCGCATCCCGAAGGAAGATGATAAATTCACCGTATTCCCGATCGCCGTCGTCCTCCAGCTCATCGCCTACTACGCTTCCGTCCAGAAAGGCCTCGATGTGGATCAGCCGAGAAATCTGGCGAAATCTGTGACGGTGGAATAATTACCAAATTTATATTCAATATTATTAGGGGCTGTCGCATTAGCAAATATTTTTTGCTGGGCGGCAGCTCTGCTTTATGCCCAAATGGTATCGAAATCGGTTACGTTTTCGATGCCATTCTTTATAAACGCAGTTCATTCTTCACGCTTCCAGTATCGCCTTGATACCTTTTGCGCTTCGCATCGCCACGTCCCGGAAGTGATTTCCGGGGTTCAGCTCCCAGCGCACATTCACGCCGACCTCCTGATAGTGCCTGACGATCGCCTCTGTATTTTCCTGCACGGTTTTCAGTACCGCATGCTTCGTCTTCGCCTCGGCATCCCCTAGCGACATGTAGAGCATCTCCGGTTGCCGCATCAGTTCATGCCGAAGCACGTATTCCCGGAACTTCGGAAACCACAGGGAGCCGGACATGCTGGCCACCCACGCGAAGCAGTCGCAGCGGTACATCGCATAGAGCGCAAAAAGCCCAGCCAGCGAGTACCCGGCGATGCCGACGTACGGCGCGCTTCCCCGGATTTTTTTCCTGGCTGCCGGCACGATTTCCGACGCCAATGTCTCCAGATAGGCATCCGCTCCTCCCGTAGCAGCCGGACCACGCTTCGACAGCGGCGGACAACTCCACGGCGTCATATCGTGATACCACTGAAGCTTTCCGACCACCAGCAGATTGCAGTCCGGCGCATCCATCGCCCGCAGCGCCTGCGCAAGCTCTTCCCCGTCTCCCATCACCGTATTGAAAACGATCAGTGGCCGGTTTTCTCCCTGCGCCGGATACAGCGTAAGCTCCTTTTCACATATCTGAAATCTGATCTTCTCCATTTTGTCACCATACATCAATCCGCGCTCTAATCAATCAAATCCGCTTCTTCTCTTTCATCCTAAGGAGTCTTTTCCTTCATTTCAAACGTTTTTGAAGCCAGGTTCACGGCTCCTCCCAGAACAGTTCGTCCAGTGTCCGGTTCAGCGCCCTGCAGATCGCGATGCAGAGTCGGATCGTCGGGTTATAATCGCCCTTTTCGATGGCGTTGATGGTCTGCCGCGACACGCCGACGAGATCCGCCAGCTGCTGTTGCGACAGATCCAGCGCCGCCCGCGCCGATTTCATCTTCAGGTTTTTCATTTCAGCAGACCTCCCACCGATCGACACCATTTTTCACGAATTTCATCGTCCGGTTTTTCATTCCGCCGAACCTCCCCGTTTGTCCACCCACGCTTTCAGCAGCAGGTTCACGATGATCAGCGCGAAGAACGCAAAGATCAGGAGATAGATGCCGCCATCCCAGGTGAGGATGCCATCGACGATCACGTCGCCAGCACTGGCATGCCCCCGGAAACTCAGGTACTGCATCACCATCACCGCCACCATGAGCACGATGGCTGCGTTCGAGCCCGACGCCTGCCGGATGCCCCAGTACGCATCCTTCCAGATATCATAGAGGATGACCACCAGACATCCCACCATGAGGCAGGCCATCATGAGGAGTGAAAACTCGATCGGCAGTGCACCCACGCACTCCTCCCACAGCATCACTGCCGCAAGCGAGAAGGCCAATGTCAAAAAGCCGTAGCGAAATGCTCTCCCTCGAATCAGTTCCTGCCGCTCATCATAACCACTGTAATCCTTATCCTTCTTAAACATGATGATCTTGAATATCTGAACCGCGATAAATGCAGCCGTAAATGATAAAATCTCTGACATATCCGTCGTCCTCCTTCCGACATAATGTAAAATATATCTTACATCTATAGTATATATTGGATGCGTCATTATGTCAAGAATATTTTACATTTCAAAGCATCAAGATGAGATCTAGGCCGGCTTTTACGCCTTAAAGCCAGTCATCTCAAAGCCGCATTCTTCAGCCACTTCGACACGTTTATGCTTCAAACCCGACCATCACCGAGCCCGTCTTTGCATAGTAGCAGCACAGCGCCCGCTCCGGGTGGATCACGCCATTGAAGGTACCGAACAGCTCCTCGATCCGCATCTTGAGCTGCAGCGCCGCCGCCTCGTTCTGGTTGTGCGCGATGATGACCCTGCCGCCGTTGTATCCGAGTTCCTTCATCTTCTCGAGAATCAGTACCAGCACCTTCTTATCGCCACGGCACTTGCCCTTGAAGTCGAGCGTTCCCTCCGGGCCCGCGGTGCCTACGATCCGGATGCCTATGAGGCCGATGCCCTTCGCGATCACGTGACTCACACGGCCGTTCTTCGCGAAATTATCCACCGAAGCCAGCGAGAAGTAGAGATGCGTCGTCTGATGGTAGGCCGCAAGACCTTTCTATATACCAAGATTCTCTAATCTCGTTGCAACATCACACATGTTTACAATCTCCTTTCCATCGAGCTTCACGATATCAACATATCGATTATCGCCCGTTAAAACTGCCATCAGCTTCAAAAATTTGTCTACATGCTCAATTTCCATTGGATCATTCGGAATATAGTCGGGATCTTTCCTTTTTTCCACAAAGAAACGGGCAGGCAACAGATTTAACTCTGCTCCCTGCCCAATCTTAATATCACTTACTTCTTATAACCTTTCTTGATCTCCACAAAATCCTGGATCATCTTCACAACTCCGTCATACCCGATCTTGCTGCTGTTCAGGCAGAGATCATAGCTTCTGGAGTCGCCCCAGCGCTTGCTGGAATAATAGTTATAGTAACTGGCACGTTTTTTATCGGTCTTGATCATGACATCCTTCGCCTGGGACTCAGAAATCTTATGGCGTTCCATCAAAGTCTTGATCTTCACGTCCTCGTCGGCTGTAATAAATACGGATACCACGTTCGGATAATCAGCCAGCGCGTAGTCAGCACAGCGTCCGATAATTACGCAGGATTCCTTGTCCGCAAGGTTTTTGATCGTATCAAACTGCGCAAGGAAGATCTTGTGGTTGATCGGCATATCCATATATGCAGAGTTCGTATATCCAAGGGAATATGTATCCATTACCAGGGAATATAAGAAACTGCTCGTCGGCTTCTCGTCGTGGGTCTCAAACAGCTCTTTACAGAGACCGCTCTCTTTTGCGGCCAGATTCAGGAGCTCTTTGTCATAACATTTTACACCGAGTTTTTCTGCTAATGCCTGCCCGATATGTCTTCCTCCGCTTCCGCATTCTCTTCCGATCGTAATAATAAGGTTATCACTCATATGCCACAGCTCCTTTCTGTCATCAAGCCTTCTGATAGCTATATTATACAAAAATTGCAGTCAATATGCAAGAGTTATCCCATGAATTTTCTGAATTTTTGTATCAGTATATGCATAAAGCAGAATAAGTAAGAATGTGCCAAGGCACATTCCCGCGCCGAGCGCGGTCGCTTGCGACAATCCACATCCTCGTGCGAGTGCGCATCATTGGCACGTTTTGAGGAATTTCTTATTGCACAAAAAAGCCGGGAAAAATTATCCCGGCAATTTTCTCAAAAGCTCCTCAAAATATTCCGGCAACGGTGCCGAAAACTCCATATACTCCCCCGTCCGCGGATGCACGAACCCTAAAATCCCTGCGTGCAGCGTCTGCCCCTGAAGCTTATACGGGCATTTCGCCGGACCATAAACGGCATCACCCAAGAGCGGATGTCCAATGCTTGCCATATGGACGCGGATCTGGTGCGTTCTACCCGTCTCCAGGCGGCACTCGATATGGGTGAAATCCTTAAACCGTGTGAGCACCTTGTAATGGGTCACTGCGGATTTTCCGTTGTTATAATTGACTGCCATCTTCTTCCGGTCCTTTGGGCTTCTCCCGATAGGTTCGTCGATCACTCCCTCATCGTCCTTCAGGGCTCCGTGAACGATCGCCTGATAACGGCGGGTGATGGAATGCTCCTTGAGCTGTGCCGCTATGGAATTGTGGGCGAGATCATTCTTGCATGCAATGATGACGCCGGTGGTGTCCATATCGATCCTGTGGACGATTCCCGGGCGCAGAACTCCGTTGATCCCGGAGAGGTCTTCCTTACAGTGAAACATCAGCGCATTCACCAATGTCCCCGTATAATGTCCAGCAGCCGGATGAACCACCATCCCCTTCGGCTTATTTACAAGGATCACATCATGGTCCTCATATAAAATATCCAGTGGAATATCCTCCGGCACGATCTCCGGCTCCACAGCCTCCGGCACCTCGAAGGAGATAAGATCCCCCTCAGCCACCTTGTAGCTCGCCTTCACCGGACGTCCGTCCACCATAACTTCCCCTGATTTTAAAAGCTTCTGGAGGAAGGAGCGTGAAAGATTCTCATACTGTTCCGCAAGGAACTTATCGATCCGGTCTCCCGCCGTCTCCTCCGTCACAAAATATTCTTCTCTCACTGGTTATTCTCCTTTTTTCGATGAAAGGAAGGAAAGCTCATCTTCCTTATAGAAAAAGCCGATGAGAAGGATCAGAAGTCCGGCCGCGCAGACTACATAACAGTCTGCCACATTAAAGATCGGGAAATCGATGAGGCTGAAGTAGAAGAAATCCACCACAAATCCTCTCACCGCACGGTCGATCAGGTTTCCGACCGCGCCGGAAAGAAGAAGGACCATGGAAATATAGAGCGGCAGATACCGGTTCCCGGAAGGAAGCTTTGCCACAAAAACAAGGACCGCGATCACAGCCGCAGCAACCAGGAAGAAAAACCACTGTTTTCCCTGAAGAATTCCAAAGGCAGCGCCCCTGTTTTCCGAGTACAGAAGCTCAAAGATTCCCTTGATCAGCACAAGCGGCCCATTGACCCGCAGCGTGTTGTAAGCCATACTCTTCGCCCACTGGTCCAGAGCGATGAGCAGGGTGGCACATACGGCAAGAACACCGTAGCGTTTTCCGATGGTATTCATAAAAACTCCTATCTGAAAATAGTTGCCAGGGCGCGTTCCATCTCATCCTTCGTGACGGTGCGGTCGATATAGGCATGACCCACACGGTCTAAAAGAATAAACTTGATAACGCCGGCTTCCATCTTCTTATCATTTTTTGTCGCAACGATGACTTCTTCCGTATTAAGGCCGGAAACGCATGTCGGGATAGAGAAATACTCCATCAGTGCCTTGTATGCGTCGATCTCATCCTGTTTTACAAGTCCGCGCTCTTTGCAGATATTCATGGCAGCCAGGGCACCGACAGCGACACAGTGGCCGTGAAGCATCGTAAAGTTCTTTAATTTCTCAATGGCATGGCCTAATGTGTGGCCAAAGTTTAAGGTCGCGCGCTCATTCTGTTCCGTCGGGTCGATCTCAACAACCTCACGCTTGATGAAATCACTGCCCTGGATCAGAAGCTTTAAGGTGTCCGCGTCTTTTGCGAGGATCTTCGCCCTGTTCGTCTGGATCCAGTCAAAGTACTCTTTATCGAGGATCAGGCCGTGCTTGATGACCTCTCCCATGCCGCCGGAAAACTGGTTGTCCGGAAGCGTCTGAAGCGTATTGATATTGGTAAATACCAGCTTCGGCATATGAAAAGATCGGAAGAGCGTCGTGTAGGGAAAGAGTGTAGATCTCGGTGGTCGCC
>ENA-OVGM01001809-OVGM01001809.1-human-gut-metagenome-genome-assembly--contig:-NODE-1809-length-16181-cov-4.579313_pt1 | contig 16181 bp, 11 predicted proteins | sample MGYA00237773_ERZ505425 | MGnify/ENA primary metagenome ERZ505425 (study PRJEB26158, sample SAMN06016407) | human gut metagenome | biome: human gut; feature: ankylosing spondylitis patient; material... | reverse complement strand
CAACCAGACGAAGGGGTGCCGTATATAAAAACACTGGAAACCATTGAAAATAAAGGATTTTTTCAAAGATGTTTACATATATTTTCAACCAAAAGATGAGGAAGGTTCGGAAGGTTTGGCGTTTCAAGTTGTTATATCTTTAAAGTAAAATAAAAAATTAAATAGACAAACAATTAACTTTTAGAAACTAATCACTTTTAAATTTATTTCAGATGAGACAAACAACAAAATTTTATGCAGTTTTATTGTGCGCAGCGTTGGGCTTCTCTACATCAATTCAGTCTTGTAAAGACTATGATGATGATATTGACAGCCTGAATGAACGAATCGATGCTGTAAACAAAAGCCTTGAGGATCTGAAAAAAGATTTCGGAGCTCTTGCTTTTGTCAAAGATGTGAAATGGGACGAATCAACCCGCACACTGACCATCACACCGGCAACCGGTAATCCTGTGACTTATACCATAGCTGATGCCGATACTAAGGATGGAAACACCCAATATACTTTGGAAACAAAAGCAGAGGGTAAAACTGTTACCATTACTTTAAAAAACGATAAAGGCGAAGTTATTTCTGCACCGACAATCACAATGCCTGACACGCCGGCTGAATTTGATGGAACAAAATTGACTATTGGAGAAAAGGGAGCTATTTTATATGATGGCGAACCGACTGGAGCAACTTTACCTCAAGTTACCATTCCGGGAATGACTATCACAGAAATCAAAGATGCTGCCGGTACAGTCATCGGTTACACCATCAAATATGGCGATAACGAACCGGTTAACTTAAAATTGATTTCTGAAAAACTGCAAGGTTTGGTATTCATACCTGACTTTTACTATCAGGGAATTGAAGCTATGGCTGCCAATACTTTCTACTACAAGGCTCTGACATTGCCTACTGTTAACGCAAACGACGACTTTTCTACTGATAAAGCCACAGAAGGAAAAACTTTCTCTTTAACCCCGAATTTAGTTGCAAATTACCACCTGAATCCTTCAAATGCTGCTGTCAGCGATCTGAAAAAAGAGAACATGTTCTTCATCGCTGAAGATAAAGCATATACTAAAGCTGGTGCACACAATGTTGAGGTTACTGACTTCAAAGTAAATAAGGGTGTATTGACAGTTCAGGCCGGCTTGAACAAAGGTATGCTGAAAGACATTGAAAAAGACGGTGAAGTTACAGTTTTGGCTCTGCAAGTAGGTACCAAGAATGCAGAAGGTGACACCCTGATTACTTCCGACTATGCCGCTGTTAAAGCAAGGGAAGTGAAAAATATTGTTTTGGCCGATGCAGCAAAAGGATATCAAGCTACAGAGGTACATTTTGTAACTACAGCTGCCGAAGCTATTGCCAATGACCCGCAATTCACTATCCTTTGGGATAATGCTAAGGGAATCGACGTAGCTGAATTGGTAGCGACACATGCAGATGATGCTGACAGCAAGCATATTAGTCTTGATGAAAAGGCTTCAACCGATAAAATCAAAGCCTACGGATTCAAGTACAAGTATGAATTGATTGGATACCTTGCAGGTGACAATAAGACTTCTCAGAGTGCTCATGCAGCAATGAACGGTTCTATTTTACGTGCACAAACAACACAAAACGGTTTACAACAGGCTTTCGGTGCTGAGCAGAATCGTTCAACCATCGGTCGTATGCCGTTGGTACGTATAAGCTTGATTGATACTGCTGCAAACAACGTAGTAGCTGTAGCTTACATCAAATTCAAAATCACAGACAAAGAAGAAGTTGCTCCAGTCGATGAGGTATTACATGTAGCAAACTTTACTTTCAACGACAAGTACACAGTTGGCTGTACTCCTGCTTCTTACAACTTCCCGTTGAATTGGGCTAAAGTAGAGGAAGGTATCTACACCGCATTGAATATGTCTAAAGAAGAGTTCGAAGGTGAATTCAAATTGGAATTCTATACCGATCCGAATCTGGAACAATTCACTAACACAACCATCAACGCACAGAAAGTTACGACGAGATTGGGCATTGCCTCCAGAAAACAGGATAATACTGGTGGCGAAATGACCGACGTACTGGCATGGGAGGTATCTCAGGCAGAAGCTTACAATATATTCTCTGCAGGTGCAACAGAAGCTAAAATCATCGTTCGTTTCGTAAGAGAAAATGCCAATAATACGAAACACTATGTATATGTAACCTTGACCTGGAAACCGGCCGAATTGAATGTAGAGCCTACAGGAGCCATTTTAGACGATGCGAACACTAAATTCACAAGTGCTTGGTTTGCAGAAGATAAAGGAACTCCTGGATTCTATGAAGTTCACTTCAATGTTGAGGTTCCTAAGACTGATGCAACTTGCAAATTCGAAAAGAATATTCTTGACGTATTTGTTGGACAAAAAGTACTGATTAGCGATGTTGATAAAACGACATATCCTTCATTCACAGCTGATAAGTTAGTTAAAGAATTTGTATTCGTTACTCCTGACGAAACTATAGTATCCGGTTCTGATGATAATAGCTACAAATTAAGCGTAAGTACAGACGGCCTGACATTGAATGCAACCCTGTTGGATCAGAATGGTAAGGAAACTGCAACTAAAGATGCTGTAGCTGTATTGTCGACTACTACAGATGCAGATGCTACTAACAACTTTGTAATTTACCAAGATAATGACATTGCAAAAGCAGTATTGAACTATGCCGGACACTTAGCCCTAGGTAAAAATGAAACTCTGACTGCAAAAGTACAGGTAAATGTAGTTAACGGTTGTGACCAGAAGTTGGATGTTGCCAACAATACATTCGATGTGAAGTTCTTGCGTCCAATCTCTATCGAGGCTACCGATGGTTCTTTGGAAGATGCTAAAGACAATGGTTCTGATCTTGCTTTGAAGGACGCTATGCAGTTTGTAGATTGGAGAGGATTTGAATTTGTTCCTGATAACATGAACTATTTCGAATACTATGGTGTTGAAACAATCGCTATCAATGTTGATGACATCATGTTAGGCGGTAAGAAACTGAAAGACGTGTATCCTGCTGCACGGGTTGATTATTCCGAAACGACAACGGATAAGATCGCAAGTGGAGATTTCGGTACAATCACCTGGCATAACAACAGTACAGCATTGTCCGCAGATATCACCATCGAGTTACCGGTAGAGGTTACTTACAAATGGGGTACTTTCAAAGTTCCTGTTCCTGTTGTGGTTAAGAAAACCATTGGTCAATAAGATATTGAAGCGGATATATCATTGACAGAGGGGGCGTGAATGCGCCCCCCTTTTTTATCAAATACGATTTTACACATGAGAATACTAGGATTGTTATTGTTGCTTGCAATGGGTCTTGCCGCTTGCCGCGATAAGGGCCCGAAGACAGAGGTTGTCTATGCTACCGACCCCAATGTCATGAAGGTAGGATCAAAGGATTCTGCAGCTGTCAAAACCCTCGTCACCATGTTTATGGATCGAATGAAGTCTGGGCATCCGGATTCGGCACTGATGCTGCTGCGCACGGCAAAACCGGATTGCGAACCACAAGGTTTGAACCGGGAGGGGTTTATAGAGTTCATGAAAACATACAGACAATTCCCGGTGGCAAATTATACGTTGGAATATATTAAATTTAAGAATCCCAACAATAATGAAATAAAATGCAGGATATTAACATCAGACAACACAAAGCTAAACTGGTATTTTAAACCTGTTCGCTACCTTGGTCGTTGGAGTCTTTGCCTTAAAGACAAAGTAGACGATCCGTTGGAGTGAAAATGAATTAATCACAAAATCCATTATCATGAATATGAAACAAGCAATTTTAGCCGCCTTGCTTTTAGCAAGCAGCACGTCTCTTTTCGCACAAAAGGAGACAGAGAAAACAGAGTTCCGCCCGCATTGGTATATGCAGGTGCAGGGAGGTATCGGCCATACGATCGGAGAAGGTAAGTTTTCCGACCTGGTGTCGCCGGCAGCAGCCCTGTCGGCAGGCTACCGTTTTACGCCCGTGTGGGGATTGCGCGGAGGATTCAGCGGATGGCAGGGGAAAGGCTGTTGGGTGAATCCCCGACAGGAGTATAAGTTCAATTATGCACAGCTGAACGCAGAGACCACTTTCGACATCGCCAACTGCCTCGGAGGATTCAATCACAAGCGTTTCTTCAACCCTTATCTGTTTGCAGGTATCGGGGTCAACATGGCTTTCAACAACGACGACGCTGTTGCCCTCAATGAGGCTGGAAACAAACTGCAATATCTATGGGACGACACCAAGGCTTTCGTGGCAGGCCGTCTGGGAGTAGGGATGGATTTCAGAATTTGTGATGCCGTAGCGTTTAACCTCGAAGGGAATGCCAATACCCTATCCGACCATTTCAACTCGAAGAAAGCAGGAAATGCCGACTGGCAATTCAACATTCTTGCCGGCGTGAGCATCCGCTTCGGCAAGGGATATACCAGGAAAACACAAAAGGCTGCCCCGACTTCTATCCCACCCCGGAACGTACCGAAGGAAGAGCCGAAAGAGGACCCGAAACCGGTTGTCGTGCCTGAAAAAAAGACAGAAAAACTTCAGCCGATACAGGTAAATGTGTTCTTCAAAATCAACTCAGCTGTGATCCGCCCGGAGGAAGCCGGCAAAGTGGATGAACTTGCCGCTTATCTGCAAAAAAATCCGGCAGCGCAAGTTACCCTGACAGGATATGCCGATGTGCAGACCGGCAATCACCGTCTCAACAAGACGCTTTCCGCCAGACGTGCACAGGCCGTAGCCGATGCACTCACGGCAAAAGGCATTGCCGCCGACCGCATCACCGCCGACTTCCAAGGCGATACCGTCCAGCCATTCGCCACTCCGGAAGAAAACCGGGTCACCATCTGCATCACAGCAGACGCTCCGGGCATGTAACGACAAAGACATCCCCTAAAAGAAAATTGCCCTCTGAAAGCCGTTCAAAACTTTCAAAGGGCATTTCCTAACTTCGTCATCCAGAATCAGCAAAACAATGCCTTTTCCGTAAACTCCCCGACTTTCAGGTATTTCCGATAGATTTCCTCATACAGCTTCGCATTGGCAGCATTGGGAGTATATTCCATAGCAAACCCGGAGCTCATGGCCTTCTGAGCATCTTCAACACGGTTATATACCCCGGCCGCGGTAGCCGCAAACATAGCAGCTCCCAGGGCACAGGCCTGATCAGTCTTACAGACTTTGATCGGCATATTCAAAACATCACTCAGCGTCTGCATAACAAACGGAGATTTCAAAGCAATTCCTCCGATTCCGATCACGCTATCGATCTGAACCCCCTCATTCCGGAAACGATCGACGATCGCCTTCGAACCGAAAGCGGTAGCCTCTACCAAAGCCCGGAAAATACGGGGAGCGGTACTTCCCAAAGTCAATCCGGTAATCGTTCCCTTCAATAACTGATTGGCATCCGGGGTGCGCCGTCCGTTCATCCAATCGGTAGCAATAACCGTACTTTCTTCCGCCGGTATCTTTTCAGCCTCGGCCGTCAAAGCAGGAATAATCCGGGTGCAAGCTTCTGCCACAAGCCGCTCTTTCATCTCCTCATCCAGCAAATCGCTCTTTCCGACTATCTCTTTCAACGGGAATTCCAACACCCGTTTAAACCAGGCATAAATATCCCCGAATCCCGATTGTCCGGCTTCCAAACCAACCATACCGGGAATAACCGACCCATCTACCTGCCCGCAAATGCCTTTGATCAGTTTATGTCCGATCTCCTCATAAGTAGCCACCATGACATCACAAGTCGATGTACCGATCACCCGCACAAAAGTATGCGGAGTGACCCCGGCTCCGACAGCTCCCATATGGCAATCGAAAGCACCTCCTGCAACCACGACTTCTGTAGTCAACCCCAGGCGTTCAGCCCATTCCGGTGATAACTTACCTACCGGTTTATCGGCAGTCTCCGTCTTTTCAAACAAGCGTGAACGAAAACCGGCCAACAAAGGATCTAAAGTGGTCAGAAACTCCTCACTGGGTAATCCTCCCCATTGTTCATGCCACATCGCTTTATGGCCACAGGCACAACGGCTGCGGACGATATCGTCACTCTTGGTCACTCCGGTGATCAAAGCCGGCAACCATTCACAATATTCTACGATCGAATATGCTTTCGCCCTGACATGCTCATCTTCACGAAGTACATGTAAAGCTTTTGCCCAAAACCATTCCGACGAATAGATTCCTCCTTCATAAGCCGAATAATCGATATTCCATTCTCCGCAAAGTCTATTGATCTCGGCAGCTTCCCGGATTGCCGTGTGATCTTTCCAAAGTACAAACATCGCGTTCGGATTCTCAGCGAATTCCGGCAAGAGCGCCAAAGGAGTCCCCGTGGCATCGGTAAAAGCAGGGGTACTCCCGGTTGTATCGAAAGCGATCCCCACCACTTTTTCCGCCGTACCGGCAGGACAAGCCGCCAAAGCCTCTTTCACCGAAGCTTCCAACACATCGATATAATCCTGCGGATGCTGACGATATTGATTGATCGCCGGATTACAGTATTTCCCCTCTTTCCAGCGGGGATAATATTTCACAGCAGTGGCCAGTGTCTCCCCTGTCAGCGCATTCACAACGATCGCCCGGGCCGAATCACTACCATAATCTAAACCTATAACGTATTTTTCCATATCTTCTCTAATTGAAAACTGAAAATTGACAGAGATAATTGTCAATTATCAATTAACAGAGTGCTTTATTCAGCATATAATAAACTTCGTTCATACGGAGTTCTTTCTTGAATTCCGGAATGGTGGTGTTTTTGTCGATCACAACCATTTCTATCCCTGCTATCTCGGCATAATCTTCCCAATATTCGGTAGTCAGGTCATACGAAAAACTGGTATGATGCGTACCTCCTGCCAAAATCCAGGCACCTGCACCGACTTCCAGATTCGGTTGCGGTATCCACAAAGCCGAAGCAACGGGAAGTTTAGGTAATTTTTTACTCTTGATACAATCCACCACATTGACAATGAGACGGAAACGGTTACCCAAATCCACGACAGTAGCAGCAACTCCTTCTCCTTGTTTGCTGGTGAAAACCAAACGGGCGGTTTCGCTGTCGATACCGATACTCAGCCGGTGTACTTCGAGCCGTGGTTTCTGCTCTGCAATCAACGGGCATACTTCCAGCATATGAGCCTGTAAGATGGCACTCTTTTCCCCATCGAAATGCAAGGTATAATCTTCGAGGAAAGAACATCCTTTAGGTAATCCCTGACTCATAAACCAGGTAGTCCGGTAAAGAGCCGCCGTTTTCCAGTCACCTTCCGCCCCGAAGCCATATCCTTCAGCCATCAGACGCTGTGATGCCAAACCCGGAATCTGATCGAATAATCCCAGATCGTTGAAATTGGTTGTAAATCCTTTTGCTCCGGTATCTTTCAACAAACGGCGCAAGGCGATCTCGGCTTTTGCAGAGTTCCAGACTTTGGTATAAGCTTCCGTACCGGTCTGTTCCAGAGCAGCATCATGCTCGTATTCTTTAAAATAAGTAGCCACTAAAGCCTGTACCTCCTTATCCTCGACAGCCTGATAATAAACCATCAGATCATTCACCGGGCAATAGTCGACATGATACCCCAATACCTGTTCTGCAGTCACTTTATCCCCGTCGGTCACAGCCACATTATTCATCTGGTCACCGAAACGAAGGATCAGCATATCCTGAGCATCGGCCCAGGCAGCAGCGACACGCATCCAAACTGCAATTTTTTTCTGAGCGGCCTCATCCTGCCAGTGCCCCACCACCACCTTGCGGGGTTTACGCATACGGGTCACGATGTGACCGAACTCCCGGTCACCGTGAGCACTCTGATTCAGGTTCATAAAATCCATATCTATGGTATCCCAGGGGATTTCTTTATTAAACTGAGTATGGAAATGCAACAACGGTTTCTTCAGTTCCTGCAATCCATGAATCCACATCTTAGCCGGAGAAAAAGTATGCATCCAGGTAATTACCCCGATACATTTCGCATCATGATTAGCAGCCTTGAATGTTTCCGTGATTTCTTTCGCCGAATTCACCGTACCTTTATATACTACTTTCACCGGCAAATTTCCGGATTCATTCAATCCTTTTACCATCTCATTGGAGTGAGCATCTACAGCCACAACAGCATCTCTTCCGTACAGCAGCTGAGCTCCTGTCACAAACCATACTTCAAAATTTTCGAAAGCCATAATTATTTTAAATTGATAATCGACAATTGATAATGCTATCCATTTTCAACAGTCAATCTGAATTATTACTTATTTTACCTATTATATTCCGGCAATGCACCCGACAGTAAAGGTCAACTGTGCATTGTCAATTCAATTTATTGTCCGTAATAAGCATTCGGACCGTGTTTACGGAAGAAATGCTTCTGAATCAGATAAGGATTCATAGATAAACGGGGGTTAACCGTAAGCGCCACAAAAGCCATCTTAGCCACTTGTTCCATCACCACAGCATGGTGTACCGCTTCGTGAGCATCTTTTCCCCAGGAAAAAGGACCATGGTTTTTGACCAGTACTCCGGGGATATATTCCGGGTTCAACTTCCGGAAACGTTCCACAATCACATTCCCGGTTTCCTCCTCGTAGGCTCCTTCGACTTCCGCCTGAGACATATCCCGGGTACAAGGAATCGGCCCACTGAAATAATCCGCATGTGTGGTGCCGATATTCGGTAGATCGATACCGGCCTGAGCCCATGACGTAGCATACGTAGAATGGGTATGCACCACTCCTCCGATCGCCGGGAAAGCCTTGTACAACACCAGATGGGTCGGAGTATCCGAAGAAGGTTTCAAACTCCCCTCTACGATATGCCCGTCTAAATCCACTACTACCATATCTTCCGGTTTCATCTGTTCATAAGCTACACCGGAAGGTTTGATCACCACCAGGCCCGATGTCCGGTCGATAGCACTGACATTCCCCCAGGTAAAAATAACCAGGCCATGCTTCACCAATTCCAGATTCGCCTCACAAACCTCTTTTTTCAATGCTTCTAACATAACTACTATTTTAATTTATTACCAGAAATACCAATAGAACACAACGGTAATCAGTATAATGATAGCGGAATGGATGACATCCCATTTGTTCCAGCTAGCACGGGTAACCGCTTTTTGTTCGTCTGTCGTCGAACCGAATGTCAGGCCGACGATCTGTTCTGCAGGTGCCGGTTTTGTGAAACGGCTAACAACCACAATCACCAGCATACAGAACAATAACATACCTCCACAGAAGAACAACCAGTTCGTATCGTAAAACAGATATTTAAACCAGGAATCGCTGAAAGTCGCTCCCGAGGTATAATACACTTTAGCCCCCAAACGGGTGATACCGATAATAAATCCGGCGATCAAGCCCCACATACCGCCTTTCGGAGTTGCTTTTTTCGAGCAAATACCCAATAAGAAAGCCGCTGCAATACCCGGTGCCAGTACAGATTGTACATCCTGCAAATAGTTATACAACACCGATCCTACACTTTTCATTACCGGAATCCAAAGAATACCTAACACGACTACCACTACCGTAGCGACACGTCCGACATAAAGCAAAGTCTTTTCGGAAGCCTTCGGTCTGTATTTTTTATAGAAATCGATTGTAAATAACATAGCGGAAGAGTTGAATAAAGAAGCCAGCGAACTCATCAAGGCTGCCAAAATACCGCATACGACCAACCCCTTAAAACCGGCAGGCAATAATTTAGCTACCAAAGTCGGGAATGCAGCATCGGCGGAACTCATCGTAAATGTTTCCCCATTCACGGTAATACCGTGTTTTTGCATAGCAAAAGCAACCATTCCCGGAATCAGGAATAAGAAGACAGGCGTCAGTTTCAGATAAGCACCGAATATAGCCCCCCGCCGAGCCTGAGTTTCATCTTTACCCGACAATACACGCTGTACGATAAACTGGTCGGTACACCAATACCAGAAACCGATAACAGAAGACCCGATGAACACCCCTAGCCAAGGGAAATTGGTATCCCGGTTACTCCGGATCAGATTGATCATCGAATCACCATATTCATTTACCGGAGTCACCCGACAAGCTTCCAACACCTGATCCCAGCCACCGACAGCTTTCAAACTCAACACCAGAATCACCAAAGAACCGATCAGCAAAATCGGAGTTTGAAGCACAGAAGTATAAAGCACCGATTTCATACCACCGATCACCGTATACAAAGCAGTCAACAGCACCAATCCGATCGCAGCGATCCAGAAGAAATCGATTCCCCATAGTTCCTGAATACCGAACACTTCTTTGAAAACCAAACCTCCGGCATATACCGTCACGGCTACTTTAGTCAAGACATAACTGACCAAAGAGATTACCGATAAAATCGTCCGGGATTCTTTATTATAACGTCTTTCAAGGAATTCGGGCATCGTAAGCACCATACTTCTGGAATAAAAAGGCACGAACACCCAACCGAGAATCAGGATCATCCAGCCCTGAATTTCCCAATGTGCCATAGCCATTCCACTCGAAGCACCGGCACCGGCTAAACCGATCAAGTGCTCAGAACCGATATTCGAGGCAAAAATCGAGGCCCCGATAGCCAACCAGGTTGCATCACGTCCGGCCAGAAAAAAGTCACCGGAACTTTTCTGTTTTTGTTTGAAAACCCAGACAACGATTCCAATCATGGCAATCGCAAAAAGGGCAATTACGATATAATCTAATGTTCCCACAATAATGATATTTAAAAATGAATATTTAGCGATACACTTTATTTCTCTACAGAAAATTTATAGATACAATGACTGGAATAAGTCTGCCCCGGTTCCAGGTAAACAGACGGCCATCGGGGTTTGTTCGGAGAATCGGGAAAATGTTGTGTTTCCAGGCAAACAGAAGCCCGTTGGTTATAAACGACCCCTTTTTTCCCTTTCACAGTTCCATCGAGGAAGTTACCGGTATACACCTGAATACCGGGCTCATCCGTATATACCTCGAGTACTATACCGGACTCAGGCGAAGACAAACGGGCAGCGACAGTAGAAAGATCTCCTTTAGTGTTCAATACAAAATTATGGTCGTAACCGTTTCCATTTTTCAACTGAACAAAATCATAACGGTCTATCTCCCGTCCGATTTCTTTCGGTTGAGTGAAGTCCATAGGCGTTCCGGCCACCGGAACGATCTCACCCGTTGTCATAAAGGTACTGTCGACCGGAGTATACCCATCCGCATTCACATACAACAAATGATCCGTAGCGGCAACAGCCGGATTACCCGACAAATTGAAATAAGAGTGATTCGTCATATTGATCACCGTTTTCTTATCTGTCACAGCCTCGTACTGAATATCGATAGCATTATCATCTGTAAGATGAAAGCGCACTTTCGCCCGTACATTTCCAGGGAAATTCTGATCGCCATCCGGAGAAAAACGGGTCAGTTCGAGAGTCGTACCATCGATCTGATTGGCTTCATATATCTGATATTGCCAACCTTCCGGCCCACCGTGTAAACAATGTCCATAGTTATTCTGCGGCAATTGAATAGTTTCGCCATCGATTTCGATTCTCCCCTGTGCAATCCGGTTAGCATACCGACCGATAGAGGCTCCAAAATCGCTGGGTATATTCCGATAATCTGCCAAACTATCGAAACCCAATACCACATCTTTCCTATTTCCATGTTTATCCGGAACCAAAACAGACACGATACGGCCACCGAAATTAGTGATACAAACTTCCATTCCGGCCGAATTCTTCAAAGTATAGAGACCGGCCTGTTTCCCATCGATCTCTGCCTGAAACTTCTTCGGATTCAGTCCGGAAAGAGTTGTCTCTTCCTTTGCTTTTGGGGAACAAGAACTCATGATTCCTGCAACAACCACCAAACCCAATACAAACGTTTTCATAATCTTTGCTATAATTTATGATTTAGATTTCATTTTAGTATGTTCAAATTTTCAGGACTATTCACTTTTGAAACGCCCACATAAGTGTTTAAAAAACACTTCAAATATAGTGTATACAAAACACTTTAAAAATATTTTTTACAACTTTCTTTGAAATATTTTCAATAACTCACTGTATATCTACTGATTACCAAAAGTAATTTAGACTATTTTTAAATAAAAACCCGGATATCACCGACGCCATCGTCGTACTCCTTATTATTAAAAGTACGATAAATTCAGATCCCGATGAACATTTGTAAAATCTGCTTTTTTTACATAAATTGCACTCCTTTATGATAAAGCAAGAAGCCTGACGCAAACGATAACTTTTTTCGAAAGCAACAGGCAACAGATTAAGACACACCATTAATAAATTTATAACAATAAAGAAATCATGGATACTCGTATCGTAAGAAATCTATTCAAAGAAAAATTCGGAACCGAAGGAATGTTGTATTTCTCGCCCGGTCGTATCAACCTCATCGGCGAACATACAGATTACAATGGAGGATGTGTTCTTCCAGGTGCCATCGATAAAGGCATCTTAGCAGAAATCAAACCCAATGGGACAGACAAAGTCCGGGCCTATTCGGCAGACCTGCAAGCTTATGCCGAATTCGGCCTGAACGAAGAAGATAAACCCGAAGCTTCCTGGGCACATTACATCTTCGGAGTATGCCGCGAAATGCTGAAACGGGGGGCACAAATCAAAGGTTTCGATACCGTTTTTTCAGGTGATGTACCTCTTGGAGCCGGTCTTTCATCATCGGCAGCCCTCGAGAGTACTTTTGCTTTTGCTCTGAATGAGATTTACAAGGCCGGATTCGATAAAAAAGAATTGGTACTGATCGGACAGAAAACAGAACACCATTATTGCGGGGTAAATTGTGGTATCATGGATCAATTTGCATCGGTTTTCGGTAAAGCAGGCAACCTGATCCGTCTGGATTGCAGTACGATGGAATATGAATATATCCCTTTCGATCCACAAGGCTATAAATTAGTATTGATCGATTCTGTCACCAAACACGAACTGGTCGATTCACCCTATAACAAACGCCGCCAATCCTGCGAAAGGGCAGCAGCAGCTATCGCCGGTAATCATCCGGAAGTAAAACTGCTCGGAGATGCAACCCTGGAAATGCTGGAAGAAGTTAAAGATAAAATCAGTGAAGAAGATTACATGCGGGCAACCTATGCCATCCAGGAAAACAGCCGGCTTGCCGATACTTGCGAAGCTTTAAAACGAGGTGATTACGAAACCGTAGGAAAAAACATATACGCTACCCATCATGGCATGAGCAAACTTTATGAAGTCAGTACCGAAGAATTGGATTTCCTGAACGATGTCGCCAAAGAATGTGGGGTAACCGGTTCACGGATCATGGGAGGTGGTTTCGGTGGATGTACGATTAACCTGGTAAAAGACGCTTATTACGACCGATTCATCGAAACAGCGATCAGTCGTTTTAAGACAAAATTCGGTAAAGAACCGAAAGTATATCCGGTAACCATCAGTGACGGAGCACGCAAATTGAATTAAAACAAAATCATCCTAGCTAAAAAATTCATGGAGAGGGACTCCCCGGAAGGTTTTTCCTCTTCATGAAGAGGAAAAATAATAACAATGACAACCTATCCGATCCGGGCTGCCCAATCGGTAACAATCTAGCGTAACACAGGAGACAGGGGATAAACCAACACCCCGTCCCCCGTGAGCTATTTTATTTTTTCAGGAAAGCCTGGTATTCTTCCCACAAGCTATCTGTCGTCACTTGCTCGCCGAAAATATGTTTCATGGCTTTATCGAAGCTCCAGGGAACGATCTCTAAAACCGATTTATTGAATTTTCTCAGGAAATCCGGATCTTTGCCGGTCAACCACTCCAGGAAAAAACCGGTCGTCCGGTACCCATCCATCCAGTGTCCGCCCGGTTTACGGCTATCCACCGGGAAAAAGCCATTATGATAACGGACTGCATCGGCCATTCCTTCGATAAATACCCAGAATTCGGTTCCGGGTTTATAACCGCCGATCCCCTGAGGTTCCAGTTGGTAAGCATGAGTCAGCTCGTGATAAAGCACTCCCCGGGTTTCATAGAGCACCTTATCGTCTCCCTGGCTATCCTCCGATTTTTCCACCCACCGGGAACTATAGAAAATATTGACCACCGGCGGTTGTCCCCCTTTGGCCGAAATACCGTCGGTATCCTCCAGGTTGTATTCGATCTTCTCTACTCCCGGCATAGAATCCGTCGCCGACCAATAAAGCGTCTGAGCTACCCATAAAGCATGTTGCTGGATGAAAGCTTCCGGTTCGGGTACGATCCGTCTATAAATCTGAGCCCCCTTCGTTCCGGCCGCCTTATCTTTAAAATCAATGACAGGATAAGAGAAATTCTTCCAATTCGGAGCCTCCCACTTTTGAGCCCATACTCCTTGCGAACAGAATAAAACGAACAGAACAAACAAAACTTTGAAGTCCTTCATATCATACAAAACTTTGAAATCTAAAAAAATCATGAAGGCGATCACTTCGACAAAGTAAAACAGTCGATATCCGGAGCCCAATTATAACTGTTCCCCATCCGGACCGTATTGTATCCGGGTTTCAGAGTCACCGGAACAGTCACAGTCCGCAGCCCGTTATCGTCCCCCAGTTGTTTCAACACCTGTTTTTCCCCATTGACCGTCAGTTCCAGCTGCCGCCCGGCACCCTGTGTATATTGAACGGTCATCCAGTATTGTCCTCCTTTTTCGCTATATACCTCTTTCCATTCTGCATAATTTTCCGGTTGTCCCCCCAAATACCCGACGATCATTTTCCCGGAAGTACCTTCTTGCGGAGTATATCTGACTGCATTCGGATTTTTACCCAAATCATCGAATAAAGGCAGGTAAGCCCATTCGGCTTCGTACACTGTCGGTTCGATCCGTTTTTTCCCTTCGATCCGTAAAATCATCGCCCCATGGGCCGGAACTTCCTGTTTCAACGCCCCGTCCACTTTACCCAAATCGCGGTGTTTCACCAAATCCCTCACCTTTACTGTACCCTCGAACTCGAGATCTGTCAAAGGTACGGTGAAAGAACAAGGCTGCTCAGAAGGATTGTAAAGCGCTACAGCACGCACCTTCCCCCGTTTTTGTTCGATATCTTTTACCAACACATAACCTTCATTTTCGTGCTGAACGACATAAGCTTGCAAACCCAGCGGATCCTGATTCAGGGCTAAAAGTTCCTTATTTTTCAATAGCTCTAAAGTGGCATCCGACATTTTCTCCAGATTACATCCGATCAGCAAAGGCGAACTCATGATACACCATAAACCGAAATGAGCCTCTTCTTCGGTTTGGGTCAATCCTTCTCCCCCTACCGGGCTGGCTTCCCGGAATCCGACCACCATCATGTCCATATCGTTATAATGTCCGTCTCCTGCATAAGCCGACAGATAAAGATTTTTCCCGACGACATATTTTATCGATTCCCATCTGGCCTGGATATCACCGCTAATCCGCCAGGAACCGGCCACTTCTTTCGCCCAGGTACCCGGATAAGCCCAACGGCAAATGTTAAGGGCGACCTGCCGGTTTACGATATCGATATGCTGACGGATATCGGTATACCGGTCTCTTTCGTTCAACCCCAGATAACTGCCCCCGCAATAATCGATTTTAATAAAATCAAAACCCCAGTCCCCGAAATACAGCTGGGCATCCTGTGCTTCGTGCCCGTAAATTCCGGCCCCGATCCCCGCTTTATCCTGATCCGACATAGAACCACAGGTATTATTCCCGGCATCTGTATAAATACCGGCCTTCAACCCCAGATTGTGGATATGATCCACGACGACTTTCATACCGTTCGGAAACCGCTGTGCATGTTCATGCATCTTTCCGGTTTCATCCCGATAACCGAAAAATCCGTCATCGATATTTATAAACCGGTATCCTGCATCTTTTAAGCCCTTCTCCACCATCAAATCGGCCTGATGCTTGATAATATCTTCGCTGATATTTACGCGGTAGGCATTCCACGAACTCCATCCCATTAAAGGAGGTTTACAAGCCGGCTCCTGAGCCGTCATTCTTCCGCCAAGCAGCGATAGCGCCGCTAAAGCCATCAAAAATTGTTTTTTCATGTGTAGTTATTTATGTGTTACTGTCTCTACAAACAAAGCCCTTAAAATTTATAAAAGCCGGCTTGACTTCATAATTCGAAATATCCTTGATAGCCC
>ENA-OVGM01001798-OVGM01001798.1-human-gut-metagenome-genome-assembly--contig:-NODE-1798-length-16256-cov-15.397568_pt1 | contig 16256 bp, 10 predicted proteins | sample MGYA00237773_ERZ505425 | MGnify/ENA primary metagenome ERZ505425 (study PRJEB26158, sample SAMN06016407) | human gut metagenome | biome: human gut; feature: ankylosing spondylitis patient; material... | reverse complement strand
TTAGAGGAACAGAATAAGTAGTTATATATAATTATTATGGATGCAGTTATCATGAAGTGTGGTGGCTGCATCTTTTAATGTGGATAATATAATCAGGCAGAAAGACCTATTAGAAATCTATAGTGTGTGTGTTTCGTAGGTCTTTTTGAATGATAAAGTGATGATACATGTGTGACAAAACCTACTGAACTTGTAGCAATAATGAATTTAATAGGTCTTTTGAGCGTGAAAAGTGCGTGATGAGAGGTAAAAAGCTGGGAAAAGACCTACTGAAATCAATAAAAAGGGATGATTTAGTGGGCTTTTTGGCGGAGAAAACAAGTATGTGGGGTGGAAAAGACATACGAAACAGATGAAATGCGGATATTTGGTAGGTTTTAAGAAGTCTGACATTGAGAAAGCTTGAGAATGAAATGAAAAATATTCTGTTTGAGAACAGTAGTAGCAGTCTTATAAGTAAAATTGATAAGTTATTATGACATCGCATAAAAAAGCAGTTACCACATTAATTGTGATAACTGCTTTTTCTCGTTAAGAATATGAATTAAAGGTCGAATCCAAAGTATCTTACAGCATTGTTGTATGAGATACCTTCAACAATCTTCTTCAATGCCTTCTCATCTGCTGGGTATTCACCATTCTCTACCCATCCACCGATAAGCTCGCACATGATTCTTCTGAAGTACTCATGTCTTGTGTATGAGAGGAAGCTTCTTGAATCTGTAAGCATTCCGATGAAGTTACCAAGAAGACTTAAGTTAGCAAGGCTTGTCATCTGGTTAGTCATACCAACCTTATGATCATTGAACCACCAAGCTGAACCCTGCTGAATCTTGCCAACAGCCTTAGAATCCTGGAAGCATCCGATAACTGTTCCGATAGCAGCGTTAACTGAAGGGTTAAGTGAGTAAATGATTGTCTTAGGAAGCTCATCTGTAGCGTTAAGTGCGTTAAGGAACTGAGCCATCTCAGCAGAGCAGTCATATGTATTGATGCAGTCATAACCTGTATCTGGTCCTAACTGGTCATAACGAAGTCTGTTGTTATCACGGATTGTACCGTAATGTAACTGCATTACCCAGTTACGCTTATTGTATTCTTTACCTACAGATACCATGAATGCTGTCTTGAACTTGTTCATCTCTTCTGTTGTGATAGCAGAACCTGAGAATCTCTTAGCAAAGATTGCTTCGATTTCTTCTTCTGTGTATGGCTTGTACATTACATACTCAAGAGCGTGATCAGATACTGAGCATCCCATAGAAGCAAAGAAATCCATACGGTTTCTAAGAGCATCTATTAATGAAGCGAATGAATTAACTTTAATTCCGCTTACATTAGATAATGTCTCAAGGTAATCAAGATATTCTGGCTTTTCGATGTTCATAGCCTTGTCAGGTCTCCATGCAGGAAGTACCTGTACGTCAAATGTCTTATCATCCTTAAGAACCTGATGCCACTCAAGTGAGTCAACAGGATCATCTGTTGTACAAACTAATGTAACATTTGACTGCTTGATAAGGTTACGAACTGACATAGAATCTTCCTGTAGCTTTGCATTACAGAGATTCCATACTTCCTCAGCTGTATCGCCGTTGAGAATACCGTTGTATCCGAAGTATCTCTGAAGTTCAAGGTGGCTCCAGTGATAAAGTGGGTTACCGATAGCCATCTCAAGAGTCTCAGCCCATTTCTGGAACTTCTCGCGGTCAGAAGCATCACCTGTGATGTACTTCTCATCAACACCGTTAGTTCTCATCTGACGCCACTTGTAATGATCGCCACCAAGCCATACCTGTGTGATGTTCTCGAACTTTCTGTCTTCAGCGATTTCCTTAGGGTTGATATGGCAGTGATAGTCAAGTATTGGCATCTTAGCTGCATAATCGTGGAATAAATGCTGAGCTGTTGGAGTTGAAAGTAAAAAGTCTTTGTCCATGAACTGTTTCATGATTCATAATCCTCCTGTGAATTAAAATATTGTTGTGTTGCGTTTTATTATATCAGCGGCGATGATACTGTGATTGTCAGCATCTTCACCGGATAAAACCTTCATTAGCACGCTTACCGCGCATGAGGATAGTTCCTCAACCTTACTGTCAATAGAGGTAAGTTCAGGTTCTGTACATAATGAAAGAACAGAGTTATTGTATCCAATAACCTCTAAATCCTCAGGAATTCTGATTCCGTGAGTATGTGCAAACTTGACAGCACCGGCAGCGATAGAGTCATCAGATGTCATAACGGCATCAAACTTCATACCTTTATCATATAGATATGTAAGATAATCCCTGGCATGAGATATGTTCTTGCCACACAGATGATGGAATTCATCCGGGAGAGTAATACCGGCTTCATTAATTGCTTTAAGATAGCCGCGGTACTTATTCATGCCACTGTATGAAGTACTCGTATATAAATAAACTATATTACGATGTGAATTATTTATCAAGAGTTTTGTTGCATTGTATACAGCTTCTTCATCATTGCACATAACAGAATAAATGTTGTCAGCGTCCAGATAGCCGTTGACCAGCACTATAGGAACATCTTTAGCTGCATTAATAATGTAGTCGTTATTATGCTCACTGGTATTTTCTACAAACTGTGAACCTGCAAGAATAATTCCGTCAACTCTTTTACTCAAAAGAAGCTCGAGATAATTCTTCTTATTATTATAATCTTTACCAGTGCAGCAAAGAATAGAGTCGTAGTTGTATTTGCGAAGCTCCTGTTCAAGATAGTAAACAGCGTTGGCAAGGTATATATCAGATGAATCTATGCACATAATGCCAATTGTCTTCATAGTATTAAGACCTAATCCTCTTGCAAATACATTAGGAGTGTAGTCTAATTCTTTCATTGCATTAATAACTTTGTCCCTTGTCTTTTCAGAAACCCTGGTGTTGCCGTTAAGAACCCTTGAAACTGTTGCTATGGATACACCAGCTTTTTTGGAAACATCATATATATTAATATTCATATGCGACCTCATCTCTTGACGAATGTAAATGTATCGCTTAACAAAAATTGATAAAAAATGAATAAATGTAAGCGCTTACATATTGATAAATGAATTATACAATGGTATTATTATAAAAACAAGTGTAATGTAAGAATTTTTTAAAAAGCAGAAAAATGTATTGACTTAGAGCATTTTTAAGTATATTTTATTTATGAAAGCGCTTACATGCACTTATTTACATACCATTTACTGGTTAATAATTAGGGACCGTTATCGTAAAACGGATTATTCCCAATGAAAAAAGGAGATTTAAGATGCAGAGATTAAACAAGAGTATTACACATGCAGTTGACAGACCTGTTAAGGTTATGCAGTTCGGTGAGGGTAACTTCCTTAGAGCATTCGTTGATTATATCTTCGATGTAACTAATGAGAAGACAGATTTCAACGGTGGTGTTGTTATCGTTAAGCCTATCGAGTTCGGTACACTTGAGAGATTCCATGATCAGGAATGCCAGTACACACTTCAGTTAAGAGGTTTTGTTGATGGAGAGCCTAAGGAAATCACACGTCAGATTACATCAGTAGTAGATGCAGTTGCAGCTATTGAGGATTATGACAAGTACATTGAGTATGGTACAAGCGAGACTCTTAGATTCATCGTTTCTAATACAACAGAGGCTGGTATCGTATTTGACGAGACAGATAACGATCCTAATGCACGTCCTCCTAAGACATACCCAGGAAAGCTTACACAGCTCCTTTACAAGAGATATCAGAAGTTCAACGGAGCAGCAGATAAGGGACTTATCTTACTTCCATGTGAGCTTATCGCTGATAATGGTATTGAATTAAAGAAGTGCATCATGAAGTTTATCGAGCTTTGGGGACTTGAAGATGGATTCAAGGATTGGGTTAACAATTATTGCTCATTCTGCCCAACACTCGTAGATAGAATTGTTCCAGGATATCCAAGAGAAGATGCATCTAAGCTTTGCGAGGAATGGGGATATGAGGATCAGCTTATCGACAGAGCTGAAGTATTCGGTCTCTGGGTTGTAGAGAGTGATTCTAACCTTCCACTTGAGCAGCTTGAGAAGGAACTTCCATTTAAGGAAGCTGGACTTAATGTAGTATTTACTAAGGATCATCACCCATACAAGGAAAGAAAGGTTAGAATCCTTAACGGATCTCATACATCATTTGTATTAGCTTCATTCCTTGCTGGTAACGATAATGTAGAGAATTCTATGAAGGATCCTGTAATCAGAAAGTACATGGAAGAGACACTTTACAACGAAGTTATTCCTACACTTTCACTTTCTAAGGAAGATTGCGAAGAGTTCGCTAAGGCTGTTATCGACAGATTCCTTAACCCATTCGTAGACCATAGATTATTAAGCATTTCACTTAACTCAGTATCTAAGTGGGAAGCTAGATGTTTACCTTCATTCTTGGGATATGTTAAGAAGTTTAACAAGCTTCCTAAGTACCTTACATTCTCTATCGCAGCACTTATGAGCTTCTATACATCACAGACAGAAGCTGAGTTCAACGGCGGTATTGTATTAAAGGGTAACAGAAACGGTGAAGAGTACAACATCACAGATGATAAGGCTGTTCTTGATTTCTTCAGAGATAATTCAGGAAAGTCTGCTAAGGAATTCACACATGCTTACTTAAGCAATACTAAGTTCTTCGGTGGCGAGGATCTTTCTAAGGTTCTTAACCTTGAAGAAGTTATTACTGAGTACATCACAGATATCAGAGAAAGAGGTATGAGAGCAGTAGTTAATGATTTAGCTGACTAATTAATAGCTCTTTGAATGATTATAGAGCGGATGTTTTTATATTCATCCGCTCTTATTTAATATAATAATCAAATTGAATTGGAGGATATATGCAGGATTTTATCAAGATTAATAAAGATGATAATGTTGCTGTAGCATTAAAGCCTATTGCTAAAGGCACAACTCTTAATGTTGCAGGAATTGATGTGACAACTGTAGAAGATATTCCACAGGGACACAAGTTTGTAATTAAGGCTATCAAGAATGGTGATCCGGTTATCAAATATGGTTTCAGAATTGGATTTGCACAGGCTGATATTCCGGTTGGAGCATGGGTTCATACTCATAACTTAAAGACTGGTCTTGGCGAATTACTTGAATATACTTATGAACCAGAGGGACATAAGGATGTTGAGCCTACTGAGCCAGCTTATTTCGATGGATATATGAGAGAGAACGGCAAGGTTGGTGTCCGTAACGAAGTATGGATTGTTCCTACAGTTGGATGCGTTAACTCAATTGCAAGAGCAATTGAAGCAACAGCAAGAGCTAACAAGCCAGAAGGAGTAGATGAAGTAGTTGCATTTACTCATCCATATGGATGTTCACAGACAACAGAAGATCAGGAGAATACAAGAAAGATTCTTGCTGATTTAATTAATCATCCTAATGCAGGTGCAGTTCTTGTACTTGGTCTTGGATGTGAGAACAGTCGTATTGAAGTTCTTAAGGATTATATCGGAGAGGTTAATCCAGACAGAGTTAAGTTCCTTCAGGTTCAGGATGTTGAGAACGAGCAGGAAGAAGCAGAGAAGCTTATGAACGAGCTTATGGCTTATGCTGCTACATTTAAGCGTGAAAAGGTTAATGCAAAGGAACTTATCATTGGTATGAAGTGTGGTGGTTCTGATGGATTATCAGGTATCACAGCTAATCCAACAGTTGGTCTTTTCTCAGATATGCTTGTATCTAAGGGTGGTACAACTATTCTTACAGAAGTTCCAGAGATGTTTGGTGCAGAGACAATTCTTATGAATAGATGTGCTAACAAGGAACTTTTCGAGAAGACAGTTCATCTTATTAATGACTTTAAGGAATACTTCATTAAGAATGGTCAGGAGATTTACGAGAATCCTTCTCCAGGAAACAAGGATGGCGGTATTACAACTCTTGAAGACAAGTCTTTAGGATGTACACAGAAGTCAGGAAGCTCATTAGTAAAGGGTGTTCTTGCATATGCAGAGCCAGTTAATACTAAGGGACTTAATCTTCTCAGCGCACCTGGTAATGACCTTGTTGCTGCTACAGCTTGTGCAGCTTCAGGTGCACAGATGGTTCTTTTCACAACTGGACGAGGAACACCATTTGCATCACCGGTTCCTACAGTTAAGATTGCAACTAACTCAAGACTTGCAGGAAATAAGGGTAACTGGATTGACTTTAATGCAGGAAGAATTGTTACAGATGATCTTCCACTTGAAGATGCAGCTAAGGAGCTCTTCCAGCTCGTATTAGATGTTGCTTCTGGTAAGAAGGTTAAGGCCGAGATAGCAGGATTCCATGATCTTGCAATCTTTAAGCAGGGTGTAACATTATAATTAATACAATAATATAAAAGATGGGGACTGTATGTGCAGTCCCCATTTTTTATATACAAGCCTGAAAATAGAATGTACCATCTTTGGTAAAAAAGGCATATATGCCGTTATATTTTTCTATTACTGAAATTATGCTGCGGACACCAATGCCATGGTCAGGTTCATCAGTTACAGGAATCTGGTTGCGGAATCGGGGTTCCTTAAAGTATGTATTGGATATATTGATGCATATTTTGTTGTTTTTTTCAAACAACTTAATTGTTATAAGACGCTTATTATCTTTTGGGGCAGCGTTATCATGCTGCTTTATACAGGAATTTATTGCATTTTCTAAAGCATTTGCCAGGAGACTGCACAAATCAGTAATTCTGTAACTTGAAAAATCAGTGGCAGTTACTGATATCTGTGTGGAAATGTCTGCATCATGGGCTTTATTTATATATGAAGATAATATAAGGTTAATTGCTTCGTTGCTGCAGTATCTTGTTATTCTTGTGTTATCCAGATTATTGTTAATTTCATTTATATATTCGAGAGCCTGCTGCGTATTGTTACCGGCAAGGCAGCTTTGTATGAAATTCATATGGTGTCTTAAGTCATGTCTGTATATCGCGGCCTGTTTCTGATAATCTGTAAGCTGTGATATTTCTTTCTCAGCCTGAGATGCAGCTGCGGAAAGTATGATGTTTTCACGTTCTGCTGTATTTTTTTTGTTGGACATACTGAGTGTCACTATTGACAAGAAAAAATATAATACAACAATAAAACTGTCCATGAATTCAATTATTACGGCTTTGCCGGTATATAGAAGGTTAGTATATACGGTTAGAGCATATTCAAGTATATAATATGTAAGAGGGAGAAGGAAAAACATGGAAATAATGTTTTTTGATTCTTCTTTGAGCTTTATTATGTAAGGCGAAATGTATTTAATTACCACAATCAGAAGCGGAATAGTGATTACAATTGTTACAACATCTGAAATTATAGGGATTTCAGGAAATATATATTTTGCCAGGGTTCCAAACCATTTTCTGGGTGTACACATCAGATAAGCGGACATAACGGCAATAAATGATATGTATATATTCTGGTGACATATATATCTGATAATAAGAATTAAAGGAATATGTATCAGTACAGGATAACATTTAAAAAGGACATTTTCGCCTAAAAGTACGTAGAATAATGCCTGAAACAGAGCAAATATTACAGTAGTAAGTATAAAAAGGCACTTGTTGTCTTCCCATTGTATTCCAGCAAAATAGAAGGATACAATGATTCCGAATATTAAAACAAAACCATAATTAATAAGGTTTAGTACTGAGACTATGTCTGTCATTAAATTCTCCTCCAAATGTATATTATAGGTTATTCTTCCATCTGGAAATCCAGATATTGTTTCTTTATGTCCGAAACGCGTCTTTGTGCAACCGGGATAGTTTTGCAGTTGGTTAATTCAATTCTGACTGTATCTATTGTCTTGATGTAATTCATATTAACGATGAAAGAACGGTGTGGAAGAGCAAATTCTTTATGTGTCATAAGTGTATCACATATAGATGAGAATACGTCTGTCGACATGACCTGCTCGTTGTCTGAAAGGTATAATATTACTTTCCGGTTAAGAGCTTCAGCGTACATAATATCTGATAAGTATATTTTATGTATACCTGAATTATTCTTTATAATATATGCATCATTGCGTTCTTTATGAAATGTATCAAGAATATCATCCAGCGTATCATATAAAGCATCTTTAATTATAGGTTTAAGAAGATAATTAAATGCTTTGACTGTGTAACTTTCTACAGCGAATTCAGGAGATGATGTCAGAAAGATTACAGGTGAAAATCTGTCAAAGGCACGGATTTCTCTTGCCAGATTAATGCCGTCCATTACTGGCATAATTATATCAAGAAAATATATGTCATATTTCTCAAATTCAGCAGTTGATGCCAGTTCAACACTGCTTGTGAAACATTTTATAAAAAACTTCTGACCTTTGTCACAGGCATATATTTCTAACAGCTCTCTGATTCTGTTTAATTCAGCTTCATTATCGTCACATATAGCAATTTTCATAGTATTTTCCTCATTATAGCTTAGTGTATAAAATATCTCTTGATTAATTATATATTGCATGAGACTAAATTTCTATATATAAATCTTATCGTTCATGTCAAAAAACTTGTAATTCATGCAGGTAACCTCACAAATGTCTTTTAATAAGGTATTATAACTACAATATATAGCAGACGGAAAACTAAATATTAGTATATGTGGTTATAACATTAAGGAGGCGTTTGGATGAAGAGGTTTTTGAGTATACTTTTATGTTCTGCAATTCTTGCTGCAGCAATACCGGGCATGTATTATGCAGAAGGGAATCAGTCTTCATATGATGAGCTGTCCCAGTTAAAGGAGATTGATTATCAGCTTAACGGTGGTCATTATGTCAGTGGCTATAATGCACCAGACAAATATCCGGCAGAGCAATTACCGGATAAGGATGATATTGTCAATCAGGGGTATGAGTTTGGAGGATGGTATGATAATAAAGAACTGACAGGTAGTCCTGTAACGGAGATTTAAGAAGAGAATTACACAGGGGTTGTAGTTCTTTATGCAAAATGGATTGAGCGTTATTATTACATTGACATACCTGAAAGCGTAGATGCTGACAAGACGAATCTTACAGTATCGGGACATGCAGGCGGACTGTATGAGAAAGATAAAGTAAGTGTATCTGTTTATTCTAAGAATGAATGGAATCTTCTGAATGGAGATGTAAAGCTGGGATATGAATTATATAATGAAGAGAATAAGCTGTCTCTTACTAATAATTCAGTAATAACAGAGCTTACAGCAACAGGCAGTGACAAGACAAGAAAATATATGACAAGATTACAGGAAATTCCTAAATATGCAGGAATATACACAGATAATCTTACTTTTGATATTTCATTTGAAACAACAAAATATAATATTAAGTATGAAACTAATGGCGGAACACTTTATGCTGATGATAAAGATGAGCAGGGGCGTGCAACAGAACTTGATAACTCAGTGTATGAGGCGGGAACAAAGCTTTCAGATCTTCCGGTTCCGGGCAAGGCAGGCTCAACATTTTTGGGATGGTGTTATGATGCGGACTGTACAGATTATGTTGCCAGTACAGACAGACTTTTAAGTGATGTTGTATTATATGCATCATGGGTTGACGGTCAGGAGTTTAAGACAGTCAGTATAGATACATACGCAAGAAGTTATGATGTTGATGCAAATGATTTTACAATTACGGTAACTGATAAGAGCGGAAGGTTAACTAAAGAAGAAGTAAAGAATAAAGTATCAGTTAAGAATGTAAGCGATTCTTCTGAGAATACTTCAATAGATATTACAGCCGGAAGTGTATTAGATGACGGGGCATATACATTTATAATAAAATGCAATGGCACATGGCAGGAAGGCTGTGGTTACCGTCTTGAACTTTCAGATGACAGGCTGTATTTCACAGGTTATGACCAGACAATAAGAGAATATGATTTTACAGTTTATAAGCCGGATGTAACTAATGTGAATCTTAGGGATGACATTAAGTATATAAAGTCAGGAAGCTTAAGCAATCTTTATGTTAACGGAGAGAAGGCTGACAGAATATCTGTGACAGTAATGACTGTAGGACAGGATGGTACAATAAGTCAGGAAGCTGTTAAAACTACAGGAAGCTTTACATATTCGGACAGTACACTTAATGCAGGAGATAAGATTGCAGTATATGACGGGGATGTTGTGCCACAATTAGATGGCAGTGCTATATCTGATGATGATGTTTCGTTCTTTGAGATTACATCAGCTAAGGGGAATGAATATTCTTACAGGGGTATGGCAGCAGAGGAGATACTCTTTGTTCCAGATGTTCTTCCTGTTAATGTTGCTGATGATAAGGATAATGATCCGGATAATGACAGTATAACAATTACAAAGAATAAAATGTCATATGGCAGTGACAGTCTTGGAACAGGACTTGGACTTGATGAAGATACAACAGTTGATACAGGCGATTATCTTGCTTTGTATGCAACGGGGAATGATGAGATACAGTATGCTGTTATAACAAATGTTTCAACTAATAATGCTGATTATATAATCACATATAAGAATGTGACATGGGATGAAGTCCAGGCAGCCATGGATGTATATCAGACTGATAATGTGAGCGGTGAAAGTATATTACAGAATCAGGATATCAGTGGCATTGAACAGAGCGTTGAGCAGCAGGCTGTTGATAGTGGATTTGCACAGAGTGTTGTAGATGAGGTTGCACAGGCTGTTGTAAGAACGAATTCTTATCAGGAGCTTCAGGAATATCTGTCTGATACTATGGACGCCGATATCAGCATTGTGCCGCAGGATATAACTTATCTTCAGGATAAGGCTCAGGGCAATGTTGCATTATATAGCAGCAAGAAACCGGAAGTGAAGCTTGACCACGTAAGAGCTAATCTTTCAACTGATTTAAAACATTTTGAGAATGTAAGTGGATTAAGACTTGCTCTTGATATTGGTGTAGAGATTTCATTCTCTAATATGAAGGTAATTGTATCAGCAACATTTGAGCAGGAAGTTAAGATTAATATTAATGTAAGTGGTAAGGCTATATGGAAAGTATGGGGCATATTCCCATATATTGATGACTACCGTGTTGCGGTTTCATTAGATCTGTATGATTACACTGGAATTAATTTTAATGTTAATGTAAGAACTGCTGAAGAAGATGATGATGACGAAAGTTCTTCTAAACTTGATGAAGTGATTAATGGAATAGCAGAAGAACTTAAGAATATGATGGAAATCGGAACTACATATATATCTGACAAGTCGGATTTATCTACAAGACTTGAAGATATGAAGGATTCCGAAGATGACAGTGAGATATCTGTTGCGAAGAGTCTTGCTGAAAGATATTCTGATATGCTTGATGATGAGGCTGACTGGGTTGAATTATACAGTAAGTCATTAACAGAGTCACATGTAAGGGTTATTGGAATTATTGATATAGAGTTTAAGGTTGAATTCGTTGTCTCTGCTAATGTTAATATATCAATGGGTATGACTTACTGGTATAAGAATGCCAAGAGATATGTTTACAGCATTATGGTATTTGACAGAAAGGTTACAAGTGATTCTATTGATTTAAGCGAAGAACAGTATGAGTTCTCGGTATATGCAATAGGAACAATAGGAATACGGGCAGGAATAAGACTAAGTGTGGCTGTAGGTCTTATATCAACAAAACTTGCAAGTGTTGGATTTACAGCAGAGGTTGGTGGATATGCCCAGGTATGGGGATATCTTTACTATCAGTTGAAATATGCAGCTTCGCAGGGCAGAACAGCAAGCTCAATGGGAGCTATATACATGGAAATAGGCGTGTATATGGAGGTTAATTTCCTGGCACAGGCACTTTCAGGAACATTTAGTTATAATCCTACACTTTTTGAGAAGCAATGGCCGTTGTACAGTGTTGGTGTAGTTGAAAATGTATGTGATTATGCATACGGTCAGGAATCTGTTAAAGATATCAAGATGAAGAGAGATGTTAAGACTGTAAGACTTCCTGATACATATTTTGAAATGCAGTATCTTGATATGAAAGAAGGTCTTGACGATAATAATGAGTATTTTACTAAGGTTTATGATGACAGTGACAGATATTTTTCTATAACAATGACTAATCCGGCGTTCTCATATGATCCTGAGACTAATATAGTTGAGGTTAATCCAGGCAGTGAACCTCAGCAGGATGGTGAGATGATAATAACATGGAAGAGTCAGAAGGGTTCTTTTAATACTAAGCCAATAACAAGAAAGATTTCTCTGCACTGGGATAATTTAAGAGATGGATATTATATAGCATTCCAGACTAACGGAGGTTCAGTTGTAGATGCTATAATATCTAAATACAATAAAGTAATTACAAAGCCTGAAGATCCTGTTAAACAGGGCTATACATTTGCAGGCTGGTATACAGATGAAGCACTTACAAAGAAATATACTATTCCGTCAGTAATGCCTAATGAGGACAGAATTGTATATGCGAAGTGGGAAGCAGCTGATATGACTTATAATGTTGTTGATTATGTGGAAGGAACGGATGGTGTGTATACAGCAGCTTCTTCAAAGCAGGAGACAGCTAAGACTGATACAGAGGTATCACCAAAGCCTGACATAAGAAACGGATTTATGACTCCGGCAGCTTTATCACAGAGAGTAAGTGCTGATGGAAGCACAACAATCAATTATTATTATGCAAGAAATAAATATAATATTAAGTTTGTTTCAGAAGGCAGTGTTGTTTCAGAAGGAAGATATACATATGGAACTCTTATGCCGACACCGGTTGCATATAGGGCAGGATATGTATTTGAAGGCTGGGAACCAGCTGTTACACAGACAGTTCCTGCAAAGGATACAACTTATACAGCAGTATGGAAAGAAGCAGATGATGTTGTATACACAACAAAATATTATCTTGAAAATGAATCAGGAGAATATGAACTTGGTAAAACCAGAATTAATAAAGCAACAACAGGACAGAGTGTAACTGCAGATAAGGAACAGTATGACAGCAGACTTTATCATCTTACAGATGATCTGCCATCTGGTACTGTTGCGGCAGACGGAAGTCTTATATTCCGGGTGCATTATGATAGAAATTCATACAGCGTATCATTTAATTCTATGGGTGGAACTGTAAGTACCGAAAAGAAAACAGCCAGATGGGGAAGCAATGTTATTGCACCGGTTCCTGTAAGAGCAGGATATGCATTTGCAGGCTGGTATGTTGACAGGGCATGTACAGAAGCGTTTGACGGTACAATGCCGGCATATGATATTACTTTATATGCAAAGTGGGATGCAGATAAGGTTAATTATACTGTTGAACATCTTGTTGAAAAGCTTGACGGTTCATATGAATTGTATGACAGACAGGCATTTACATCTGATACTGACAGCCAGGTAACGCCAGATGTTAAGTATATGGAAGGATTCAGCTCACCAGAGACAGAAACTGCCATAGTAAAAGGCGATGGTTCGACTGTTATAAGATATTTCTACAAGAGGAATGTACACAGATTTGTTCTCAAGCTGAATAATGGACAGCCGGATGCTGTATACGATTATAAATATGGCACTAAGATTAATATTATTAATCCGGAAAGAACCGGTTATACATTTACAGGCTGGGATGAAGATGTTGCAGGTACAATGCCAGACAGAGACGTCACTTATACTGCAAGCTGGAAGATAAACCAGTACACAATCAGTTTTAATACAGATGGTGGTAGTGAAATTGCTTCTATAACACAGAATTATAATACTGAGGTTAGTTTTAATGAGATTCCGGTAAAGAAGGGATATACATTCACAGGCTGGGATAAAGCTGTTCCAGATGTAATGCCTGCTGGCAATATTGTTATAAAAGCACAGTGGAAGAAAGATGTATATACTATAAGTTATAATCTTAATGGAGGAAAGGCTGACAATCCTGAAACATATGAGGTTGATACCAGTGTTATAACTCTTAAGAGACCACAGCGTACAGGTTATACATTTACAGGCTGGAGCGGAACTGGTATAGATGGAACGGCTATGGATCCAGTAATTACAACAGGTTCTACAGGTAACAGAAGCTACACAGCAAACTGGAAGGAAAACAGTTATGTTATCCGGTTTATTCCATATGGTGATGGAACAACTGGTTCTATGCAGGATATGCAGCTTATGTATACAGATAAAGCAGCATTAAGTGCTAATCAGTTTAAGAGAACAGGTTATACATTTGCAGGATGGACAAAAAAGGCAGGAGCAGACAAGTTATATGATGATAATGAAATTATCAGTGGACTTGGAACAGCAGATAATGAAATAATTACCTTGTATCCAGCTTGGACTGCTAATGAGTATACAGTACATTTTGATACAAAGGATGGAGATGCAATAAACGACCTTGTATTTACATATGACAAGAAATACGAACTTCCAAAGGCTTCAAGATATGGATATACATTCCTTGGCTGGTGTGTAGAAGATGGCGGAACGGTTACATATAAACCGGGAGCTTCTGCTGATAATCTTACAGGTGAGGGAACGGTTACATTATATGCAAGCTGGAGTCTTAATAAGACATTTACTTACAGCCACCCATATTCATATCGTGTAACTGATGATTCAAAGGAAGAACCAGTCAAGCTGCATTTCTTCATAGATGGAGCATCAGGAACTTCAACAAGTGGTTATACAAGAACTAATTCCATCTATATGGAAGGTATATCTCTGAATGAGATAAAGAAGCATTGCAATACGATGACTGTTACAATCAGTTATTATATTAAAATGGTAGATGACGGATATGCAGAGGTAGACACTACATATAGAAAAGATTCTAACAAGTCATGGAATGGATGGCATGGAGAGAAGCTTGATCTTAAGAAGAAAAATAAACAGACAATCACGCACACATACAGCATAGGATGCAAAGATATAGATGCTATATGCTACAGATTTGATGCAAGTGGTTCATTTTCTGATAAATATGATTTGAGCAATATTAAGGTCAGTGTAAGGTTTGATTAATTAGTAATTCGTACAGACTGGTTTTATGACCGGTCTGTACGGAATGTCAGGAGGGATTGGAATGAAGATTTCAAAAAACAAAATTAGGATAACAGCAATAATAATACTGTGCGTAGCAGTTGCTGTTCTGGCTGCAGTGCTTGTTATCAGAAAAGATAAGAATAAAGATAATGATGATAAATTTACACCAACGATTGATTCTGATTCTGGTGAAATTGGTACAGGAAGTAATTACAGTGGCGGACAGCAGGGAATAAGGATACCAGGATATCCATCTATAACTGTAGATGCAGGGAAAGATAATGTTACAATGAATCTGTTTAACCCTGAAGGAAATCCATGCTACTTTACATTTGAAATTGTTTTATCTGATACGGGCGAGACTATATACAAGTCAGATATGGTTGAACCTGGAAAAGCTATAACTAATGTAAAACTGCAGCATCCGCTTGAAGCAGGAGAACATAATGCTGTTATTAAGATTAGCACAGCGTCACTTACAGATGGAAAGGCAATGAATGGTGCTAATGTTGAGACAGTTTTGGTTGCAAAATAAATAAACAGTCATTAATGGATGAAAGAATGGAGGCTATTATGAGAAAATTGACAGCTATGGCATTGAGTATGATGTTTATATTGGGAAGTATTATTCCTGTGGGGGCAGAAGAGACACAGACAAGACAGACAAAAATATCTGTATCAATTGATCCGGTCTATACAGTGACTATTCCGGCAAATACAACAATTGAAAGAGGAGAACAGTCTGTTAAGCTTGGAAGTGTTTCTCTTGATAATGCAAGATTAGAGCCAGACAAGAATGTAAATGTATCTGTAAGTGCAAGTGGAAAACTTAAGAACAGTAAAGATGAGAGTAAGACAATTGCATATAAGATTATGGATGGTAACAAAGAATTCAGTACAGCTACATATGCTGAGAGTGGAAACAGTACAAATCTGACACTTTCGATAGATAAGTCTGAATGGGATAAGGCATATGCGGGTTCATATTCAGATACACTTGTGTTTACAATCTCTTATAGATAGTGAAGCAAAAGAACTATAGATTATTAAATAAAAAAGAGTTGTCCGGTTTCCCGGGCAACTCTTTATTTGGTCTGAATCCAAATATGAATTAAATTAATTATCTCTGAACTCTTGCGCCAGCACCACCAACGATACCTTCAACTTCCTTAAGAGAAGCCATTGTTGTATCACCAGGAGTTGTCATAGCTAATGCACCATGAGCAGCACCATAGTTAA